>Ga0181520_10004188_pt1 | contig 24435 bp, 15 predicted proteins | sample PEATcosm2014_Bin_29_FD_132451 | JGI IMG/M metagenome (GOLD analysis project Ga0181520, IMG submission 132451) | Peatland microbial communities from MTU Mesocosm Facility, Houghton, MI, USA - PEATcosm2014_Bin02_30_metaG | ecosystem: Environmental > Terrestrial > Soil > Wetlands > Peat | place...
AAGATGGACGAACGCGACGCGGGCGGAGGAGACGCCGCGGCGCACAACGTCGCGGATTCAGAGGCGGGGCAGGCCGGGCAGGAGGAATTGGCTCCCGAGGTCTCTGCCGAGGCGCAGGAGACGGTGCAGGAGTTTATGGCCGAGGCCGCGCAGCAGAATGTGGCGGCCAAAGAGGCCGTGCCGGAAAGGCGCAACCATCCTGGGCCGTATATTGCGTTCGACCATGTATCGATCTCCTTTGACGATTTCGTGGTACTGGACGATGTGAGCTTTTCCGTACTACCGGGCGAGACGCTATGCATTTTGGGACGCTCAGGCGTAGGCAAATCGGTTGCCCTGAAGATATTGATGGGCTTTCTAAAGCCGGACAAGGGGCGTGTGCTGGTGGCCGGCGAGGACATCTCCCAATTCAGCGAGAGCGAGATGCAGACGGTGCGGCGCAAGGTCACCATGGTCTTTCAGAACGGAGCGTTGTTCGACTCACTTTCGGTTGGCGAGAATGTTGCCTTTCCGCTGCGTGAGCGAGGTGACATGGCCGAGGACCAGATCCAACAGATTGTGAGGGGGATGCTGGAGATGGTAGGCGTCGCCGGAATGGAGGACCTGCTGCCCAGCGATCTCTCGACCGGGATGAAGCGCTCGGTGGCCATTGCGCGGGCACTGGCCAGCCAGCCCGAGGCGATACTCTACGACGAACCGACCACTATGGTCGATCCGTTGATGGGCCATCTTCTGGGCGACCTGATCACACGGCTCAAGACGCAACTACATCTAACCAGCATTGTTGTGACCCACGACATGCACTTCGGGCGCAGACTGGCAGACCGGATTGTTTTTCTGCATCAGGGGAAAGCCCGCTTCTTCGGCAGCGTGCAAGAGATGGATCGAAGCGACGATCCTGTACTTAAGGAATTTCTAACCATGGACGAACTTGTTCTGCCAGCTTGAACCTACAACCTTTACGCCACATGTTACCAAGGATTAATAAGAACGAGATTGATATTTCTCTTTATTCTCAGTATTATCTATAAACTCAAAGTGGATACGCGGGCCATAGCGTTTTACTCCGCTGTTGCAATATAGGACATTGCTTTACACAACCTTGTGTCCTACCCCTAGAGTAGGGTGAGCATAAGTATTTTTTAAGCTGAGCTGGGCCTATTGGCATCGGAATTCAAAACGCGTGAAGATACGCGTGGGTGGAGTGAGAGGGTAGTTTGCTATGGCTAGACCGGATGCTCTGGACCAGGCAGTCATTTCTGGACGGAGATGGACGACGACCAAAGCAACAACGTCGGCGCAATCGGGGAGAATTCATCGTCCCTCCGTCACCAGCCTGATCTGGGCGATATTGGATATTGCGACGGTGGGGGTTGCCACAGCGCTGGCGGTGCGTTTTCGCGTGGATGTACCCAGCGGGCTCGATGTTATCTCCCAGCCATCGTACCTGCTTCATACTACGTCGCCGGCATTGTTTCTCTATATCGCGTGGTTTGGCCTGCTGCTTGTCCTGTTCATGCGATCCTATGGCCTCTACGAGCCGATTCTGAACCGAAGCGGACTGAACGAACAGCGCATGACGGTGCAGGCGACGCTCACCTCCGGACTTCTGCTGTGCGGCACTCTGTATCTTGCGCGCGCGGAGATGGTCTCCCGCATCATTGTCGTTCTGACGGTGGTCATTACCATGGTTCTTCTGTGCGCACGGCGCGCCATATGGCGCAAGATGGTCTACCGGCGCTATCGTGAGGGGCTGATCACGCGCAATGTATTGATCGTCGGAGCTGGGCGAGTTGCGCATGCGCTACGCAATCATCTAGAGAGCCTGCACCACCTGGGATTCCGCTTCAAGGGATTTGTAGCACTTAACGAGCACGAGGCAGAATCCAACGACAGCGACATCATCGGCGAGATGCGCAACTGCCTATCGCTGGCGCGTTCGCTTTTTGTGGACGAGATATTTTTCTCGGTGCCGGCGGATAGGGGCCTGGTGATCGGCATTGTGGAAGAGGCGCGCGGCCTGGGCATCGATGTGCGCGTAGTGCCCGATCTCTACGACGGCCTGGCATGGGCCGCTCCGGTGGAGTACATCGGACAGTTTCCCACCATTCCGCTGCACCGGCGCGACCTGCCGATCGGCGCCTTCCTGCTGAAGCGCTCGCTGGATGTTACAGGGGCAGCGCTTGCCATGCTGCTAGGATCGCCTTTCATGCTGCTACTGATGGCGGCCATCAAGCTCGACTCCCCGGGGCCCATCTTCTATAGCGGGCAACGCATTGGACGCAAGGGGCGGATCTTCACCTGCTACAAATTCCGCACCATGTGTGTGGACGCGGACAAACAACGGGAAGGCCTGAGTGACAGGAATGAACGCAACGGGATTCTTTTCAAGATTGCCAATGACCCTCGCATCACCCGCGTGGGACGCTTCATGCGCAAGTATTCGCTGGACGAACTGCCCCAGTTATACAACGTGCTACGCAGCGAGATGAGCCTGGTTGGCCCGCGTCCTCCGGTAGCCTCCGAGGTGGAGCAGTACGACCTGTCGCACCTGCGCCGCCTGGATGTGCTACCTGGAATGACCGGCCTGTGGCAGGTCGAGGCGCGCCAGGACCCATCCTTCGACAGTTACATCTCGCTGGACACGGCGTACGTCGAGAACTGGAACCTGTGGCTCGACGTAAAGATCCTGGTGCGTACCATAGGCGTGGTTCTTAGCGGCACCGGCACATAACAGCGGTTGCTGGTTGATTGTGGTTGGTTGAAAGCAAATACTCCAGTCCGCGCAATACGCCAGGCGGTAAACTGGAACCATTGTCACGATCAACTAAGAACTAACAACCAACACCCTTGCTATGAAGATCGCACTAGCCCAGATCAACCCGACGGTGGGGGACTTTGCCGGAAACGCACGGCTTATTCTCGACTACACCGAACGCGCCGCGAAGGCAGGGGCGGACCTGGCGGTTTTTCCTGAACTTGCGGTCTGCGGATACCCGCCGGCCGATCTATTGGAGAAGAGGTCCTTTCTGGACCGCGCGCGACATACCCTGGAGGAGATTGCAGCCCACACCGCCAATGCACCGGCGATTCTGTGCGGCGTCGCTCTATGCACAGGCCCGGTGGATGACAGGCCGTATAAAGGCAAGCGGGCGCACAATGTAGCGGCACTCCTGTGGGGCGGTAAGGTCGGCTTCATGCAGCACAAGATGCTGCTGCCCTTCTATGACATCTTCGACGAGCAACGCTACTTTGAACCTGCCACGGAACAGTCCCTCACCGTATTGAACGGCCAGCCGCTGGCCGTTACAATCTGCGAGGATGCGTGGAACGACAAGGGTTTCTGGGGACGCCGTCTGTACCCGGTGGACCCCATCGACGAGTTGATGCGCCAATGGCGCGGGTTGCCCGATCCGCTGGCGGTGCATCCGCGCATGATCCTCAACATCTCCGCCTCGCCCTTCTGGTGCGGCAAGCCGCAGCTACGACGCAGCATGTTATCGGTACTGGCGCGCCGCCACAACACGATTGTGGCGATGGTCAACCAGGTTGGCGGAAACGACTCGCTGGTCTTCGATGGTTCGTCGGCTGTGCTGGCTCCCGATGGCGAAGTTGTAGCGCAGGCGGCATCGTTTTGCGAAGATCTAATTGTCTTCGATACGCACGCGCTGCGTCCTGCGGCAGGGAATCAGGCGCAGAGCGAGTCAACCAGTGTTTCGGTTAACACACCAGGGAGCTGCGAATCGGACGACACGGCAGACACCTGGAAGGCGCTAGTTCTGGGCACGCGTGACTATGTGCGCAAGTGCGGCTTCAAGAAAGCGTTGGTTGGGCTCTCAGGCGGTATCGATTCCTCTCTGGTGGCGGCCATCGCAGTGGAGGCGCTGGGCGCGGAGAATGTGTTGGGTGTGGGTATGCCCAGCGAGTTTTCCTCCAGCGGATCGATCGATGACGCGCGCTCCCTAGCGGAGAACCTGGGCATTCGCTTCGAGCTGGTTGCCATCCACGATGTCTTTTGCGCATACCAGAACGCGCTGCAGCTGCTGTTTGCGGGAACGCCGTTCGGGCTGGCGGAGGAGAACCTTCAATCGCGCATCCGCGGCGGGTTGCTGATGGCCCTGTCGAATAAGTTTGGCGCACTGGTGCTGACCACCGGCAACAAGAGCGAGATGGCCACCGGCTACTGCACGCTGTATGGAGACATGGTGGGCGCGCTGGCGGTGATTGGCGACGTTTTCAAGACGCGGGTTTATGCGTTGAGCCGCTACGCCAACCGCGAGCGAGAAGTGATTCCGCGGGCGACCATGGAAAAACCTCCTTCGGCAGAGCTACGGCCGGGACAGCGCGACACCGACTCACTTCCACCCTACGAGGTGCTTGACCCGATTCTGGAGGCGTATGTGGAACGCTATGCCTCCGCCGAGCAGATTGTTGCAGAGAGAACGAGCGCCGGCGATCCGATTGATCTCTCCCTGGTGCGGCGTGTCCTTTCTCTGGTGGAACGCAGCGAATACAAGCGACAGCAGGCCGCACCCGTACTGAAAGTGACTCCCAAATCCTTCGGCAACGGGCGGCGGTTTCCCATCGCAGTCAAGTGGAAGTATAGAGTGGCGAAAGGAACGCGGGAAGGACGCGAACCTTGCACAGCCACCCGCAGTTCCCGGTAGAATGAACAGGATGCGGAATACGCACATGCAATCACAGGAGAAGAACACCACATTGAAGAGCAAAGGTTTAGAGCGGAATTCTGTATCGGATTGGGTGGCCGTAGCGCTGGCGATTACGATGTGCGTGGGTACGGCCACAGCATTGGCTCAAGCGCCCACTGGAGCGCCTTCCACCCCGGCAGCTGCACCCTCCAATCCCGCAGCGCAGGCGCCCTATCTGGCCGCTCCTGCTGTTCCTGCTGCTCCTCAACCCCTTATGGCCGATCCGTTTCCCGCAGCCAACCCGAAGGACTTTACCGCTGCAACGCCCACGCTCGCGACGATGAACTCCTTCCTGAACCAGGTGTGGGGTTTCGATTCTGGCCGGATATGGCGCGTGATGGCCATCCAGCCTACGGAGGCGCCCAACGTCACCCGAGTGCTGGTCTACATCACGAGTACGGCTCTGAACTCCAAACCCGATTCTGTCACCATGTACATAACCCCGGACGGCAAGCACATCATCGATGGGCCAAGCTTGGTTTACTTCAGTGCAACTCCCTACGCCGAGACGCGAGCTTTGTTGAGAGCGAGGGCCAATGGAGCTGTCCGTGGAGCTGCCGGTAAGGACCTGATGATCGTCGAATTCGCCGACCTGCAATGCCCGTACTGCAAGGTGGCCCAGACCACGATGGACCAGATCGTCAAGGACTTTCCCGCCGCCTATGTAGTTTTCCAACAACTGCCGTTGGTGGATATTCATGCATCTGCGTTCAAGGCAGCGGCCTACGGTGTGTGCGCGCAGAAGCAAGGGGACAATGCCTTCTTCAAGTACGCCGCGGGGGTCTTTGACACCCAGCAAGGATTGACTCCAGCCACCGATGACACACTGCTGAAGGCCGCCGCACTGCGTGCGGGTCTGGACGGCGATGCCATTGCCGCATGCTCCAAGACCCAGGCCACCAAGGACATTGTGAACGCCGACATCAAGCTGGCCGAGGACGTCGGTATCAATCAGACGCCTGTGCTGGTGGTTAACGGGCGCCCAATCTCCCTGACCATCCCCTACGACACGATTAAGCAGTTGATCGTATTTCAGGCCAAGCTGGATGGTGTTGCCACCGGCGCGGCGGCTGATATTCTGGCCCCCACACTACCCCCGCAACCTACCCTCAGCAACCTGCCCAAGTAGTCCGTAGTACTCCAGGAAGACGGGAACCCCAGCTTATGTGTGTGCGACGAAGAGGAAGCGCAGCAGGAAGAGCGCTGCCAGCAGGTAGAGCATCCAATGCCGACGGCGGGCGTGTCCGGTGGCCAGTTCCAGCGCGGCATATGCGATAAGGCCGAAGGCTAGGCCAGTGGCGATAGAGCTGGTAAGCGGAATGGTGATGAGGATGAGGAAGGCCGGGATGGCGATGCGCGCCTCATCCCACTCGATGGCGCCGATGCCCGAGAGCATCATTGCGCCGACCAGGATGAGGGCGGGCGCGGTGGCGAAGTCGGGGATGGCTCCGACCAACGGAGCTACAAAGATTGCCATAAGGAAGAGCAGCCCGGTGACGATCGCGGTGACGCCGGTTCGCCCTCCGGTGGCCACGCCGGCGGACGACTCGATGTAACTGGTGACGGTGGAGGTCCCGGCCAGCGAGCCGACGATGGTGGAGGTAGCGTCGGCAAAAAAGATGCGGTCGAGACGCGGAATGGTGTGGTCGGGGGCGATGAGCCCGGCGCGGTCGGTGACGGCCACCAGGGTGCCGATGTTGTCGAAGAGATCGACGAACAGGAAGACGAAGACGATCTCCAGCGCGTTGAGGTGGAGCGCGCCGCGAATGTCGAGATGGAATGCGGTGTCGCGGATGGCCATGGGGTTGAAGGTGGAGGGCGCGTACTTTACCTGGTGGCAGAGGATTCCCAGAGCGAGCGTTGCCAACACACCGATCAGCATGGAGGCCCGTACACGGTAGGCCTGAAGGATGGCGATGAGAAGGACCCCGAAGACTGCGAGTTGCGTGGAGTGCGCGTGCAAGTTGCCCAGCGTGAGGGTGTTGGTGGGGCTGGGTACAATGAGTCCGGAGTTGAGCAGGCCGATGAAGGCGATAAAGAGGCCGATGCCGCCCGCGACCGCCGCGTTGAGCTGGTAGGGGATGGCGCCGAGCAGGCGCTGGCGAATGCCGCCGAGGGTGAGCAGAAGAAAGAGGATGCCCGAGAGGAAGACCGCGCCCAGAGCGGTCTGCCAGGGGACGCCCATGCCCTTGACGACGGTGTAGGTGAAGTAGGCGTTAAGGCCCATGCCGGGAGCGAGGGCGAGCGGGTAGTTGGCCAGCGCTCCCATCAGGATGCTGCCGATGGCAGCGCAGAGGCAGGTGGAGGTAGTGACGGCGGCCAGCGGCATCCCGGTTGCGGATAGGATGGCGGGGTTGACGAAGATGATGTACGCCATGGTGATGAAGGTGGTGAGGCCGGCGAGGATCTCTGTGCGCCACGTTGTGTTGTGGGCGGCGAAGCCGAAGTATCGTTCCAGGCGGACGAGCATAGGGGTAGTTGGCGACTCCAGAGAAAGAACGGCAGAATGAGGCCGGACAATACAATGAATGGAATCCATCCAGCATAGCGCGAGAGGGGACCGATGAACGCAGCGGAGATCAAGAAATTACTTGGGCTGGCGCCGCATCCTCGGGAGGGCGGCTGGTATGTGCAGACCTACAAGGTGGGTGAACGGATTGCGGCGGATGCATTCGAGGATATGCGCTATGACGGGCCGCGACATACCGCGACGGCGATCTACTATCTGTTGGAGCGGGAGACGTTCAGCGAGATGCATCGGCTGCGCTCGGACGAGGTCTTCCACTTCTACGCGGGCGATGCAGTGGAGATGCTGCAATTGGAGGAGCAGGGAAGCGGACGAATCGTGCGCATCGGCAACCGGTTGGCCGCGGGCGAGCGGCCGCAGGTAGTTGTGCGACGCGGCGTGTGGCAGGGATCGCGGCTGGCGACCGGCGGTGAGTGGGCGTTGCTGGGATGCACGGTGAGTCCAGGCTTCGAGTTTGAGGACTACGAGGCAGGCTCGCGAGCGGAGCTCTGCGCACAGTGGCCGGAGTTCCGCGAGCTGATCCGCGAACTGACGCGCCCAGATCCTGTGACCTCAAGCTGAACAGGTTGCCGCTGTGTGTGGAGCGGCGAAAGATCTGTAGAGGCTGCGATTCTTTGCCGTGTTGGTGAATCACGCTTGTGACGAGCGTATTCTGGCGAACGCAGCAGGACTGTGTGTGCGCAACCTTCCCATGTTGGGACATACTCCGCGAGGTGGAAAGTTCATCTTGGCGCCGGACGAACTCATGCATTCAGGATTCGATCCGATAGAAGAATCAAAGCTCGCATCGGCCGGGAGTGGATGAACTCCACTTGCGGAGTTGGGTCCAATATGCACCATCACAGGAGAAAGATCAAAATGAAGAACTTCAAGCAAGTAGTTGCCTCCTTCATGAAGGAAGAGTCTGGCCAGGACCTGATCGAATACGCACTGGTTGCGGGTTTGATAGGGTTGGGCGCGGTTGTCGCCATGACCGGCCTCTCGGGCAAGATCAGCAATTCATTCAACTCGGTTGGCAGCAGCCTTACCAACGCAATGGCATAACCGATAGGACACAGCGTAAGACTCGGAGACGGAGATTACGAGCGGTGATGCGGCGCTTGCAACGTGCTGCGTCACTGCTCACCCCAATGCTGGCTAACGCCGGCATGGGCCGGGCCGACTGTTGCTTCCTGGCCGCCGTATGGCAATCTGACCACGCAAGACAGGCACTGGTGTTTTCCATGGATGTTCTAGAGCATCAACTGATGTTTACAGGAGGCTCTCTGCTGTGCGCGGGCATCGGCTCGGTGTCGGACATCCGCGAGCGCAGAATTCCAAACCTTATTACCGGCCCCGCAATTGCAGCCGGCCTCATTCTGCATACACTCTGCGGCGGCTGGCATGGGTTGGGAGACTCGGCGCTTGCCGGCCTGATCGCCGGCGGCATTTTTCTGATCTTCTATGTGGCCGGAGGCATGGGAGCGGGCGATGTGAAGCTGATGACCGCGGTTGGATGCATAGCAGGTCTTTCTCCGATACCACTGGTTGTGATCTCAACGGCGCTGGCGGGCGGGTTGTTCGCGCTTTCCGTCTGCATTCTGCATGGGCGACTGCGCGAGACACTTAGCAACGTCGCCGCGCTGCTTCAACATCATGGCCGGAACGGTCTGACGGCGCACCCCGATTTAAATCTGAGAAATGCGCGCACGCTTCGCCTGCCCTTTGCATTACCCATTGCGGCTGGATGCCTGATGACTCTCTGCATTCTGGCGTGGGAGGCGCATTCATGAAACCAAAGCGCATTCTGATCGCCCTAGTCCTCGCACTCTGTGTTTCCGCCCTGTGTACCTGGCTTGTCTCCAGGAGACTGATGGCGACGCCCACAGTGCAAAAGCTGCCGGACAACAGGTACGCTGCGCCAGCGCGTGCGCTACAGGCGGGCGAAGTCCTAAAGTTTGAAGACATTGAGCTAGTGGCATGGCCGGGCAGCGATCCCGTGGATGGAGCGTTCACGCAACCTGCCCAGGCGATTGGCCGTGAAGTACTCTATCCCTTGGCTAAAGGCCAGCTCATCCTGGAGGACGACCTATCTTCCGCAGGATCCGGTACAGGCCTTGCGAGCAAGATTCCAGACGGCATGCGAGCTGTTGCGCTACGCTCCGACGAGGTGGTTGGGGTTGCCGGATTTCTAGTCCCTGGATCGCACCTTGACGTGCTGGTGACCTACCACACGGACATCTCGCCCGACCCTGTTACCGCGCTGGTGCTGCAGAATGCGGTGGTCCTTGCCGCCGGGCACCAGTCGGAACCCGACCCCGCGGGCAAGACATCGGACGTTACGGTGGTGACGCTGCTGCTGACACCGGACCAGGCGGAACGGGCAGTTATGGCAAGCAATCAGGGCGTGATCCACTTTGTTTTGCGCAACGGCGCGGACAGCAGTCGAAGCGGAGACACGCCAATGCTGCTCTCGCAACTCTCCGGTCGCGCGCCCGTTGCCCAACCGGGCATCCGCCGCTCGGCTGCTGCAACTGCACCTGCCCCGGCAGCAGTGAAACGCGCTGAGATCGAAACCATTCTTGGAGGCGGCGCACAATGAAGCTCCACAGCGTACACCCGACAGACCGTGGACCCGCCAAGCCGGAGCCAGCCAAACTGAACGATCTGAATATGGGCCGAATCCATGTAGGTCGAGTCGCTGTGATTGCCTTTCTGTTGCTGGGCTTTCTTGCGGTGGATAGGGCTGTTGCACAGACCGGCGCGGAAGCGGTGATGCCCATCGCGGCGACACAGGATGCGGTCATTGCACCGCCCACCCTCCACTCCGCGACCGCCAGTGATCTGATACATATAACACTCGGCCACTCGGTTGTGCTTACCTCAAGCTTGCCTCTTCGCCGTATCTACGTTGGCAACCCGGTGGTGCTGCAAACCTACACTTCAGGAACCAGCGAGATCGTCCTGACCGCGAAGACGGCCGGCGTCAGCAGCATGGTGTTGTGGGACGAGGGAGGAGGGCATCGCCTGTATGCAGTCTTCGTGGACCTCGATCCCGAGGCCCTGCGCGCCTCGTTCAATGCGGCCTTTCCCGGTTCGTCCATCCATGTGGAGACAGGCGAAGGCAAGGTCTTCCTTACCGGATCTGTTGCCACGGACGCGGCCTCCGAGGCTGCCCTCAAGATGGCTTCGTTGTATGCCAGGGAAGTAGTCAACTCGCTGGCGATCGTTCCAGTGCATGGCAAACAGGTGCAGCTGAAGCTGCGCATTGTGGAGGTAGATCGCACCCGCCTCGATCAGTACGGCGTCAACATCTTCGCGGGAGGACGCACCGCGGTTGGCGCTACAACCCAGCAGTTCAACAGCACTGCCACGGGCAGCGGACCAACACTTGCTGTAAGCGATCCACTCAACATCTTTCTATACAACGCCAAACTGAACGTCGGACTCACCGTGCAGGACCTGGAACAGAAGCAGATTCTGCAAGTACTGGCCGAGCCTACGCTGACCACTCTGAGCGGGTTGACGGCAAGCTTTCTCTCCGGCGGCGAATTTCCCTTTCCCGTGGTACAGGGCGGGACTGCGAACTCCACAGCGATCACGATCCAGTTTCGTCCGTATGGCGTAAAAGTAGACTTCACGCCGACTGTCAATCCCGACGGCTCCATCCGCATCAAGCTGTCGCCCGAGGTCAGTGCGCTGGACTACAGCAATGCCGTCACCATCTCCGGATTTACCGTTCCAGCGCTCTCCACTCGCCGCGCTGAGACCGAGGTTGAGATCCAGGATGGGCAGAGCTTCATCGTCTCCGGCCTGCTGGACCACCGCACTACGGAGATCATGAGCAAGATGCCCGGCATCGGGAGCGTTCCCATCCTTGGCGCACTCTTCCGCTCGAAGAACATCAACCACTCTGTGGTGGAGCTAGTCATCATCGTCACTGCGTCCGTGGTCGATCCACTGGCCACTACACCGCTGGCGGAGCCGGAGCAGCCGAAGATGGCGGTGCCCAATCTGGAGCCCAACGGCTTCGACGGAGGAACCCCTAACAAGCCCCAAGCGGATGTCTCCCCTGCTGCGGTGCCAACGCCAATCCGGCAAACCGCGCCCCCGATACGAACGGAGCTTCCATGACGCGCAAAACAAACTCCTCGGAGCACTCCACGCAGGCCATCTTCAGTGTCTGCGCGGATGCGGATGTGGTGCAAGTGGCCACAACCGCCGCGTCCAATATCTCCGGCGCCCATTTTGCAGGCGAGTTTCACGACTACATCACGGCCGAGCGGCGGCCGCAGTTCTCCCCGGCGCTAAAGAACGCCTCCTCCTGCGTTGCCCTCATCGATTTCGATCGCGACCCTGAGCTGGCCATTGAGACTACGGAGCGCCTGCATCAGATATTTCTCAAGAATATTGGCATCGTCGGAGTCGGCGCCAGGCTGGATGCGGAGATTTTGCTGCGTGCTGTACGCAACGGATGCACCGAGTTTTTAACCAAGCCAGTCAACCTGAACGACCTGATTGCATCGCTCAATCGCTATAATGACGTGCTGTCGGTCGACTCCAACGCGCAGAGCAGCCTGGGACGCGTCATATGTTTCTTCGGGGCGAAGGGCGGCGTGGGCACGACCATGCTGGCGGTGCATCTGGCAATTTTTCTGGTTCGCCAGCACGGCAAGAAGGTCCTGTTGATCGACCACAAGCAGCAGCTTGGCCACGTTGCGCTGTACTTGGGACTCAAGGACACGCAGTACCACTTTGAAGAGCTGCTGCACAACGCCGACCGTCTCGACTCCGAGCTGCTGAACGGGTTTATCGTCCGCCACCGAAGCGGGCTGGATGTGATTGCGTCGCCTGAGTTGTCGGGCACTCCGCATGAAGCAACAAGCCACGAGTTTGAACGGGTCATGGACTTTCTGCGTCGCGAATATGACTTCGTGCTGATCGACTCTCCGATTGCATACGAGGCATCCAGAAACGCTCTGATCGAGCAGTCCGACGAGGTCTACATTGTCTCAACCCCGGACGTGGCGGCGTTGCGCGATTTGGCCCGCATGGTGGAACATTTGTCGCTCAGCGACTCATCCACCAACAAGCTGCGTTTGGTGGTGAACCGTTCCACCGCGTCCGACTCCGTCACCCCCGAACAGATCGAGAAGACGGTGCGTTTTCCCATCTCGGTTGCCGTCCCGAACAACTACTTCGAGCTTCTGCGCGCGATCAACGATGGCGAACCAATCTCGCCCCAGCGCCGCTCCGAGTTCAACCAGGCGCTCTCCCACTGGGCCAACCAGGTCGTCAACGGGATCAATGCATCGGAGCCTTCCGCGGCCAAGAAAGGGCTCTTCTCATTCCTGCACTCCTAGTGGAACCAGGAACGGCCAACCGATGCTACGAGGTGATTGCAATGGCTGAAGTATCGATGTACATGAGTCCTCCGGTCCTTCCCCTGGTGGCCGCCGAAGTCCGCGTAACCTCGGTACTCGGCGAGCACGCGCGTCACGCTCTGAAGACTGCGGTGCATCACGAGCTGATCCGGCGCATGGACCTAGAAAAACTTTCTGCCATGCAGTCCGACGAGGTTGGCGGGAGGCAGCGCCTGCTTGGTGTGATCCTGCAACTGATCGGCGAACAGAGCGCACCGCTGAGCACGCTGGACCGCGACCGGCTGGCACAGGACATTCTGGATGAGGTATTCGGCCTCGGTCCCCTGGAACCACTGCTGCACGATCCCTCAGTCAGCGACATCCTGGTGAACACCTACAAGACGGTCTACGTGGAACGGCGCGGCGTAATCGAGAAGACCGACATCGTCTTCAAGGACGAGGCCCACCTGATGCACATCATCGACAAGATTGTATCCGCGGTTGGACGGCGCATCGATGAGTCGTCGCCCATGGTGGATGCGCGGCTATTGGACGGTTCGCGGGTCAACATTGTGATTCCGCCGCTTGCGGTGGACGGCCCACTGCTCTCCATACGCCGCTTCGGCTCGATACCGTTGACCTGCGACGATCTGTTGCGCCACCGCTCGCTGACTCCGCAGATGCTGGAGACCCTGCGCAGCGCGGTGCGGGCGCGATTGAACATTGTGGTCTCCGGCGGCACCGGCTCGGGCAAGACCACACTGCTGAATGTGCTCTCCGGCTACATTTCCGACGCTGAGCGCATTGTCACCATCGAGGACTCCGCCGAACTGCAGATCAAGCAGGAGCATGTAGCCCGTCTGGAGTGCCGCCCGCCCAACCTGGAGGGCAAGGGAGCGATACGCCAGCGCGAGCTGGTGATCAACGCGTTGCGCATGAGGCCTGACCGCATCATCCTGGGCGAGGTGCGCGGAGAAGAGGCGCTGGACATGCTACAGGCCATGAACACCGGCCATGACGGCTCCATTACCACCATCCACGCCAACAATCCGCGGGACGCGATCGCGCGCATCGAGACCATGGCCATGATGGGGTCCATCACCCTGCCGGCGGCTGCCATCCGCGCCCAGATCGCCTCTGCCGTCGACCTGATCGTGCAGGTATCGCGCATGAGCGACGGATCGCGCCGTGTAACCCACATCAGCGAGATCACCGGTACCAGCGGAGACGTCATCAGCTTGCAGGACATATACCTGTTCGAGAAACTGGGACTGGGGCCCAGCGGCAACGTCAAAGGCCGTTTCCACTCCACCGGCATCGTGCCCAAGTTCGGCGAACGCCTGAAGGCCGCCGGGATCCCGCTTGGCCTCAACCTCCTCGACCATTCGGTCGAGGTGTAGAGCAGAGGAAGCGAGGCTGAACCCATCATGGGCATGACGACCATCACGTTTCTTCTAGCATTAGTGTTCAGCTTCTGCATCCTGTTGCTGGCGACGCGGCCCACGGCGTCGAGCAAATCCGCCCAAGTGCGTCTGACGACCATTCGCCATTCCATCCATTCCCATAAGTCGGGCACGAATGGAGTCGATCTGGAAGCAGAAGGAGAACGGAACTATGTAGTACGCCTGGGCGAATTTCTTAAGCGATACTCCTTCGCGAAAAAGCTGCAGGTGTTGTTGATCCATGCCGACAGCAGCATGAGCATCGGAGGAATTGTTCTGGCCTGCACGGGATCGGCGGCCGGGTGCGGGTTGCTCGGTTTCCTAATGCTGCAGACGGTCCTTCTTGCGGGCGGCGCGGCCCTGGTTGGCGCAGCGATTCCTTATATGCTGTTGCGGATGAAACGCGGCCGCCGCCTGAAGGCATTCAACACGGCCCTGCCCGACGCCATCGATCTGATGGCGCGCTCGCTGAGGGCCGGGCACTTGATGAACTCATCCATCGAACTGATAGCTGAGCAATCGCCGGAACCGCTCTCTTCCGAGTTTGTGCAGGTGTACAAACAACAGCGGCTGGGCCTGCACTTCCGAGACGCCTTGCTGCAGATGGGCGGGCGCATTCCCTCGCGCGACCTGCAATTCCTCATCACCGCCATTCTGGTGCAGAAGGAGACGGGAGGCGACCTGACGGAGATACTCGACCGCGCCGCCCACGTCATCCGCGATCGCGTGCGCATCGAAGGCGAAGTCCGCACCCACACCGCGCAGGGCCGCCTGACGGGCTGGATTCTGGGCCTGCTTCCAGTCATCATGCTGGTGCTGCTGAACATCGTCAGCCCCGGCTACTCGTTCGTTCTCTTCCACGATCCAACCGGGCAAAAGCTGCTGTATGCCGGTGGAATCCTCATTGTTCTGGGCGGCCTTATCATCCGCAAGATCGTCGATGTCCAGGTCTGAAGGTTTGCCATGAATCCTCTCTTTTATGTCACCCTCGGCGCAACGATTTTTTTCATACTCGCGCTGGCTATCTTTCTATTCTTTACCCGGACCTCGCGCGCCTCTCTACAGCGCATCCGCGAGATTACCTACCACGGCAGGCGCTTTCGGCGGAGTGTTCCGATAGCCAGCAACGCGGGCCACCAATTCATGGCGATCGTGCATTGGGCGCAGGCCCGCCTTGGGCTGGCCGCGGACGTTTTACTGCCTGAACGCCTAGCCAATGCAGGATATAAAGGCACGCTGTCTACCGATATCTATACGACCTCGCGCATCGTTCTTCCCCTGCTTGCGCTGCTGGCCGGATCGTTCATCCCTTACGACCGTGTGTTCTGGATGATCGCGCTGCCTGCCGCCGCCTTCATTGCGCCCAACATTGCACTCACCCGCCTGATCAAGCGCCGCCGAGGGAAGATCCGCAAGAGCATACCGGACGCCGTCGATCTGCTGGTGATTTGCGTGGATGCAGGGTTGGGCATCGATCAGGCCCTGCTGCGCGTGGGACAGGAGCTGGGCAACAGTCATCCCCAGATCACCGAGGAGTTGCTGCAGATCAACCGCGAACAGCGCGCCGGAAAACCGCGCATCCAGGCGTGGATGGATATGGCCGCGCGCAGCGAACTGCCCGAGATCGATGCCTTCTCCGGCATGCTGGTGCAGACCGAACGCTTCGGCACACCCATCGCGCGCGCGCTGAGCGCCTTCGGCGACAATATCCGCCTCAAGCGGCGTCAACTGGCCGAAGAGAAGGCCGCAAAGACCACGGTCAAGATCATCTTTCCGCTGGTCCTGTTCATCTTTCCCAGCATGTTTTTAGTCCTGCTGGGGCCTGCTGTGCTGAGCATTATGCGCGGCATGGCAGCCATGGGACAGTAATCCGAGCGAGTTATGGCCGGGCAGCAAGCTGATGCGAAAATGAATCCTCTGCGGGCGATGGGGAGGGTGTGGGCCGGCTTCCGGGATACACTACGCGGGATTAAATGATTCTGGGTCCCGATGATCCGGGACCCAGAGATGGTTGTGTGGAAAGATATGTTTTAGGGCGTATAGTTTGCCGTGACCTGTACATAGTTGTTGTTTGTGTCTACGGATTCAATCGTCCAACTGTACGCCGACCCGAGAGTCAGGGGGCCTGTGGGCGTGTTGCTGCTGTTTGTCGGGTCAACGCCCCAAACCAGAGGCGGCGTGATCTGCGAATTGGTGAAGTTATTGCTGTTGGAGTTGCTGCCTGGAATCTGCCATATGTTATTGCCACCGTTCTGTGGATTGACCCAGAACTGATAGGTATAGTTGCCGGCGTTAGTTGGGTAGGTCCAGCTAAACGAGGGTGTGGTGCTGACGCTGCCCCCGGTTGTGGGCGATAGAGAGGTGGCGGCCGCGGTTGAAGTCAGCACCGCGTTGACCGTAGCGGGCAGGGAAGCGTCCGACGTACCATCGCTGTATGTGACCTTTATGCCATAGCTATCGTTGACGACCGGAATGGTGCTCTGGGTCGAGTCCTGCAATTGGAACTGATGATTGCCGCAATTGGTGCATAGGGCAATGTCCTGCGGGACGATCACATCGGGGTTGGTGGCCGAGATAAGCTCAGCCGCAATCGGCAGCTTGAGGCCCGGTCTGACGTTGGCGTTGACCGAGTAATTGTCGGACTGGCCAGACTGGATGTTATGACCGGTGTATGTGGTGAGAAGGCTGTTGGTGCCAGTCAGCGTCAGGTTCTCGTTGGATGTGGCTGCCGTAATGCTTACCGTCGGTGGACTCCCCGAATTATTGACATCGTTGAGATCGCCCGCATCGACTACGCCGTCCTTGTTGCTGTCGATGACGGCAACAAAGTAGTAGGTGGATGCAATGGGAACCTGGACCGAGTAGGCCTGCGCACTGCTTGGGTTCTGGATGTACTCCCCGTAGAAGACGCCGGTACTGTAGTTGTAGAAGCCAACATACAGCGGCCCGGTGGCCGTGCCTGGATAGGTGACGCTGCCGGAGACGGTAACACCGCCGGTAGGAGCACCCATGGTGACAGCAACAGGGTTGCCGCTGGAGCTGAATACACCGAATGGACTGGTAGAACTACCCGCCGTTGCAAAGGCGCGGAAGAAGTAGGTACCGCTGGCGAGCGTGCTGCAATTGGTGCATCCAGTCGTCAGGTCTTTATTCACGAACCAGATGTTGGCTCCGCCGCCGCCGGTGGCTGGGAAGGTCATACTTCCTGCGATGGCGGTGAAGGTAGAGGTGGTACTCCACTGCAGGGTGTAGGAGGTTGGCATCTCGGTGTTGTTGCTGTTGGTGATTGCCTTGTATTGAGCAATCACCCCGTTATTGAATGCGGCCACTCCTTGGAGGGTTGGGGCAGAGGAGAGGGTGACGGATGAGGGATCGGTGAGGGTGACGCTGGCATTGGTCACGTTCGAGGTGACGACATTTACCGAGGCGCTGCCAACCGGGTTGGATGCATTCTGGGAGCCATATCCCAGGTTGTCCTGGAACGCCGACAGGGTGTAATTGCCAGGTTGGACGCCATGGATGGTGAAGGCACCCGTGGCGGACAGGCTGGTGCCCGGGTTGCCGTTGCCGCCGCAGTTGCCCAGCGACAGGTATATAGGATTGGCCTGCGACACAGTATGCGATCCTGTGTATGCAACCGTGCCGGAGACGGTATAGCCCAAGGAGGCGAAAAAGTTTCCGCTGGTGAAGTTGGCGTTGTTTACGGTCGCGCTCAGGGTGGTGGGATAGAAGACGGAACTCGGGCCCGTGATCGATGGCGTGATTGTGTAGACCCCGTTGGGAACATTGGCGATGGCGAAGTTCCCGCTACTGTTGGTGGTCGCGGTCCCAATCGTGGTACTGCCCTGGGTGAGGGTGACCGTAAACGTCGGCAGTGTACTCACACCGCAACCATTCGTTACATTGATTGCTCCGCCGACAGTGTAGGTGGTCGAGACGGCGATGGTGTAAGTGGTTGGGCCGAACGTGGTTCCTGCGCTGTCCTTCACCGAGGCGGTGAACGAGATGGTGCCCGTGGTGGTGGGCGTGCCGGTGATGTTCAGCGTGTTAGTGCCGCTGCTGGCAGCCTGCATGGTGCCGTTACCCAGGTTGACGGAGCCGGTGTTGGCATTGGAGCTGTTAACCGTCCATGTGTAGGTGGGCCCCACTCCGCCGACGGCGACAATGGATCCGGTGTAGCTAGCGGTAGTGGTGGCAGCCGGAAGCGTGCTGGGGTTGGGAGTGGGCAGCGAGAGCGGTGTGTAGGCCGTGATGGTGTAAGTGGCTGTGGTGGTGTTGGCGGTTGGAGTGGCCGAGTCTGTGACCTTGACCGTGAAGTTGGCGGTGCCCGTGGTGGCCGGCGTTCCGGTGATGACACCCGCTGAGGAGACAGCCAGGTTAAGGGTTTGGAGACTGTTGGTCCCCGTCAGCCCTGAAGTGACCGACCAGGTATAAGGCGACGTGCCGCCCGCCGCCACTAGTGTGGTTGGCGTGTAGGCAAGACCGTTATACGCGTTGGGCAAGCTCGATTGGTTGGTGGTGATGGTGAGCGCATTGGAAACGGTCAGCGACGGGGTAATGGTCTTGGTCTGCTGTTGGTTGGTCGCGCTGTCGGTGGCTGTGACGCTGATGGTGGAGGAGAACGCTGCATTCGGCGTGCCGGTGAGCAGCCCGCCGGTGCTGAGGGTCAGGCCATCGATATTGCCTGGGGTCATGGTCCAGGTGATGGCGCCCGTGCCGCCGGTGGAAGTAAATTGATAGCCGGTGCCATTGTAGGCCGAACCCACAAATCCTGTGGGTAGGGTTGGGACGTTGACCACCAACAGGACCGGGTTGACGATGATGGTGATGTTGGATGAGACCAGCGTGGCCGGGGTCGGCGTTGCGCTGTCCGTGGCCTTGATAGTGACGACGGTGCCTGCGACCACGGTGGGCGCAGTCGGTGTGCCGGAGATGACGCCGGTGCTGCCGTTCAGCGAAAGCCCAGCGGGCAGCGTGCCGGAGTTCAAAGAGTATGTGACGGTGCCCGTGCCACCGGTGGTGGCCACGGTGTAAGGTGTGATGGCCGTACCTACCGTAGCGGTGGGTAGCGTGACTGGCGCTGAGGGTGCGGTAAACACCAGCGGCGCGACGGTGACGGTGATGCTGAAGGAGCCGGCGATGAGGGCAGAATTGGTTGCCTGGTCCGTCACATGGATTGTGAAGTTGTATGTGCCCGTCCCGCCGGTCACAGTACCGGAGATGACACCCGCTGCACTCATGGTCAGGCCGGTCGGCAGTGAGCCGGAGGTGATGGTAAAGGTCTTGGTGCCGGTGCCGCCAGCGACCACGATGGTTGCGCCCGCATAGGCCGTGTTAGTTGTAGCCGCGGTCAATGCGCCTTGCGGCGTGGTGAAGCTCATCGGCGGATTAATCGTTACCGCAACCTGCTGAGTCTTGCTGTTGTCCGTGACACTGGCCACAGTGATGGTTGCGCTAGTGGCGGTGACGATGCCGGAGGGCGCGGTATAAATAGATGAGGGAGAATTGCCAGCCACCGGGCTGGCGCTCATGGTGCCGCCACCGGGGCCGCTTACAACAAAGGTCGCGCCGGCAGCGCTGTTGTCATTCGCAATTGTGGCCTTGACCAGATCACTGTTGGCGCCGTTGCCATCTACCGAGATGGAGTTGGATGTAGTGAGCGTGACGGAAATCGGATTCAGGGTAATCGTCGCGGTGGTTGTCTTCGATGTGTCCTTGACGCTGGTGGCGGTTACCGTGACGGTGACAGGCGAAGTCCCGCTGACAACCGCAGGCGCAGTATAGGCTCCCGTGGTGCTGACGATGGTGCCCGCACCGGATGCCGGGCTGATGCTCCAGGTGACGCCGGAGTTGGATCCGTCGTAAGTAAGCGCTGCGCCGGTGAAGGTTTGAGTGCCTCCGCCGTTAAGCGTGACGGTTGCCGGACTGATGGCGCCGATGGTGATGGGTTGCAGCGTGATAGTGGCTGTGGCTGACTTAGTCGGGTCTTTGACGCTGGTTGCCGTCACTGTCACTGTGGTTGCGGAGCTGATGACGGTGGTTGGCGCGGAATAGACACCTGTAGCGGCGACAATAGTGCCCGCGCCAGAGGCTGGGTTGATGCTCCAGGTCACGCCGGAATTGGAGGAGTCGTTGGCAACAGCCGCTCCGGTGAAGGCCTGTGTGCTGCTGGTGCCCAGATTGACGGTCGCCGGGGTGATGGCGCCCACACTGATGGGGGTCAACGGGATGGTGATGGTCGCGGTCTTGGTAGTGTCCGTCTTGCTGGTCGCGGTGATGACGGCGTTGGCCGTAGTCACCGGCAGCGGAGCGGTGTAGGTGACGGATGTGGTGGTGACGGCAGTCAGTGTTCCGCCGCCGCTGGTGATGCTCCAGGTAACGCCCGCGTTCAACGTTTGATCGCCGCTGACGGTCGCGGTGATGGCTTCGGTCCCGGCACCCGGTATGGCGGTCGGCGTAGTCGGAATGGTGACGGCAATTGGGGTCAGGGTGACGGTAGCCGTGCTGCTCTTGGTGGTATCGGTCTTGCTGGTCGCGGTGATGGTGGCCGTGGCTGTGGCGACTGGAGTAGGCGCGGTGTAGACGCCGGCTGCGGTGATGGTGCCGACCGAGGCGGACCAGGTAACGCCAGCACTCGGTGTGATGTCATTCGAAACCGTCGCGGCAAAGGTCTGGGTTGCGCCTGCAACCATTGCGACTGGAGTGGTGGTGATGGCAACGCTGATCGGCGTCAGGGTGACGGTGAAGGTCACTGTCTTGGAGGGATCGGTCTTACTCGTGGCGGTGATTACTGCAGTGATCGAAGTGACCGGCGTCGGTGCGGTGTAGGTGACTGAGGTAGCAGTGATGGCGGAGAGCGTGCCGCCGCCGCTGGTAATGCTCCAGGTGACGCCCGCATTCAACGTGGTATCGCCTGTGACGGTGACGGTAAATGTCTGGGAAGCGCCCGCAATCATAACGACGGGAGTGGTGGTACTGGTGACGGCGATCGGCGTGAGGGTGACGGTGAAGGATGTGACCTTGGAGGTGTCGCTCTTACTGGTGGCGGTGATTACCGCGGTGGCTGTAGTGACCGGCGTCGGTGCAGTGTAGGTGACGGAGGTAGCGGTGATGGCGGAGAGCGTGCCGCCGCCGCTGGTGATGCTCCATGTGACGCCTGCGCTGTTCGGATCGTTAGCGACCGTTACGGTAAAGGTCTCGCTCCCGCCCGCCACCAATGGCGTGGACGATGGAGAGGTAATGGTAACAACAATAGCAGGAGGAGGAGCCCCGCCGCCACATCCAACCATAAGGGCCAATGCTGCGAAACCGGCGAATACGCGCGAAAAGAGGCGGACGTTTGACATGGACTTCCCCATTTTTTTTGAAATGATTAAACATTCACACCGAACCACACAGATGACTTATGCGATGTTGCATAAAGATCGAGCGATGCACTTTCTTTTTTGGGAAGTAGACAGCAGGTTTCTGTTTCTCGGCTCTCCCTGACTTCCGGCACAAGACGCACTGCGCCCGCGAATCGGTCGCGTGACTGTGCGGGTTGAGAGTGATCGAGCGGCGTCAGGCGAAGCTGAAGCCGCTGCGCGCGATGGGGAGGGTGTGGATTCGCTTGCCGGTGGCAGCGAAGACGGCGTTGGCGATGGCGGGCAGGACAGGCGGCAGGGCAGGTTCGCCTAGGCCGGTGGGGCCAAATTCGCTCAAGCGCCAGAAGAGTTCGACGGGTGGGACCTGTTTGAGACGGATCACCGGGTGATCGGAGAAGTTGGACTGCTGGACTTTGCCGTCGAGGAGCGTGATCTCATGCTGCATCTGGCTCATGCCATCCACGATGGAGCTGATGACCTGCGCCTCCGCGCCGGAGGGATTGACGATCTGATTGCCCACGTCTCCGGCGGCCCAGACGCGGTTGACCGTGATTTTGTTGGCGGAGTCGACGGTGACCTCTGCCACTTCGGCGAAGTAACCGGCGTGGCAGTAGTGGCAGGCGAGACCGTAGCCGTGACCTTTGGTCGATTTGAGTTTGGCCCAGCCGGATTTTTCTGCGACCAGTTGCAGCACTCCCTTGAGGCGGTCGGCGTTGAGGCTGTCACCGCCGCGGCCACCATTGGTCGAGATGGGGATGGGAGTTGCGTTGAGAATCTCCATGCGGAGTTCGAGCGGATCGCGACCGGCGGCGGTGGCTACCTCATCGAGGAAGGCCTCGATGACCCATGCGTAGGCGTTGTGGCCGGGGGCGCGCAATGCTCCGGTACGCAGAATGAGAGGCTGGGCAGATGTATAGAGCCCGTAGCTGGGGACGCGGCCGGAGGGGAACTCGGTGGCGTCCATGCCGGCAGAGGAGACCAGACGCGATCCCTCGCCGTAGGTGGCGAGGTGCTGCCGCCAGGCGACCAGATGTCCCTGCGCGTCCAGCCCGGCGCGGAGCAGATGGGTGCCTCCGGGGCGGTAGGCGTCATGGGTGACATCGTCTTCGCGTGCCCAGAGCAGCTTGACGGTGCCGTTGATCTGCTTGGCCAGCCACGCGGCTTCCACCAGGTAGTCGTTTTGCAGCCGACGGCCAAAGCCACCGCCGATACGGCACTGGTGAACGGTGACATCGCTGGGCTGGACTCCGACAGCGCGGGCTGCCTGAGTGCGTCCTTGACCGGGCGACTGGCTTGTTGTCCATAGCTCCAGCTTGCCGTCCTTGAAGGACGCGGTGGTATCCATCGGCTCCATAGTCATATGGGCGATGAAGGGATAGGCGTAGGTAGCCTCGACGACCTTGGCCGCGGATGCCAGCGCGGCATCCACGTTGCCGTAGGTGCGGAGCGTGTCGGTGGGAGGGGCCTTGAGCAATTCGGCGGCGCGAGCGGCAAACTTATCGCTGCTCTGGGTCGCTCCAGCGCCGAAGTCCCAATCGACCTTGAGGGCGCTGCGGGCGGATTGGGCCTGCCACCATGAGTCCGCGATGATGGCGACACCGGGCTCCATGCCTTCGGCCACAATGGCGACGCCGGGTTCGGTGGTAGTATCCACGGTCCCGCCCGTGGTGGATAGAGAGGGAGCAAGGATGATGACGTGGCGGACGCCGGGGAGCTTTTTGATCTGGTCGAGGTTGGCGGTTTTAACCTTGCCGCCGTAGACCGGACACTTATCAATTACGGCATAGAGCATTCCAGGCACGGAGGCGTCGATTCCGAAGAGCGGCTTGCCGGTGACGATTGCGTGGTTATCGACGTTTGCCTGGGGCTTTCCGATGATGTGGAAGTCCTTGGGGTCCTTGAGCTTGATGGAGTCGAGGCTGGGCGGAGGTAGTTTGGCGGCGTCGCCAGCCAGTTCGCCGTAGCCGAAGGAGCGGCCCGAGGCGGCATGGAGTACGCGGCCCTGCGATGTGGTGCATTCAGTTGCGGGGACGGCCCAGCGTGTTGCGGCGGCGGTGACCAGCATCTGGCGGCATGCGGCCCCCACGCGGCGCATGGGCAGGTAATTGCTCTGTGTGGAGGTGCTTCCGCCGGCGGATTGACCGCCATAGAGCGCATCGTCGAGGTCTGCCTGTTCGACGCGCACACGGCCCCAATCTGCGTCGAGCTCCTCGGCGATCATCATGGGGAGCATGGTCTTGACACCCTGACCGATCTCGGGAGACTTGGCCATGATGGTGACGGTACCGTCGCCGGCTATCTTGATGAAGGCGTTGGGCGAGAGGTCGGCCCGGGGTGCGCCGAACTGCGCGGGGGCATGGGAAAGATCGAAGAAGCCGAGTGCAAGGCCTCCACCGGTCAACGCACCGATCTGCAGGAAACTTCTCCGAGAGAGAGTGTTGGGAGCGAGATTCATGAGTGTGACTCCGGCTTGGTGTGGGCGGCTGTGGCGGGCGCGGATGCGGCTGCCTGGTGGATAGCCTGGCGGATACGTGTGTAGGTACCGCAACGGCAGATGTTGCCGTTCATCGCAGTGTCGATCTGGGCGTCCGTGGGATGGGGAGTGTGGGCCAACAGACCGGCGGCGGACATAATCTGGCCGGCCTGGCAGTAGCCGCACGAGGGCACATCAAGCTTCTCCCACGCCACCTGGACCGGATGGGTGCCGTCGGGCGAGAGGCCCTCGATGGTGGTGACGGAGCCGCTGCCGACGGAGCCGACGGAGGTGAGGCAGGAGCGCACTGGACTGCCATCCAGCAGGACCGTACATGCTCCGCAAGCGCCAATTCCGCAGCCGTACTTGGCGCCTTTCAGGTCGAGGGTGTCGCGTAACGCCCACAGAAGCGGCGTGTCGGGTGACAGATCGACGTTGTGGACGACGTTGTTAATCTTTAGCTTCAGAGGCATCCGGCTTCCCCTTTTCGCGCCAAGTTCTTCTGACCCCGGCGGGCCGTACGGAAGATAGTCTATACGCATTGGATGACGGAATGTGAGGCTGGTCACAATTTGTAT
>Ga0181520_10004189_pt1 | contig 24432 bp, 19 predicted proteins | sample PEATcosm2014_Bin_29_FD_132451 | JGI IMG/M metagenome (GOLD analysis project Ga0181520, IMG submission 132451) | Peatland microbial communities from MTU Mesocosm Facility, Houghton, MI, USA - PEATcosm2014_Bin02_30_metaG | ecosystem: Environmental > Terrestrial > Soil > Wetlands > Peat | place...
CAATCGGAATGATTCCGGAGTGATTCGTATTTGAAGCACAAATGCGCGATAGGATCGTTACAACCAAGGCGCACTATTTTCGGACGAGGAGTTGGGCAGAGGCCTTGTACGCTCCACGCTTCACGCGGCCGGTTTTGCGGTTACAGTAGTGGTTAGAGGATATGCGGCGGAGCGCGATCATCGGGTTGCTGTTGGCAGTGGTGATGTGGGCGGCCAACGTCAGGCTCTATCTGAAGGAGGGCGGCTACCACCTGGTGCGTGAGTATCAGGTGATCGAGGATCGCGTGCGCTACTACAGCGTGGAGCGCGGCGATTGGGAGGAGATCCCGCTCGACCTGGTGGATCTGAAGCGCACCGAAAAAGAGGCCGCCGAGCGCCAGGAAGAGCTGGCCAAGGACTCGAAGGCTCTTTCCGAAGAGGCGGCGGCCGAGAAGGCCATCGAAAAGGAAACCTCGCGCATCCCGCAAGCTCCCGGCGTGTACTGGCTGGAAGGCGACAAGACCAAGACCATGCAAGTCGCCGAGGCGTCGGTCCACATCAACAAGAAACGGCAGGTGCTGAAGGTGCTGGCGCCGATCGGGCAGGCGCTGAGCGGCAAGGGCACGCTCGAAATCGAAGGCGCGCATTCGGCCAACGTCTTCAGCAACCTGGAACAGGAGTTTTACATACAGCTCTCCGAGCCGGAACGGTTCGGCGTCGCCAGACTGACCAGCAAGGGCAATGTGCGGATCGTGGAGAACCTGGTCTACTTGCCGATCGATAAGGACGTGGAGGAAACGCCCACGCTGGTGGACACCTTGCAGCGGGAGTTGGACCCGGCCGGTCTATACAAGATCTGGCCCAAAGATCCGCTGCCGGAGGGCGAGTACGCGGTGATCGAGTACACGCCGAACGCGCTGAACATCCAGATTTGGGATTTCGCCATCCAGCCGAAAGCGGCCGGGAAATAACCGCCAGCCGGCGAGAAGCACAAAACCGCGTTCAACGTGGCGCACGCACTCGTGCGTGCCGCGTCGGCACTCCTGCCGACGCCCGGCGATCCAAGGCGAAGACGCGTCGAGAAGAGTCTCGACGCTGCACGCACGAGTGCGCGCGCCACGGTGTTCATGCGGCTAACTGCGCGGATCGGCGGGCAACAGGATCGAGGAGGCTGGCGCGGCAAACGCCGCAGCGGGTTCCTCCATCTCCGCCGGTTGCGCGGTTGGATGGAAGTTGAACCACTGCGCCAGTTCGTCGTCACCGGCGCGGCGGCGGGCCATGATGACGCGGCGGCGGGCCAGCGCGCGGGGCAGGCAGCGCGCGATGTGCCAGAAGGCTGCGGCAGAGGTGGGCTCCCACAGGATCGATCCGCCGACCACCAGCAGGTCGCGCAGCGTGGCGGGCAGCCAGCAACGGCCATACACACCGGCGGTGACGTTTTTGATGCGCATCAGAAAGCGGTTCTTCACCGAGTGCATGTTGATGAGGGCGGGCAGCGAGCGCCGGTTGGCCGGGGTGACGGTGCGCACGTGGAAAGCCTCCGCCGCCGGAGTATAGAGGGTCCGCCAGCCCAACAACTGCGCCCGCCAGGCGACGTCGGCGTCTTCGCGGTAAACGAAGAAATCGGGATCGAAGAAATCGCCGTCGATGGCCACGTCGTCGATCATGCTGCGGCGGTACAGCGCCGCCGCCGCGGACGCGCCGAAGACGTATTCCAGGCTTCCGTATCCGCCGCGATCCGGCTCGCGCCAGCCGCGGTCGAAATGCCGCAAGGCAGGCGTGAAACAGATGCCGGTCGAATCGATGCGCGCCTCGTCCAGCGGTTCAAAGCCCGGCCCGATGGAAAGCAGCTTGCCGCATACGGCGCCCGCTTCCGGGTCGGCCTGCCCAGCTTCCACCAGAGCGCGGACGAAGCCGGGGCGCAGCAACACGTCCGGGTTCAGGGTCAGTACCCATTCGGCCGAAGTGGCACGGATGGCTCGGTTCTGCGCTTCGGCGAAGCCCAGGTTCCGGCCGCAGCGGATCAACCGCACCCGCCCGCGGAACTGGCGCAGGGCGGCCACCGTCCCGTCGGTGGACCCGTTATCCACCACCACGATTTCGATCGGAACGCCCTCCTGCAGGAGTATCGCTTCCAGGCAACGGCGGATGTAGCGCGCGCTATTATACGTGACGATGGCTGCGCAGACGGTTGGGTCGGGCATTTTGAAGGTCTGCTACAAAGACCCGCCACACCACCGTTCCAACTACACCAGACCACCCGAGTTCCAAAAAATAAACTTTGAAAAAAAGTGGCCTGGGGTGTAGTGGAAAAGCGTACTTTGGGGTCTTAGTGGTGAGTTTCGTGTATGGCCGCGTTCTACATGAGTGAGGAATTGGTGGGTATCTTGCGTCAGGAAGGCGCCGCATCGGAACTGCAAACTCAAGTGGCTCAATTGTTTGAGGAGTCCCGCGAGGATGTTTACCGGTACCTGATGACGCTCGGTTTGACGCCCGTGCGGGCGCAGGACGCCACCCAGGAAGTCTTCCTCCGCCTCTATGCCGCGCTCAAGAGCGGCGAAGAGATCGAGAACCCGCGAGGCTGGATATTCCGGGTTGCCCACAACTGGGGCTTGAAAGTGCGCGCCCGGCACGCCGCGGAAAACCCGTTCGACGCCGACCTGGAAGCCAAGCTGGCCGCGCCGGCCCACGACGCGGAACACGACCTGTTGGAACGCGAGCGCATGCTGCTCTTTCATCGCGCGGTGGAAGGTTTGTCGGAGCAGCAGAAACGGTGCCTGTTCCTGCGCATGGAGGGGCTGCGGTATCCGGAGATCGCGGCGGCGATGGGCATCAGCCCTTCGGCGGTTTGCGAATTCCTGCGGCGCGCGATGGCGCGGCTGAAGAAGGTGCGGGATGAGTAACTGGCCGTCCGGACATCCCGACGAAGGCCTGCTGCTGCGCTCGCTCGATGGCGAGCTGCCGGCGCGCAAAGCTCGCCAGGTGCGCCAGCACCTGGAAGCCTGCTGGCAGTGCCGCGCGGAGATGGAATCGCTCGAAGCCACGGTGGCCGAATGCGTCCGTTACCGCAAGCAGGTGTTGGCCGGTTTGCTGCCGGAAGCGCCGAACCCGTGGCAGACCTTGGATCGCGGGTTCGACCGGGTGGATGCGGAACTCGCCGCGGCGCCGCTTTGGAAACGCTTGCCGCGGCTGGCCCCGGCCTGGCAGTGGGGGGTAGCGGCAATGGCCGCGGCCGCACTGCTCATCGTGGCCATCGTGCAGTTAGGCCGGACACCCAGCGTACAGGCGGCATCCTTGCTCGAAAAAGCCGTGGCCGCGGCCGGCACGCGCCCGGCGCCGGTTCGCACCATCAGCATCCACATGCGTTCGGGCCTGCCGACGCTGCACACGGTGGGCGGCGCGGCCGGAAATTGGTTGCCCCTGCCGCCCGACATCCGGATGGCGTTCCAGGCCGCCCACTACGACGATGCGGACCCGCTCAGCGCGCGCGCCTTCCAGGCGTGGCGCGACAGCCTGGCGCATAGGACGGACGATGTCGACACCGAGCCCGCCGCGGAGAATCCCCACGAGCCGTGTTATCGCATCCGCACCCAGGCGGCGGAGGGCGAACTGGCCTCCGCCACGTTGCTGCTGCGCGTCGCGGATCTGGCGCCGGTGGAAAGCAAGTTCGAGTTTCGCGATCAGAATTGGATTGAATTCACCCAGGTTATGGAGCCTCCATTCCAACCCGACGGTTTTGCCGTTGCGACTCCTCATGAGGCTCCCTTGCGGCCAGTCGTACCAAGCCGGCCGGCTGCAGTTGCGCCCAGGTCATCGGCCTCGATTTCGGATGAATTGCAGGTAGTTACGCTGCTGCACCGGATCGGGGCCGACCTGGGCGATCCTGTGGAAGTCAATTTGACCGATGGCAAAGTGCTGGTATCCGGAGCCGGAGTTTCGCCCGAGCGCCAGCGGCAGGTGCACGAACTGTTGGATCACGCCCCCAACGTGGAGGTACGCTTCTCCGAACCGGAAGCGGCCCTCATCACGCCTCCCGCGGAGGCGCCGGCTACGGCGGGCGATGCGGCCAACCTGGGCATTCAGACGCGTCTCGAGAAGCAACTCGGCGGTCGCGCGGCCTTCGAACGCTTCAGCACGCACGTGCTGGATGGCAATGAAGCCGCCATGGCGCACGCTTACGCGCTGCGCAGCGTGGCGGAACGCTTCCCGGCCGGAAACGAAGAATCGATGCCCGCGCCGGATCGTGCGCAACTTCATCAGCTCGCGCGCGATCACGTGGCGGCACTGGAAACTCAGGTGCGCGTGATGGAAGGCGCACTGGCTCCCGTGCTGGCCGGCCTCGGCGGCAAAACCGCCGCGGCCGCCCCCGTGCCTGGCGCCGGCACCGCATGGCAACAGGCGGCCGAAGATACCTTCCGCGCTTCGCGGCGGCTGGAAGTGCTGCTCTCGGTCCTGCTGGGGGTCACGCCCGGCCAGAACGCGACCGGCGATCTGCCCTCGCAAGTGCTGACCGCCGTGGCGGACTTGAAGACCGGCCTCGACCGCTGCCAGAGCCTGCTGGCGCAATAGCGGCCGAGCGGTTCATTACGGTCTTGTAACCCTTGTCGAAAAGCAAGCGTCAATATTAATGGGTTGGTCTGGGAATTTCAGGATTCCCGCTGGCCTCCGACGGCGGGCGTACATCCTCCGAACGCCCGCCGTTTTTTTTCTGCATCCACCCATTTTTTCAAGAACTTCTCCGCCTTGCGCCGGGTGGCGGGACGCGGGTTATCCAGTTGCCGGCGGACGAAGCTGACCACCGCGCGTTGGCGCGGAATAAGCTCGAAAAACCGATCGAGCGACTGAATGGCGTGTCCGATAGCCACATTGCGGCATTCTTCGGTTTCGTACTTCGCCCGGTCGACGGTGAGAATGCCGGCCGCGAGCGCGTCCGCCAGGCGGGGCTGGGCCGCGGCGATCACGGCCGCCGCCTGGATCACGTTCGCCGCGCCGATCATCTGCGCGCCGCCGATGGGCCGCAAGAACTTGTCCAACAGCGGCGCGAGCTTGCGCGAGCGGTCCACGCGCGCGAGGTTGGCCAGGATGTGCGCCGCGTTCCAGCGGTAAATGCTATTGGGGTGGTCGAGCAGCCGGGCGAACCTGTCGAAGTCCGGGTACAGCAATTGCGGTGCTTCTTCGCTGAGACGCCGCAGGTCTTTCAGGCAGCCGAATTTGACGCGCGCAGCCGGCGCGTCGAGTCCGGCCCAGCCAACCGCCAGGCGGTCCTGCTCTGTCCACAGTGCGCTCATAAGCAAATTCATACAATGCCGCGCGGCGGAAAGCAAGGTGGGGCTGGCGGAAGGAATTCATGCTGGCGGACAAGCGGGCCGGGCCCTCTATGCTTCCAGTCCCATCTGGGTGAGGCGGTATCGCAGCGCGTTGCGGGTGAGGCCGAGCAGTCTGGCGGCCTGGCTCTTGTTGCCGTCGGCGCGGCGCAGGGCCTCGCGAATGATTTCCTGCTCGTAGGCATCCAGCGTCAATCCCTCCGGCAGGAAATGCGTATCCGACTGGGACCGCGGCCGGCGGTCGGCTTCGAGCTTGATATCGGCGGCATCGAGAGCCGTGCCCGAGCACATCACCAGGCTGCGCTCGATCACGTTTTCCAGCTCGCGCACATTGCCGGGCCAGTAATAGGCGATCAGCTTTTCCATGCCGGCATCGGTAATGCGCTCCACCTGGCAGCCGTTTTCCGGCGCCAGTTTGTGTACGAAATGGTTGGCCAGAAACGGAATGTCCTGCTTGCGCTCGCGCAGCGGAGGAATATTCAGCGGCACCACGTTGAGGCGGTAATACAGGTCCTCGCGAAAGGTGCCCTGCTCCAGGGCGGCGCGCAAGTCCTGGTTGGTGGCGGCCACCACGCGAACGTCGATGCGTCGTGTCACGTTGCTGCCCAGCCGCTCGAACTCGCGCTCCTGGAGGACGCGCAGCAGCTTCACCTGAATGGCGGCCGGCACATCGCCAATCTCATCCAGAAACACGGTGCCCGTATCGGCCTGTTCGAACTTGCCGGGCTTGGAGGTTTGCGCGCCGGTGAAGGCGCCCTTCTCGTAGCCGAACAGTTCGCTTTCCATCAGGTTCTCGGGCAGCGCGCTGCAGTTGATCTTGACCAGCGGGCGGTCGCGCCGCGGCGAGTGGAAATGAATGGCGCGGGCAATCAGGTCCTTGCCGACGCCGCTCTCGCCGGCCAGCAGCACGGTGGCGCGGGTGGGCGCCACGCGATCTATCGAAGCGAAGATTTCCTGCATGGCCGGGCTGCGGCCGATGATATTATCGAACTCATAGCGCCGGCCGAGTTCCGCCTTGAGCTCGCGGTTCTCCTCGCGCAGCGCGCGCACCTCGAGCGCCTTCGAGACCACCTGCATCAGGTGATCGAGGCCGAACGGCTTGAGCAGAAAATCGGTGGCGCCGGCCTTCATGGCTTCCACCGCGGTTTCCACGCTGCCGAAGGCGGTCATCATGATCACCGGGACGTGCGCGTTCTGCCGGCGGATGACGCCGAGAAAAGCCAGGCCGTCCATGGAAGGCAGCTTGAGGTCGGTGAGCACCAGGTCGGCGCGATCGACCACTTTGAGCGCTTCTTCGGCGGTGGCGGCCTTATCGACGTCGAACCCGCCGCTGACGAGTTGCAGTTCGATCACGCGGCGCAGCTTCTCTTCGTCTTCAACCACCAGAATGCGTTTCTTCATAGTTGTAAGTGGGGCAGGCGTTATCGCCTGCCAAACCACGCAAAGCGTCGCACCGACCGCTCCCTATCGGTCGCGGCTCCGATGCGCCTCCATCGGCAAAACCACCCGAAAAATGCTGCCCTTCCCGGGTTCGCTCTCCACCGCTATGTTACCGCCGTGTTCGTCGACGATCTTGGAAACGATGGCCAGCCCGAGGCCGACGCCCTGCGGCTTGGTGGTGAAGAATGGGTTGAAAATATTGTCGCGCTGGGCGGGATCGATGCCGCTGCCGCGATCGATCACCGAGACTTCCGCATCGCCGCCGGCGGCGCGGGTCTTCAGCGTGACCGCTCCGCCGGGCGGGCTGGCCTGCGCGGCGTTGATCAGCAGGTTGTAAAAAACGCGCTCCAGCAACTCGGCATCGAAAGGAAACGGCGGGATGTCGGGCTGGTAGTTGCGATAGAACGAGATACCGGGCGCCTCGCGCTCGGCCAGCGCCACGGCGCGATCCAGCGTCTGCGCCAGGTCGGCCTGGGCGAACTGCAGTTGGAGCGGGCGGGCGAACTGCAGGAAGCGGGTGATCAGCGAGTTGCAGCGGTCCACTTCGGAGGCGATGAAGCCGGCCACTTCGCGCGCCACCTCGTTTTCCTTGGCCAGGCTGCGCGTCAGCACTTCCGAAGAAGCGCGAATAGTGCCGAGCGGGTTGCGCAGCTCGTGAGCGAGGCCGGCGGAGAGCTGGCCGAGCGCGGCCAGCCGGTCTGCCCGGCGCTTCTCTTCCTCGGCCTGCTGGAGTTGGGCGTTGGCGGCGGCGAGTTGCTCGGCCGCGGCGCGCGATTTGCGGGTCTGGCTCCGCAGGTCTTCGGCCACCGAGTTGGCCAGGTTGGCGATCATGGCCAGCAGCACGACCGGCGGGACCGGGTCGGCGGTGATCTCCGACGGGTCTTTCACCCAGTGCAGAAAGAGCAAGTACGCCGCGCCGGCCACGGCGGCGCACAGCGTGGTACCCATCACGCCGAACATGGTGGCCGCCGAAACCACCGGCAACAGTAGCACCGGCCAATACACGCTGTTAATGCCGAAGCTGAAGCCGATCAGCATGAACGCCAGCGCCAGTTTGAGCCCGATCCAGAGCAGGCGGCTGCGGGTGGTCGGCTCGGCGGGAATCTTCGGTTCCAGCACCTGGGCCACGCCCAATGCCGCCAGGAAGACGATTTCCTGAGGTTCGTCCGGGTTTTGCGGCCGTGCGATCAGCACGCCGAACAATGCCAGCCACACGAAATCGCGTGGCTGAACCAGGCGAAAGCAGCGGGCGAGGAATCCGGGAGTGCGCAACATATTGAGTGGACGCGGGCGGCCCGAGGCGATGTGTCAATTCCCGCCGTAAATCGAGAAGCGGTCAAGACTGTCGCCGCTACATTATGCCACAATGAGGTAGAAAGTCTCATGCCCAAATCGAGTATGTTGGATCAGGACCCGTCTGCCGGTCCGGATTCTCAAATCAACAGCGAACCCGGCGAGTCGTTTGCCGACATTCTTTCGCAGTACGAGCGGACGAGCTCCCACGCCGGTGAGGAACGCCGTGGATTCAACGGTACGGTGGTGGCCGTGACCGCGGAATCGGTCCTGGTGGATATCGGCTTCAAGACGGAAGGCACTCTTCCGATCGCGGAGTTCACCAAGGCCGGCGAAACCGTCAAGCGGGGCGACAAGGTCCCGGTTTCCATCAAAGGGCGCGATCCGGAAGGCTATTACGAGCTGTCGCGCATGAAGGTGGAGCGGCCGCGCGACTGGTCGGCGCTCGAAAAGGCGTTCGCCGATAAAGCGCCCATCGCCGGCATGGTGACCGCGGTCGTCAAGGGCGGCTTAAGTGTGGACGTCGGCGTGCGCGCGTTCATGCCGGCATCGCGCTCGGGCGCGCGGGAAGCGGCCGACGTCGAGAAACTCGTCGGGCAGGAGATCCGCTGCCGCATCATCAAACTGGATACGGCCGACGAAGACGTGGTGGTGGACCGCCGCGCCGTGCTCGAGGACGACGAGCGCGAGGCCAAGGAAAAGCGCTACAGCCAGGTCAAAGAAGGCGACACCGTGACCGGCACAGTGCGCAGCCTCACCGATTTTGGAGCGTTCGTCGATATCGGCGGCGTGGATGCGCTGCTTCACGTGGCCGACATTTCCTGGGGCCGCGTCAACAAGCCGGCCGACGTGCTGAAGCCGGGCCAGGAACTGGAAGCCAGGGTGCTGAAGGTGGATGCCGCCAAGCGGCGCATCGCCATCGGCCTGAAGCAGCTTCAGCCGCACCCGTGGGACCTGGCCGGCGAGAAGTACAAGGTCGGCGACCGCGTGCATGGTACCGTCACGCGGCTGGCCGATTTCGGCGCTTTCGTCGAGCTCGAAAAGGGCGTGGAAGGGCTGATCCACCTTTCCGAAATGTCGTGGTCGAAGAAGGTGCGCAAACCGGCCGATGCCGTCAAGCCCGGCCAGCAGGTGGAAGTGGCCGTGCTGGGCGTCAACCAGGCCGAGCGCCGCATCTCGCTGGGATTGAAGCAGGTGCTCGGCGACCCTTGGGCCGAAGTGCCGCAGAAGTTCCCGGTGGATTCGCAAGTAGAGGGTAAGGTCACCAGCCTGCAAAAGTTTGGCGCGTTCGTCGAACTCGCCGAAGGCGTGGAAGGCATGATCCACGTGGGCGACATCAGCGCGGAGAAGCGCATCGACCATCCTCAGGAAGTGCTGAAGGTCGGGCAGACGGTGAAAGCGCTGGTGCTGGAGGCCGACGTCGCCAAGCGCCGGCTGCGGCTGGGCATGAAGCAACTCGTCCCCACCGGCCTCGATGAGTACATCGCCGAACACAAAGCCGGCGACGTGGTGACGGGGCGGATGACCGATGTTTCCGGCGGCCGCGCGCGCGTCGAGCTGGGCGAGGGGGTGCCAGCCACCTGCCGCATCCAGAACGAACCCGCGGGCGGCGGCCAATCGCAACCGGCCAGCGACAAGGCCGACCTTTCTTCTTTGACCTCCATGCTGGAGGCGAAGTGGAAAAAAGGCGGGGCTTCCGGTAGCGCAACCAGGGACGAAGCTCCGCGCTCCGGACAAATCCGCAGCTTCCGCATCGTGAAGCTGGACGCTGCGCAGAAGCGAATCGAAGTGGAGCTGGCCTAGCCGTTGCTTTTGCACTCCAACCCGGGGGAGCTGCAAGGTGGGACAGACGCTTTCGTCTGTCAACCCAGCCTTCGGCCCGCTTCAGTCTGTCGACGTTTCGGACTGCACCTCAGCCTTCTCTTCGGCGACCGGCGGAACTGTCTCGGGAGCAACCGGTTTCGGCAGATAACGCGGGAAACCGCCGAGCAGCGCTCCGTACATCAAATGGCCGTAAACAGCCGCCCGTCCTCCATGGAGCAGCGCTGCCAGCGGCGCCGCCCGCCACAACCAGCGGAAGATAATCCAATACCAGCCCAAGTACCAGCCCAAGCTGAACGCCATGGCGACCAGCGCCAGGCGGAGACGCGGCATGGGGCGGCCGGCGGCCAGTGCGAACAGCGTGCCCAGTGCGCCATAGAGCAGGATATAGAGCGCCACGCCGAACGCGGTGCTCCATGCGAAACCGGTGTGAAAAGCGGCCGACGGGGAGAACGCGTCCGCCATCAGGTTGGGGCTGATCCAGAAATCTTCGCGCCGCCAGACCGAGCAAACGCCCAGCCAGAGCAGCATATTGAGCACACCTACGGTGCCTGCCTGAAGTCCGGCCAGGGCGCGATCCAGGCGCCCGGCTGCCTGCTGGTGGCCCGCTGTCATCCATTTCAGCCTATACTGAGCAAACAAGGAAAGGCAAAACCTTAAAAATGCGTCGCGTGGCGATAACGGGAATTGGCGCGGTGAGCCCCAATGGAATCGGTCGGGAATCCTTTTGGCAGGCCAGCCGCAACGGCGTGAGCGGAGTGAGGCGCATCTCGCGCTTCGACCCGACGCCGTTTCAGGTGCAAGTCGCGGGGCAAGTGCCCGACGAGTTTGACGAGACGCGCTACGTGGAGGTGAAAGACCGGCCTCACGTATCGCGCGCCGTGCCGCTGGCGGTTGCCAGCGTAGGCGAAGCGCTGGAAGACGCCCATCTGGAGCCGGAGCACATGACGCGCGACGAACTGCGTGGCATCGGCGTCATGGTGGGCTCCGGCGGCGGCAGCCAGGACTTCAGCGAGGAGCAGTACCGCCTCTATTACACCGGGCATCAGAAGCAGTGCAGCGTCTACACCATCCCCACCGGAACCATCGGCACGCTGGCCAGCGAGGTATCGATGCGGTTCGGTTTCCGCGGCCTGAGCCACATCGTCTCCACCGGCTGCACTTCCTCCACCGACGCGATGGGCTACGCCTTCCGCCACATCCGCGGCGGCGTTCTCAATACCATCGTCGCCGGCGGCGTGGATTCCCCCATCGCGCCGCTGATCCTGCGCGGCTTCCAGTTGATGCGCATCATGTCGACCCGCTGGAACCAGCAGCCCGAGCGCGCTTCGCGGCCATTTTCGCGCGACCGTGACGGGTTCGTGATCGCCGAAGGGGCCTGGTTCTTCGTCTTCGAGGAAATGGAGCAGGCGCGCGCCCGCGGCGCCAAAATCTACGGCGAAGTCACCGGGTACGGATCCACCTGCGAGGCCTACCATCGCGTGCGCCTGGAAGAGTGCGGCGAAGAGCCGGCGCGCGCCATCGGGCTGGCTCTGGAGGAATCCGGCATCGCGCCCTCCGACGTGCAGTACATCAACTATCACGGCACCTCCACCGAGCTGAACGACCGCATTGAAACGCGCGCCGTGAAGCTGGCCTTCGACGGGCATGCTTATAAGCTTCCCGGATCGTCGCTGAAGAGCCTGATCGGGCATCCCCAAGGAGCCTGCGGCGCCGCCGGGGTGGCAGCCACCCTGCTCGCCATGCGCGACGGCGTAGCGCCGCCCACCATCAACGTCGACGAACCCGACCCCGATTGCGACCTCGACTACATCACCACCCCCGGCCGCAAAATCTCGATCGAGCACGCCGTGGCCAATTGCATCGCCTTCGGCAGCAAGAATTCCGCCATGGTGCTGCGCAAAGTGGAATAGGCGCAGCGGGAGCGCCAGTGCCGTAACCGCTTGACTGGCCAAGGCCTGCGTTACTCTTCTCCACCGGCGGAGCAATCATAGGTTTGCGGAGTTGCCGCTGCACCGTGCGCGTGCATTGACGCGTGGGGTGCTCGGGAGTAGTCTAGAGGAAGAACGGGGTTTCGCGGATGACTCGCTACCTGCCAGCGCGCCACTATCTTTGGTTTGCGATAGGTGCGCTTGTGCTGGCCGGTTTTTTCACCTGGCGGGCCCTGGCTTGGAACCCCAGTTCCTGGGCCGGCATCGTCCTGGCCTTCCTGCCGGCCGTCCTGTTCGTGCTCACTGCGAGTCTTCTTTTGCTGCTGGCTTTTCGGCCACCCATTGAAGTCCACGAGGGCTACCTATCGATCGGGCGCCGCGCGATTCCCTGGATGGATATCCGGCGCTTGGACCGGACCGGGTGGATTTCGCCGCTGGTGGTGCGCATCACTCTGTTCGACGATTCGCGCCGGGTGCTGCTGTACCCGGGCGATTTGGATGCCTGCAACGCCCTGCTGCGCCACTTGCGCCGCTCCTCCCGGGACGCGTTGATCGATGGCGTTCCTTACCGGCAGTATTGGGGCGAGGTCCTTGCGCCAGTGGTCCAATCGAGCCAGGCGTTGCCGCCGCGCTATCGCATCCTGCGGCCCGAGGACGAAGCCGAGGTCGAACGCCTCTACCAGCGCCTGAAGACGGTCGGCAATCTGGACCAGAAGAATTCCGGAGACGAGAAATAGTCGATGGGCCGGCGCCGGCTCGTTGCGTGGCGGCTCGGCGTGGCGCTGCTCCTGCTTGTGTTGACGGCCTACGTCACTCGTACTCTGTGGCTCGGCGCGCTCGGTCGCGCTCTGGTTGAGGACGACGGGCCTGCGAAGGCCGATGCGGTGGTCGTGCTGGGTGGCGACGCATGGGGCACGCGCCTCGAAACAGCCGCTCGCCTGGTGCGCTTGGGTTATGCTCCGGTGGTGCTGATTAGCGGCGCACCCGCGGCATACGGAGCGAACGAAGCGGATCTCGCCATTCCGTACATCGTCCGCCAGGGTTACCCCGCCGAGTGGTTCGTCCCCTTGCGCAATCAAGCCATGTCCACCCGCGAGGAGAGCTTCCTGCTGCTGCGCGAATTGCGCCAACGCCAGGTGCACAGCATGATTCTGGTTACCAGCGAGTTTCACACCGCACGCGCCGCGCGGATTTTCCGCGCCTCCGAACGTGCGCTGGGCTACCCCCTGGAGACGCGCGTGGTGCCCGCGCCGGACCGCTACTTTCATGCCGGCTCCTGGTGGCGGAACCGCGAAGGCCGCAAGACTGCGCTGGGTGAGTGGGAAAAGACCATCGCCAACGTGCTTGGTATCTAGGTCCAATAGAATCAGTTGATTGCGGGATCGTTCGCGCCTCCTACAAGAAAATCCACAGGCAACCGTTCGGCCCTCGGGACATCTAATCCATATGGGAACTGACCCGCGTACCAAAGAGTATCTTCTGCTGAGCGATTTCGATCAAACCCTGAGTTTCAACGACTCCGGGATAGCGCTCAGCGAACTGATTGGCGTAACGGGGTTCCGCGAAAGAATCCAAGGGCTGTCGAACATCCATCTGGTGCAGCAGGGCGGCGAACTGGCCTACCTCCTGCTCCACGATCCGGAGTACCGCCGGGTGCGGCGCGAGCACCTGGTGGAAGTCGGCAAACTCATCCGTTTGAAACAAAACATTGGCCTTTTGTTTGAATTGCTGCGGGACATCGAAGGCCACCGGTTTGCCTTTTACGTGGTTTCGGCCGCGCCGGAGGAAGTGATCCAGTCCGCGCTCGACGGCATCATTCCGCCGGACCACATTCACGGGACGCGGTTCCGCTATGACGCGGAGACGGGCGAGATCGAGTCCATCGAAAGCGTGCCGGCCGGCTACGGGAAAGTGGCCGTGCTCGACCGGTTGCGCGAGACGCTGAACATAGGCCGGGACCGCGTGGTCTACGTGGGTGACGGCATTTCCGACGTCCACGTCATGCTGCACGTCAGCCGGCTGGACGGCCTGACCATCGCCGTATCGGAGAACAAGTATCTCACCCAGATCGCGCGCCGGACCATCTTGAGCGACAACGCGATCAGCGTGCTGGTGCCCATCCTGGAGGACATTGTCGGGTGGGACAGCTCGCGCATCCATGCGTTCTTCGAAGGCCACGGATTCGTGCTGCGGGAATGGGAAAAGGTGCGTACCGACCTGCTCACCATCAGCCGCGACGCGCCTCCGGAAGCAACCATGGCGGCGGGCGCGTGACCGTGGGGCAGGCGCTTTCGCCTGCCAACCGATACTGAGGCTGAGTCCTGAACGCACCCCGTCAGCGCGAACCCGTTATCCTGAGGCTGTGACGCCTCGTTTCCGCTTCGAAGAAATCGTCGACTCCGGCCCGGAGAATTACGACATCCACACTCGCGTCCCCGGCCCGGCCGGCGCGCTGCCCTTCACCGATGAGACGCTACGCCAGCGCGCCTCGGGCGACCTGTTCGGATGGTCGCAGGATGCCGGCATGGGGTGGGATCCTGCGCGGCTCGGTGGCGCAGAGGTGCTGTTGCTCTCCACCCATGGGGGCATTCGCGCCGCCGATGGCACGCCCATCGCGCTGGGCTATCACACCGGCCACTGGGAAGTGGGCCTGCTGATGCAGGCCGCGGCTGAGGAATTGAAGGCGGCGGGTGCAGTGCCGTTCGCCGGTTATTGCACCGACCCCTGCGATGGCCGCACGCAAGGCACAGCCGGCATGTTCGATTCGCTGCCGTACCGCAACGACGCAGCCATCGTCTTCCGCCGCCTGATCCGCTCGCTGCCGACCCGCCGCGCCGTGATCGGCTTTGCCACCTGCGACAAAGGACTGCCGGCCATGATGATGGCGCTCGCCGGCACGCGCGATCTGCCCGCCGTGCTGGTGCCCGGAGGCGTCAGCCTGCTGGCCTCCGACGGTGAAGATACGGCCCGTGTGCAGACCATCGGCGTCCGCTTCGCGCACGGCCAGATCACGCTCGAGGAAGCCGCCCGCGCCGGATGCAGCGCCTGCGCTTCGCCCGGCGGCGGATGCCAGTTTCTGGGCACGGCCGCCACTTCGCAGGTGGTGGGCGAGGCGCTGGGAATGTCGCTCACGCACAGCGCGCTGGCGCCTTCCGGCCAGCCGATCTGGCTCGACATGGCGCGCCGCTCCGCGCGGGCCGCGCTGGAACTCGAAGCGCGCGGAATCCCGATGCGCGACATCGTCACCGAAGCCGCGCTCGGCAACGCCATGGTGACGCACGCGGCCTTCGGCGGCTCTACCAACCTCATCCTGCACCTGGCCGCCATCGCCCACGCAGCCGGCCTACGCCGCCCCACCGCCGCCGACTGGGCCGATATCAACCGTCGCGTGCCGCGCCTGGTGGATGCGTTGCCCAACGGCCCGCGCAATTTCGCCACCGTCCAGGTCTTCCTGGCCGGCGGCGTTCCCGAAGTGATGCTGCACCTGCGCCGCGCCGGCCTGCTGGACACGCGGGCGCTCACCGCCAGCGGTGAAACCCTCGGGCGCATGCTCGACTGGTGGGAGGGTTCCGCGCGCCGTGCACGCCTGCGCCAGTTGCTCCAGGAGCGCGATGGAATCGATCCCGACTCCGTCATCATGGACCCGGACTCGGCCGCGCGCCACGGCCTCACCTCCACCGTCTGCTTCCCCCACGGCAACCTGGCGCCGGAGGGCGCGGTGATCAAGAGCACCGCCATCGACCCCTCCGTGCTCGACGCCGACGGCGTCTACCGCAAGCGCGGCCCGGCCCGCGTCTTCACCTCCGAACCTGCCGCCATCGAAGCCATCAAGAGCGGCGCCATCCAGGCCGGCGATGTCGTCGTCCTGATGGGCCGCGGCCCCAAGGGGGCGGGCATGGAGGAGACTTACCAGTTGACCTCCGCGCTCAAGTATCTGGATTTCGGCAAGCACGTGGCGGTGGTCACCGATGCGCGTTTCAGCGGCGTCTCCACCGGCGCTTGCATCGGCCACGTTTCGCCGGAAGCCTTGGCCGGTGGCCCGCTCGGGAAAGTGCGCCCAGGCGACGTGATCGAAATCGTCATTGATCGGAACCGCCTGGAGGGCCAGGTCAACCTGGTGGGTCCCGGTGGCGTGGAGGAGGGATCCCGCATGCTTGAGGAACGCGCGCCCTGGCCGGGCCTTGCGCCCGATCCCGCCCTGCCCGATGATACCCGTTTGTGGGCCGCCCTGCAGGACGCGAGCGGCGGCGCATGGGCCGGCGCGGTCTATGATGTGGACCGGATTCTGCGCGTGCTCGAAGCCGGCCGGCGCGCGCTCGGGGAACGCGGAAGCGCTCGTCCGCCCGCTATTGATTAACCAACAGCTTTTCGGTCCTGTCCGGCAGCGGAATGATCATGCTTTCCGCACGATGCGTCATCGCCCAGACCGCCAGCTCCGTCCGGTTACTGACATCGAGTTTTCGGAAGATCCGGTTCAAGTACTCCTTGACGGTTCCTTCCGAAAGATGCAGTTGATAGGCGATTTCTTTGTTCGGCTTGGCTTGCCGTACCAGGTCCACGACTTGCTTTTCCCGAAAGCTAAGGTCGTGGTTGATGGGGCGGTGCTCCCCGATTGGCCTTCGACAAGCCTGGCAGACCCGTTCCGTGCCGCCGCTCCGGAAATCCGTTCCGCAACGAGGGCAGTTTCGCAGAGCGGGAATCTGCCGGTATTCCTGAGTTAACATGTTGCTCTCCCGTCCCCAATCGTCGGATCCCAGAACCAGGCTGATCGTCCCGTAGGGATTTTATACAGACATTGGGAGTATTAACGGTGCAACCTAAGGGCCATGGCTCTGCCGACTGAAAACAAAAGGATTTCTCTATTCAAGATCGGCAAAAACTGCATTTTACATAGTGGAGATTACCGACAGGGTCATTTCGCACAGGTTTACCGGATTGCCTCACTTGTGAAGGGAGCTCGCTAGCTTAGTCCTTAGTACCCACCGCCCGCTGACATTGTCTTCAGCGGCGCTGCGGCGTCCGCCGCGACGAGATCGGGACGGTCCTCGACACCCAGTTTCTTCATCTTATACAGGAGCGCTTTGTAGTCGATTTTCAGCAGTGCTGCCGCCTGTTTCCGGTTCCAGCGCGTGGAATTGAGAGCCGCCAGGATCGCGTCCGTTTCAGCTTGTTTCCTGGCTTGCGTGACCTGTTCCAGAATCGGAGAACCCACCGCGAGATCGCCGGGCTGGGAGTGAGCTTCGGCAAGCGGCGCCGGCCGCATTGGCCTACGCGTCGCCTTCGCGTGGAGTTCGCTCGCGAGCGCGGCGGCATTGCCGAGGATCATAAACTTCCGAACATAGTTCTCCAACTCGCGCACGTTCCCGGGCCAGTGATACGTCATCATGGCGTGTTTCAGTTCGGGCGTGATGGCTGGCTCGGGCAGCCCTCCCGCGGCGTGTTTCTTGATCAGGAACTCCGCCAGCGGCACGATATCTTCCTTGCGGTCGCGCAGCGGCGGAACCTTCAGGTTGATTACATTCAGACGGTAGTAAAGGTCCTCGCGAAAGCTTCCTTCGAGAATGGCCTTCTCCAGATCGCGGTGCGTGGCTGCCATGATGCGCACGTCCACCTTGATGGTTTCCTTGCCGCCGATTCGTTGAAACTCGTGGTCTTGCAGAACCTGCAACAGCTTGGCCTGGAGCCGCACGTCCATGTCCCCGATTTCATCGAGCAGTATCGTGCCCCCTTCGGCGATCTCGAACTTGCCCGCCTTCCTTTGGAAAGCGCCGGTGAACGCGCCGCGCTCATAGCCAAACAGCTCGCTCTCGACCAACTCCGACGGCAGCGCCGCGCAGTTGAGTTTCAGAAACGGCCTGTTCGCGCGAGGAGACTGCGCGTGCAGTTCTCGCGCGAGCACCTCTTTTCCGCTGCCGGTTTCGCCCTGAATCAGCACCGGAACCTCCGACCAGCCTATCTGTCCCACCACAACCTGGAGTTCTTTCATCCGGGGATTCGTCCCCAGCAAGACGTCGGGGAAAGGCTTCGCATTGCGTGGGGGCGCGGCGGGAACCGTGCCTTTGGCCTCGATCGCCCGCCGGATCACCTCACGCAGGTCCTCGTGCGCCACGGGCTTGGCGAGAAAATCCGTCGCCCCTCGTTTCATCGCAGTGACCACGTTCAGAGTGGACGATGCGCCGGAGAGCATGATTACCGGCAACTGGCGATCCAGGCTTCGAATCTCCCGCAGAGTGTCCAGGCCATCCCGATTCAGCATCACTATGTCGAGCAGCACGGCCGCTATTTCGGATCCGCCCGATCGCAGGCAAGCCAGCACTTCGTCCCCGTCGCGAGCCGATTCCACGGAATACCCCATGCACTTCAGGGCGGTCTCGAGATAGCTCAGAACCTCCGGCTCATCTTCCCCTACCAGAATTGTGCACTTCTGGTCAGACAGCAGCATGAACGTTTATCCTCCCCATTGTTTCGAACGCCTCAGCCAATTCCGCCTCCCCCGCCGGCAACTGAGACCGGTCAAGCGGAAGAACAATTGAAAACCTAGGGCCCATATCGGTGTTTTCGGCCCAAACACGCCCCTCGTGCTGCGTAATGATCAAGCGGCAGATCGCCAGGCCGAGGCCGCCGCCAGAGCGGTCACGCCCGCCGGAGTACGATGCGTACTCCTCGAAAATCGTGTCCAAATGCTCCTTCGGTATCGCCGCGCCGGAGTCCGTAATGTCGATCCGGTAGCTGTTCGGGTCCTGGTCCACGGTGCGCCGGCGCTCCACCGCAGGCGGCATTCCCGATGGTCCGGAACGGCGCTCCCAAAAGAACGGGTAGCCGCGAATTTCGATCGCGCCCGATTTTGGCGTGAACTTGCAGGCGTTGTCCAGAATGTTGATCAGCACCTGTTCGATCTGCCCCGGTTCGAAGAGCAGACCTTCATCGCCAGGTTCGAGTTCCGGCGTAATCGTAATCCGCCGTTCGTCGGCGAACGGCGCAATCTCGTGCAAGACCTGATCCAGGCACTCCTGCAGGTCGCCCCGCTCGAAGTTGGGCCGCTTCTTCACGTGGCGCGCAATACTCAACTGGAACATCGCGGAGGCCATCCGCGAGAGACGCTGGGCGCTGCGCCGCATCCGCCCCAGGACTTCCCGCTGCGCCTCGTTGATGGGACCAAACGATTCGTCCAGCATCAGACCGCAGTAGCCGCCCAAGGCGGTAAGCGGAGCCCGAAAGTCATGTACCGCCCGAGCCAGAAAATTGGTGCGGTCCTGGTCATATTCCTGCAGCGCCAAGTTGGTTTGCACCAGGCATTGAAGCATCTCGTCCCGATCTTCCCGCGAGGGGTCGGTCCCGCGTGACGAAACGGCAGAACCGAGAAATGCCGCCAGCGTCACCGGGGTTGCCGGTTTGAGCAGGATGTTGGCCTCCGCGACCGCCGTTTGTTGGCGGAATTCCGGCAGGTCCTTCCGGCTGACCAGATACAGATGCTTGTGGGAAAACCTGTATCCATAGTTGGGCAGTGGGACATCGCTCTGATAATCCCAAATGCACAGGTCCGCGTGCGCGATCGAGTCGCCTACGCTGGCCGCGGAAAGCGTCCAGGGTTGGTTCAGTATCTCGTCGAGGATCTCCAGGCAGACCCGGTACAGCTCCCGATCCTCCGAAATCAACAATATGTCCATCGAGCCCCCCCTCAAGGACTCCCGGGCAATTCAGCCTAGCCCCTCTCGGGGCTCCCCCATATTCCAACAAGGCCCGTCTTCTAGGGGTGTGGTCGCCGCATTCAGAACTCGCAGGCTGCCACAATAATTACTGGTGACAACGTAATCTACAACGTATCACTCACAAGGTGGTTTCCGTACCAGCCCTCAAGACAAAATCCCGGCTCCGCGATCTTATCCTCGCAAGATTTCGGGATATCTCCCCGTTTCTCGCGATCCTCACTTCTGGGAACTTAATTATCATAACCTGAGCCTAACCGAAGTCAACTGTTAAGTTGAGGATACGGTTCTTGGTACCAGTAGATCCCCGCGCCACGAATGGTACTTGCAATTGCCAAATTTTTGGGTTTCGAAAGCATTACCTAGGACAAATCCGTAGCCATTGGCGAACGCCTAATCGCCAAAAGCGGGCCGATAGCGAACTCCGAGATCTCAATCATCGCAAGGGATCGGCCATACCTCAGATGTCTGTACCGGAAATTTGGATTCGCAACCGGAAAATCTTCAGTTGGTGCGAAATCAGACCGCATCGCGCCTTATGCAACTAATTGAAAAAGAATTCACTTGATAGGTCAGAGTCAGCACTTCTTAATGGCACCGAACGTGCCTTGTGGGTCGCGCCGAATTATGTCCGCCGACCATGCCCAACAGTTTTCAGAAGACCTGACTCCACCGGATCGCCGCCGGCGCTACCGTGCCCGTCTGCACTGGCCCGTTCAATTCCACCGGCGGGGCGATTCAGGTTTTTTGGCCACTGAGACCCAGGACTTAAGTAGTGATGGATTCTATTGCCGTTCCAAAACGGTGTTCGCCCCAGGAGAGCTCGTCGACTGCACTCTCCATATTCCGGCGCATCGTCCCCAGGGGTCGGGAGAGACGCTCGCAGTCAGGTGCAAAGTTCGCATCGTGCGGGTTGACGAGCCCGATAGCCAAGGCTTCCGCGGCCTGGGCTGCCGCATCGAAGATTACCATTTTCCCCCCGTCGATCCACCCACAAGTGCCCCACCCACAAGCTGAGCCAGCTTCACTTCCAGCTCGCGTAGCACCAATCGCGCAATCGTGTTATCGTGTGCATGCATACGATCTTGCGAAATGTGCGACGCGCGGCGGCAACCCCAGCTATGATTACGCTTCGCTCCAGCCTGCCCTGCCTGCCAGCGATACCGTTGCTCTTGCATGCGACTCTGCTCGCCGCCGATGGCCGCGTGGCGGGTCAGGTGACCGATCCGCAGGGCAAGCCGGTTGCGGGCGCCACACTGCGGCTGAGCGGCGGCGCGGCGGAACTCGGCGCCACCAGTGACTCCGACGGCCGGTTCCTGTTTCGCGCGGTAGCGCCGGGCGAATACGCGCTCGGCGCTACCGCCAGCGATTTCCAGGCCGTCATGCGAACCTTTCCCCTGGCTGAAGGCGAATCGCTTTCCGTAAACCTGAAGTTCGTGCGGCTAGCCTCTCGCCACGACGCCGTCACTGTGATCGCGGAGGCTGGCGAAGCAGGCCTCGATCATCCCGACCCGGCGCAGCGCATCGACATTCACGACGACATCCTCGACGCCAATCCCGGCCGCCCCGGCGCGCCGGTCTCCATCCCCGGCCTGCCAGTCGAAACCGCATCCGGCGGCATCAAGGCGCCGCAATACTTCGCGCCCGGCGTGGCCGGAGACCACGGCGAGCCGATCGCGCAATACCTCGCTGTCGGCAGCTCCCTGATTCCCAACAATCTCAGCGCCAATGCGCACGGCAACGGCTACGCGGATCCCAACATCATGATCCCCGAAGTCATCGAAGCCGTGGTGACGGATGGCGGCGCGTTCAACGCGCTTGAGGGCAACCATTCCGTCGATATGGCCGCGGTCTACCGCTTTCGCGAGCGGCTGGAGCCGTTTGCAACCGTCACCGGCGACTCCCGCGATCTCGACCTCGCCACCGGCTGGAGCTCCGCCGATCCCGCCACCAAGGCTTGGATCGCGCTCCAGACTTCTTATGGCAATGGCTTCCTCGACAGGTTGGAACATCGCCAGCAGTACAAGCTGAATGGTGAACGCGTGTTCGAGATCGGCAGCCACCAGGTCACCCTCTTCGGCATCGGCTACTACGGCAAATCCATGGTGCCGGGCCTGGTGCCGATCGATGTGCCGAACCTCCATGACACCATCGACCCGCGCCAGCGCGACCAGACTCACACCGCCGAAGTCGCGCTCAACGATGTGTGGCGTCTGTCGGAATCGAACGAGCTCCATTTTTCCGGCTTCTTTCGCACTTACAACCTGGCGCTCTTTTCCAACTTCGGCGACGGCCTCATCCGGCAGAGCGAATTCCGCACAGTCACCGGCGGCAACGCCAACTATGCGCATCCGGTGAACCAGCATTTCGCAATTCTGATTGGTACGGACTACCAGCGCGACGCACCGCGCCGGGACGACCTCGACCACTACGATTCCGACAACTTCGCCATCTACGGCCCATTCGAAAAGGTCGCGGCCAACAATGTGACGATAGACGATCTGGCGCCGTACATTGCGATCGATGGCGAGCTCACCTCCTGGCTGCACTACAACCTCGGCTGGCGCCGCGACGAAATCGGTATCGGCAACACGGACCTGCTCAATCCCGCCAATTCCCACAGCGGATTGGTGGGCGTGAACTCGCCGAAATCAACGTTGAGCCTCATCGCGCCGAAGCGGCTGCCGTTGCCCTCGGTGTCCTTCAGCTTTGGCCAGGCGTTCTTCACCAACGATCCGCGCATCGGCACTGGCATTACCCAGGGAACACCCGTCAGCCGCGCGCACGCATACCAGATGGTGGCGCACAAGGCCGTCGGCGATACCGATTTTCGCGTGACGCTCGGCCACGTCACGCAGGAGGAATCGCTGGCTAAGATCGATCCGGATACGGGCCTCCAGTACGATGAAGGGCCCAGTCGCAATCGCTACATCACGGCCGACGCGCGCCACTCCTTTCCTGGCGGGTTCCTGCAAGCGTCGGTCTCGAAGGCGGACGCGCGCGATCTCTCCAATGGCCTGCCGGTGCCCGAAGCGCCGCGCCTGATTGCCGATGTCCTGGGGACGCTGGACCGTTTGCCGTTCGGCCTGCGCGCCCGCGCCGAGTTCGAAAGCGTGGGCCGCAAGCCGTTGGGCGATGGCTTCGTCAGCGTGCCTGTCCGCGAGTTTCGCGGCGCACTCGCCCGCCAGTTCGGCAGCCGCCTGGAGGCCGGCGTCAACATCCTGATCGCCAGCGGTTACACCGGCCAAACCACCGAAGTGCTGGCCCTCCCGGACGAATCCGCCCCGTTCGAGCGGGTGGTGGGCGTCCGCCTGCCTTCCTACGCCAGCCTTTCGCTCAGCTACCGCTTCGGGCGCGGCCCGCGTTAAGGGACGGCTGGCCAGAAAACGCGCCCGCATGCAGGCGTTGGCAGGTTGAACCCTGCCCCACCCTAATCGCCCCGCTCCACTTCCACGGAATGAACGTGCGGATGCGAATGCACCTCGCCAGACCGGTGCCTGTGCCGGTGCGCATGCACCAGGTTGGTGCGTTCCAGCAACTCGCGATCGCGCAGAATCTCCGCCGGCGCGCCCTCCGCCACCACCCGGCCCGCATCGAGCACCAGGCACCGGTCGGCAATATCCTCCAGGTCGCCGAGATGGTGCGTGGCCGTGATTACCGACTTCGCGCCGCCGCCCCATTCCACCAGCAGGTCGATCATCTGGCTCTGGCTGCGCGGATCCAGCGCCGCCGTCGGCTCGTCCAGCAGCAGCACGGCCGGGTCCAGCACCAGCACGCTCGCCAGCGCCACCCGCTTCTGCTCGCCGCCCGAGAGACGGTGAGGCACGCGATCTTTCAAGTGCGCGATGGCGAACCGCTCGAGCGTCTCGCCCACCCGTTCCCGCACTTCGGACTTGGGCCAGCCCAGCTGCAACGGGCCGAACGCCACCTCGTCGAACACCGTGGGATTGAACAATTGCACGTCCGGATTCTGAAACACCAGCCCCACCTGCCGCCGGAAGGAAAAGGCAAACGCGTCATCGGCGAAGCGCTCTTCCGTCAGCTCTTCTCCGCGGAAGCGAACCGTGCCCGCCTGCCCGAAATACAGGCCGTCCAGAATCCGCAGCAGGGTGGATTTGCCGCTGCCATTGGCTCCCACCAGCGCCACGCGGCTGCCCTCCGCCATCGAGACGCTCAAGTCCTCGATCGCCGCCAGCCGGTCGTAGCGGTAGGTCAGGTGCGTGGTTTCGAACAGCATCATCGGCCCGCCCACACGCCCGCCGCGGCCAGCGCCGCAAAGCCCGCCAGAGCCAGCCAGTCGAGGCGCTGCATGGCGAAATCGTCCAGCAGGTGAACGTCGCCGCGAAATCCGCGCGCCTGCATGGCCAGGTAAACATCTCCGCTTAGCTGCAACGAGTGGCTGAGCAGCACGCCCGCGCTCGCTGCCGCCATGTGCCGGCGCTCGGCGCCCACAAGCGCGCCCACTGCGCGACTCTTGCGCGACTCGAACATTTCATGCGCCGTCTCCAGCAGCAGCAGGATGTAGCGCGAAGCCATGCCAAGGATCGCCACAAACACCAACGGAACCCGAAACACCCGCAGCGCCTTCAGCACGTGTGCCCACGGCGTGGTGAACTCGAGCAACAGCGCCAGAGTAGCCGCCGTCTCCACGCGCAGCAGCAGGTAGCTCGCGGTCGTCAAGCCTTGCGCGGTCACCGTCCAGTGGAGGCCCGGCAGGCGGCAGAGCGCAACGCCAGGGGTGAGGAACAAAGCCGGCAGGGCGATGACGCCAGTAAACGCCAGTGCTCCCATCCATCCCCGGGCCGCCAGCACGCGGAAGGGAACGCGCGAAAGGGCGGCCAACACAACCGCCGCTGCGAAGAGGGCCGCAATCACCCACAGCCGCCTTGCCAGCGCCGCGGCCAGGATCAGCGAAAACAAGCCCGCCACTTTCACCCG
>Ga0181520_10004190_pt1 | contig 24422 bp, 9 predicted proteins | sample PEATcosm2014_Bin_29_FD_132451 | JGI IMG/M metagenome (GOLD analysis project Ga0181520, IMG submission 132451) | Peatland microbial communities from MTU Mesocosm Facility, Houghton, MI, USA - PEATcosm2014_Bin02_30_metaG | ecosystem: Environmental > Terrestrial > Soil > Wetlands > Peat | place...
AAGTAACCTCTCCGGTTTCTCCGGGTTTTAAGGTAATCCGGTTAAAGCCTTTCAATGCAATAATTGGTGTAGTTACACTACTTACTTCATCACGAACATATAACTCAGCAACTTCTGTACCTTCTACTTTGCCGGTATTTGTAATCTTTACAGTAATTTTGGCTTTCCCGCTAACAGGTATTTTAGATGGCGATATTTGTAAATCGGTATAATTAAATGTAGTGTAACTAAGTCCAAGACCAAACGGGAACAGAGGTGTATTAGCCTCGTCAACATAAACGTGTCTTGAAGTTGGTTTGTGATCATAATAAAATGGAATCTGGCCAACGGAGCGTGGGAAAGTAATAGGTAATTTACCGGAAGGATTTACATTTCCCAATAAGACATCAGCAATTGCAAGTCCGGCCTTTTCCCCGGCGAACCAGGTTTCAACTATTGAAGGAATATTCCCGGCAACCCAATTAATTGTTAAAGGCCTTCCGTTAGATAAAACAACTGCAATAGGTTTTTCTGTTTGATGCAGTTTCTTAATAAGATTCATCTGTGTATCATTCAGATCAAGATTAGCTCTGTCTTTACCTTCACCAATAATTTTAGTATCCTCTCCCAAAACCACTATTGCCATATCTGATTTTTTTACCAGGTCTTCAGCTTTTGATATATAACTTGCCGACAAACTATCGGAATCAGGGTCATAACCTTCTGCGTATTCAATTTGCAATGAATTTCCCGCTCTTTGTTTCAAACCATCAAGAATAGAAATGGCTTTCCCTTCATCATTTGAATACCCTCCCAAATAAGTACTTGTGGCTAATGGGCCAATAACGGCAAGAGATTTAACATTTTTATTAATGGGAAGAACTCCATTTTCGTTTTTCAGAAGACAAATACCTTCCTGGCCTGCTTTAAGAGCCAGCGCCTGGTGCTCTTCATTATGAAATACTTTTGAAACCAAAGTTGTGTCAATATATGGGTGGTCAAAAAGCCCTAATAAAAATTTTACTTTCAATACATCTCTGACAGCCTTATTTAAATCTTCGTCCGAAAGCATTTTCGTGTTAATAGCTGTTAACATAGCTTTTTTAAAGCCTGCATGGTCGAAATCATAAAACTGCATATTCAACCCGGCCTTAAACGTTTGAGCAAGGGCATCGGCAGTATCAGCCGCAACCTTGTGATCGTTTAATGTCATACGGATAGCCCCGAGGTCAGTCAATACAAAACCCTTAAATCCCCACTCTTTGCGCAACACATCGGTTAGCAGCCATTTATTATCTACACATGGAATTCCATCAATTTCGTGATATGCTGCCATAATTCCCATCGCGCCGCCATCGCGTACAACTTTTTCAAATACATACAAAAAAGAGGAGCGGGCTTCCCGTTCACCAACATTGACTGGCGATGTATTGCTGCCTGCTTCAGGTATACTGTGTACCCCAAAATGTTTAGGCTCTGCAATAACAGCATCTTCTTGATCAAGTGAAGAGCCTTGCAGCCCCTTTACCATAGCAACACCATTCATTGCGTCCAAGTAAGGATCTTCACCATAAGTTTCCTCTACCCTTCCCCAGCGAGGATCGCGTGCCAAGCCAAGTACCGGTGCCAGAACCATATCAACACCGTGTGCACGCATCTCTGTCGCTATTGCCCTTCCAACTTTATGCACCAAAGCTGTGTCCCACGCTGTTGATAATTCAATAGGAATAGGAAAAGATGTACTTCCAAATCCGCAATAACCGTGTAGGCCTTCTTCTATAAACATTACAGGAATACCCAGGCGGGTCTTTTCCAGAGCGTACTTTTGAATTTGATTTCCAATCTCAGCCCGGATTGGATAGAAATCGTGTACAGAACCTATTCCGGTTGTTCCGATCATTTCTTTAACTTTCTCTTCAGAATAAGAAGCTGCTTCATGGCCTCCCATATTAGCCACTTCTTTTCCCCAATACATATCGAGTTGTTGAATTTTTTCATCCACTGTCATTCTATGTAATAAATCATTAACTCGTTTTTCAACAGATAAACTTGAATCCTTGTAAGGATATTTGCTTTGCTTAGTATTTCCGGCATAAGAAAATACGGTACACATAATAATCAAAAAGTAAGTAATGTTCTTTTTCATATTTAGAGCCTTTATTAGATTGTAAAATAAAATTCATTTCTATATTATTTTAAGAGTTTACAAAAAAAATTATTCAATTTCAAAAGTGTTGAACGATTGCCCGGGTAGAATTGCTTCAAACATTTTATCCCCGATCTTTACTGTATATTTCTTGCTGAATTGTGAGCTGTTCATTACTACCAGGATTAGATCATTAGCCGGGTTTATAAAAGCCAATGCATTTTCGTCATAACCTGAAGTTGCCACACGGTAAGCTCCGGATTTTATAAAATGCGCAAAGTGTTTCATCACATAAAATTCCATATTATAATCAACTTCCCCGGTATTGCGGTTTATGCTGATCAATGAATTTTGCCGCCAGCCCCATGAGCTAAGCCCGCCCTGGTCGAGAATCATATTCCAGTACATATAAGAATTTGCCCCTGATTTTAAATAATGGTCTATCAGGCTGTAAGTATACTGTGCCGATTGCATATTGTTTTCACCTGCTCCGCATTCCGATTCGGTTTGCATAAGCCTGATCCCCGGATTTTTAATAGCTGTAACACCGATGGCATATTTACCATCCCACTGATAGCCAACGCCAGTTATATATTTTGCAGCTTCCGGATCTGAAAGTACTACACCTGCACAATCATCGTACCTGCCGTTGTTAATGGTTCCTAACCAAATCTCAGTATTAAGTCCTCTTAATTGAGGACCGAGATAATCCCTGGTAAAGTCGCGCATTTCAGCTCCTGTCCACAGGCAACTTGGAAAGTTCTGGCAAGCATAAGGTTCGTTCTGGACGTGAATGGCATAAACATTAATACCTTCGTTACGATAGGCTTTTATGTATTTTTCAAAATACAATGCGTAAGCATTTAGGATTTTAGGATTCCATTGAAGATGACAACTATCCTGCATACCCTGACATGCGTAATGATTGTTTAATTTCATCCATGCCGGAGGAGTCCATGGCGAGCCCCATATTTTCAGGCCGGGGCTGTATTTCATCGCAAGTTTTATATAAGGGATGATGTACTTTTTATCTCTATCAATACTAAAATGTTCCATTTGATAATCGCCCGGATTATCGTCGAATGAATAATAATCCATGGCGTAATCGTTGGCGCCGATGGGCATTCTGCATATATTAAATTTACAACCGGAAACAGTATCAAATAGCTGCCGGACAACTTCCTGCCGTTTTACTTCAGTTAGAACAGATAAGGCATCCATACCTCTTTCGTTAAAACATCCGCCAAAGCCATCGATTTGTTGTATTTTCTCTAAAGGGAATATTTCGATAAGTCTTTCGTTCGTGCCGTCATATTTTTGTACTACAGGTACAGTGAGTGTTTTCCAGGGCTCCTTTTCTGTAGTCTGAGTCATTTGTATTTGCGGAAAAATAGAATGGCAAATCAACAGATTGAGAAATATAATAATAGTTGTTTTTTTGAATAGATTCATATTTTGTTTAGGTACTTATTTATAATAATTATAGTTATTTTATCAATAATGTTTTATCGCCCTGGTTTATCCCTGTATCGTTCACTGCATCAACTGTAAAATAATAATCAACTCCGGCATTAAGCGAATTTATATTCACACTGCTCGATTTATACACCTGGAAATTGCTAAAGAGACGGTCTGGCGCAATACCGTATCTTACTATATAGAAATCGGTATTTGGCGTAACTGACCACGACAGATTTGCATGACGTGGATCCGCATGATCCCGGCTGGTAGTAAGTCCCTTGACCTTAGGCGGGAGTTTGCCTAACCCGGATCCGAAAATTCGCAGATCAGATAAAGAAAATACACTTTCCGCAGGAGAATGTACATTAGTTATCCTTACATACCGTGCTTTTACGGACTCATCCAGTTGTACATAATGGTGGGGTTCATCGCGGGCAACATCACTACGGTCAATAATTCTTTTCCACTTTTTGCCATCAATCGATGCTTCAACATAATATTGATATCCGTCGTTATGTAAACGGCCGAAAGCTTTTGCCCCCTGATCGGCAAAATTGATTTGAATAGCATTGATCCTGCAATTTTTAGTAAGGTCTACTTTAAGCCATTCACCCGGATTGCCTGTGGCCGCTGCCCACCAGGTCCTGATTTCTTCATCAAATGCATTTGACGGATTGAAGTTCTGCAGCCCGATACTTGGGAGAGTTGAGGATGCTTTTGCTGGTTTATTATAAGAAAGCAGCATCCAACCGGTTGAATTGTTCTGTAATATATTTTTTACAGTCCCGGGGGCAAATTGAGGATAATCACCAAGATAAGTGTTTGTAACTAATTGTCCATCCGGCAAAGTCCACGTCGGGAAGAGAGCTAACCTCCGTTCAAACATTTGACGTACCGAAATGTTTGCTGTTGTAATATGCCAGAGTTGATCATTTTTATCCGGGAATGTCGCAGAGTGGCCAACACCGGTTACAAAGCCGGTTGGTTTATAAGAAAACGGACTGTATGGAGCATACTTAAAAGGCCCCATTGGCGAATCCGATACGAATACACCATCGGCATACGATTTAAATTGGGTACCGGGAGCGGCATATTGTAGGTAATATTTGCCGTTGATTTTGTTCATCCAGGAACCTTCTATCCAGGGCAAGAAATTTTTTATTGCAGTATCACCGGAACTTTTTCCGAGGTTATCGTCACCGGCTACTTCCCATCCGCGATTCTGCATATCCGGATTAATTACTTCCAATTCTTTGCCGATTGGCTGAAATTTTTGCGTATCAAGCTCTACTGCCATCAAAGGCTTATTTTCATTACAACCTTCATAAAGATAAAGACGGCCATTATCATCCAGGAATAAGTCAGGGTCACTGGTGTTATGGTCTAGTGTGGCAACCTGGTTCCATATACCTTTGCCGGGATCGTTTGTTGTAAAAACTCCATTGCCTGCAAGATAATAAAGTTCACCATTAATCTCAACCACAGTTGGTGCATAGATCTCAAGCGGTAATCCAACAGCTTCAATAAATTTCCAATGAACAAGGTCTGATGAACTCCAATAACCGCCGCTTTTCGATGCAAACAACCAGTAAATATTTTTATAAAGAACGATTACCGGGTCAGCAGCTTCACGCTGGCTTCCTTCAAGCTGAAACCGGTAGGCCAGGTCAACCGGATTACAAAATGTGGTAAGGCTGTTGTTATTAATTTTTTCATTTTTTTTTGGGGCCTGAGCATTCAGACTAAGAGCGGCTAATGAAAAAATAATCAAAATTCTTAATCGCATAATTTACATCTCTTATTATTTTAATTTTTGTATCAATATCCGTTTGCCTGTGTACTGAACTGTTTTATCAGGTTGTTTTTCTATGTCTACGCCAATTCCGTGATTGTCTTTTACAAAAACGATGTTAATTATTCTGTCTTTTTTCATACCTGGAAAACTGCCTTTGCGTTCTCCAATTGTTAGAGTTTGGGATTTATCATCCCATTTTAGCGGAATGACGGCGTATACCCCTTTTTCATAATCATAATTGTCATTTTCATCTTCGTAAAGTTCAAAAGTCGCATCTGCCCCTGTGTATACTCGTAATTCTATAGGATCAGCGGGCTTTTCTGCAGCATATTGCAAATAAGGGCCAAAAGGAATTATTGAACCTGCTTTTACGTAAAGAGGTATGATATCTATTGGAGTTTTACATGACAATTCCTGCCCACCGTTTATTTTTTCCCCGGTCCAGAAATTAAACCAGCCATTGCACCTGGGAAGATACAGTTGTGTTGAATGGATCGTGCTAAAATCAGTTGTTCCAATCTGCTTACCATCTTCTGCCTGTTTGGTATATTGTGCTTCTGTAACCGGGCAGACTAAAATTGAAGGGCCAAACATGTATTGATTGTCAATATCAAAAACCTTAGGATCATCTGCAAAATCCATTGGTAATCCACGCATCATAGTATATGAGTTATGGGTTACTTTCCATGCGATATTGTAAATGTATGGCATTAATCTGTATCGTAGATTTAAAAACTTTTCCTGTACATCAAAAGCCCAATATCCTTTTGAACCAAAATTGTAGATTTCTCGCGGAGTGGATGTTCCGTGCGATCTGAATAACGGGCAAAATGTCCCGAACTGAAACCAGCGGACATATAATTCCTGGTATGATGGATTTGCCGACCCCTGAGGATAAGATTCATTACGCGCATAAAAACCGCCTATGTCGGTTGTCCAGTAAGGAATACCGGACATGCAGAAATTTAATCCTCCCGAAATCTGATGCCGTAAAACATCCCACTTCCCCTCAATATCACCCGACCATGTGGCAGCGCCATAACGCTGCTGGCCGGCAAATGCTGACCGGGTTAATATAAATACGCGCTTGTCGGAAGTTGTCTTACGCTGGTTCTCATAAACTCCACCGATCGATTCAAGCGGGAAGCTATTTCGGAATCTTTTGAAACTCCCTAAGAAGGTATGTGTAGAATCAATTTTCCCCTGCCTGTCAGCCTGTTCAGGCTCTGTAGCATCCAGCCACCAGGCATCAATACCAATGGAAAATAGGTTCTTGTTCATGTATTTCCAATAAATATTGCGAGCCAGAGGGTTGAATGGATCATAAACACGAACTCCCGCTTCAGGCGGCCACGTTGTAAAATCGAAAAGGAGGCCTTTTTCATTCAGTTCTTTATAAATCGCAGTATTCTCGCCAAACGAAGGCCATACCGAAATCATGATATGTGCATTGTTATTATGTATTTTTTCAACCATTTCTTTTGGATTGGGATATAATGGATTTCCAAATTCTGTTGAATTCCAGTTTTCAGTTTCACCCCAGTACCGCCAATCCTGAACTATATTATCAAGCGGGATCTTTAAACTGCGATATTTCTCAACAACCCCTACAATTTCATCCTGACTTGTATAACGTTCCCGGCATTGCCAAAAACCAAATGCCCATTTGCCAAACATTGGCGACTGCCCTGTAAGATCGCGATATCCTGCAATTACACCGTCAGGAGTTAAGCCGTAAACAAAATAATAATCAATGCAATCACCAATCACAGATTCGAAAGATGTTTTATTTGTGGTATCTGAAAAGTGTGAGGCTGAATAGTTATCCCACAAAAGGCCATAGCCTTTGGTTGACAGCATAAACGGGTTGGCAACAAACATATTGAAATTTTTTAACGTTACTTCATGGTTCCGGTAGTTCATTACACCTTTTTGATCCTGTCCAAGTCCGTAAATCCCTTCATCACCACTTAATTTAAAATTTTGTTTTACGGCAAATGTTTTTTTATCAACATCAAGGGTTGGAACAAACATTTCCGGGGTTTCAGCTTCGCTTAAAAGTTGATGATCTTTAAGATCATAATAAACAATTAATCCATTAGCCATGTTAAAACAAATCTTCAAAGCTGATGTTCTTACAGTTATAATCCCTTTGCTTTCATTTACTTGAAACTTTGTTTTTTCGGGCGCTTTAATTACCGAAAGACTAACTTTTGATTTTATTTCCCCGGATGGGAATTTTACAATCCTGATAATTTTAGGACTGAAAACTTCAATATTGAAATCAGTTGTACTTGTTTTTATCAAGACTGTTTGACCTTTTATTTTGTAGTCATGACTCGCGGCATTAGTTTGCAGCGCAACTAACAGTAAACAGACTAGTGTGAAAAGGTATTTTCTCATATTTTTATTTCCTGTTATGAAAAAGTAAATATTTATCTTTTTTACTTAAAACTGTAATTTTAATTTATTACAGAGTTTCGTGTTATGTTTTTCGGAGCTTGTCTAATTCAATTGCAATATTGGTATTCTCTCCCGCCCTTAAATAAATTTTTCTTGCTATTTGTCCCAGAGGCGATGGAGCTATTTTAGCTTTAGTATTTATGTTTTTAATTCCATCTCTTTCAATTAATGTAATACTTTGGTCAATATCCGACTTCAATGTGCACGACAATGAATTAGAAGTTAAATTCCAACTTAAACTTTCAATAGTAATCCTGTTTCTTCCTTTTACTCCGGATATAGTTCCTTTTTCAAGTCCTTTGGGTAATGCCGGTAAAAACTCTGTCTGCCCGGGACTCGATGCAATAAGCATTTCCATTATTATTGCGGGTACCGTATTGCATACATCGGTACAAAAGACACCATGCCCGTTGTAGTGCGATGAACAAAGGCCGTTGAAGTAAAAATCTTCCGTGAATAAACGCTGTAATTTATTACTTACCGAACCGGCATTTTTTAGTCTCGCGGCTATCAGTGCAGAATGCAGCAAACCATGCCCGGCATTCTCGTAATTAAAGGCATCTTTTTTTTCCAATGTTTTCCTGGCAGCGTTAAAAAGAACAGTATCTTTTTCCGGAGAAACCTCACCATACGGCCATGCCATCAACAGTTGACTGGAATGACGATGATTATAATTGTCCTGCAAACCAGGCCATGACCATTCCTGAAGCGCTTCATCATCATTGACCAGGTATGGTGGAAATCTTTTAAGCAAATTATTCCATCTGTCTACTCCTTGCCCCTTGCCCTTTTCAAGCCCAAGTATATTGCAGGTTTGTATTAATGCTGTAAGTAAAAACTTTGCACCTGAGATGTCAAAATCTGAGTTGTTCAATAACGAAACTTTTAAATTTGCCGGCTGGTTTTCAGGCGAGACAGAACCGGCAAAAATGTATTTATCGTTTTTATCTGTACGTGTTAAAAAATCTTCATAGAAATATCCCATGTCTTTTAACAAAGGGAAAAGGCGATCTTTTAAAAATTTGATGTCCCCTGTAATAAGATAATGTTCCCAAAAGGGATACAATAACCAGGCTTCTTCCCCCGTAGCATACTGATATGGATAGTATGTATTGATGCTTGCCATAAGCCCTGAACCAGGACCGGGGCTATTACCGCAAGCAAGCATCCCCCTGCACCCAAGCAGTTTCTGCGCATTAATCTGAAAATCTTTTCTCCAGCCTTCAATGAGTTTGAAATAACCCTCCATAGCCTCAGGCATATCGCCAATGTTCCCTCCGCTGACCTGCAGATTGAGATTTGCATCCAGGTGATAAAATCCTCCCCAGCCTACGTTGCAATCTCCCGTCCAGATACCCAATAGATCAGGCGGCGTCTGGTCGCTGCTTGATGACAGAAAATAATAACGTCCGGCATCAAATAATCTTTCCCACAATGCTTGTATCGGCAGATCAGATTTTTTTTGCTTCTCCAGTAATTCTTCGTTTGACAGAACCCGGTCCGCTTCAGAGGCATTTAAATCAATTCTGACACGGTCATAAATAGCACCATGTGTTGCAATCTGTCTTTCAATAAGCTTTTGATAATCTGATGTTATATTCGCTAATTGACTTTGCAGCTTTTTTTTATTCCATTGAATTTCACAATCATTGTAATATTTTTTAGTCCGTGTAAGCATCATTACCGATGTTGCACCTGAGATACTCAAGACAGAACCATTTATACTTTTGGAGCCTCCGGATACAACCACCCGGACAACTCCTTCATAACCTGCATCTCCGGTGCCTGGAGGATAATGAGCATGTATTACCAGACAATTACTGTCGGCTTCATTTGAAAAACTCATACCTGTGGGAAAATTCATTCCCTGGTCGGTACCTAGTTGTATCGAACAGGTAAGTTTTCCATTGGTTGGCGCTGTAAGGTACTGTACAATTACGTTGTTCTTACGTGATACGAACGATTTCCTTACCCAGTCTCCTTTACTATCCGTCCATTTCACAATTATCTCACCTGTTCTGAAGTTGCAGATCCGTGAATAATTACTGATGGTTCCGGCTTCCGGAATTGTTATTGACATTTTAAACCCCGGGTGGCGATTTCCTTCGCCGCCATCGTGCCATTCCGAGGATGTCACGGCCAACCGGTTTGCCTCCTCAAATTTTCCATCAGCACAATCATTCCTGATAGCGTTAACATCAGCAGAACTGACTTGTGCAAAAGACCTATCCCCCGTTTTAGCCATATTAAAACCCCGGTCATTGAATATAACCGTTTCATTCAGCGGGTTTCCGAAAACTATAATTCCCATCTCCCCGTTACCGGAGAAATAGGCATTTTCCCAATCACTAAATTTGACTGGATAACTGCGTGACAATCCTATTCTTTGGGATGGTTCACCGGCATAGCTGTTCGTAAGAAAAGACAATCCCAAAAACACAAATACAAATACTAGTTTTTTCAGTAGTAAAAACTTCTCTCTATTGCTCCTATTTGTTAAATTATTAATCATGATTTTTTATGATAAAGTCAATTTAAAAAACTTCTTTTACTGTGCTATCTGTGATTTAATCTCATGCATAAATTCTTTATTGTTGCTGGTAAATTCAACTGATATCTTCCAATCACCACCATATTTAATGGATTTAATTATAAAATGGTTCCATCCTTTTTCCAATGGTATTGCGCTGATAGTATGTTCACGTTTTAAAAATACTCCCGGTTTCAATGATAATGCAAGTTGTTTTTTATTTAGAAATACCTGGTATCCATCATCGGCGCCAATCAGCATATCAAAGCGCGGCATATCGGGTTCAGCTAAAAGATTAACAAGCGACCTGGGACTATAAATCCAAAAGCTCATGTATGTTACGGCATATTCTTGCGGTCCCTTTATATTCATTTCTCTAAAATTAAATACACCATCTAATGATTTCCCACGAACTGCATAACGATTATGTATGTCATTCCCGGGAACTAATTTTTCGTCCTCTACACCATTTAAAAAATCAGCTTCCTCTATCTGATTAGAATCCTTGCCCACTATATTAAAAGAGCCTATTACTACACTATTTTGAAGTACTCCATTTTCATTCAATGCGCTAATATTTCCCGGATCAACATTTTTTATCGTGACTCCAAGATTCCTAAACATCTTACCAACTATAAGGGGGTCAGTTTTAAATATTGTTTCAGGGTCCAAAGACAAAACATATATTTTCCCATTTTCTGATTTTTGAACAATCATCGTATTGCCTGCGGCTTTACTCTCACGTTCACTTCTTATTACAGATCCGGTTTTCATATATTCTGGCCTATTGTTCCATTGTCTCCAATCTGTATTACAAGCTTTTAATAATATTTTACTGTTATTCGTAAATTGGCCGGACAATCCATAATTCATCATTGGTTGTCTCGATATTTCCGTAAAATAAAAATCCAAATTTCCTAAAGTATTTATTACATCGTCCTGATTATTTATTATAAAGGAATATGCAGTCCTTGATGTTAGTTCCAATGGTTCAGGCAAATATTTATTCAGGATACTTAGCGATTCCGGTTGAATACCTAAAACAAAAAATTTCCCCCCTTCTTTCAGAACAGATTTTACAAAGGACACAGATTGAGGGTTAACCCCGGGGCGCTTACCGTCAATAATTACTAATGTACCGGCCTCATTACCGGCCTTCATTTTTGTCGTAATATCAATACCCATTTCCTGGAATGTCTTATACAACAATGAATCTTTATCACCGGATATAAGCATCACGGATAATGTGCCGGTATTTTTCAGAGATTGAGAAGCCTGCTCTTCTTTAATTTTTTCAACTGTGGTAGTATCCGCATTATTGCTGGAGAAAGCATCCCTTACAGCATAAAACATCGGCCAGGGTTCATACATAGGCAATGAAGGATCGTAACCCGGATTAAGCGTTGTAGTATAAGGCCCTAATCTTTCAGGCTGCACACCAGGTTTTCCTTCCTGATACGGCTCAAAAAATATCCCGTCATCGGCGCCGGGAGGCTTCGTAGTATCTTTTAAACCCAATTCCAGAGGTTTAAGGCCATACCAAACTATATTGAATACTGATAAATATGAAGCCCCATATTTTTTCTGAAGATTCAATAATTCCTTAGCTTCTATTGCTAAAGCCTCCATCCTGCCCTCTTGAGAAACATAAGATCTTTCCCCATTATATACCGAAGTCTGACGGGGTGTTCCGTAATAAGCCATACCGCACTCACCTACGCCCCAAACTTTACCCTGCGATGACCATGTTTTATATGAGTTTTCGTCGCCATAATGCCCAATAATTGTAGGCAGGTTTGTTGGAAGGTCTGTTTCGCCGTCTCCTGATATCCACGTTCTTGAAGAGTCAAGCTTTTGAGCTATGCTTACCCATTTGTTAATCTCACTTAACTGCTTGTTAACCAAAGTATCAGGTGCATGCAGTACATTTACAGCTACAGGAATGTTTTCGTTACAAACACTCCATCCAAATACAGACGGATGATTACGATCCCTTTTAATAAATCGTTTCAAATGATCTTCTGATCTTTCCCAGTATTCTTTGGAATCAATTTTTGGTCCTGCATCACTTGCCCACATACCTGTTTCATCTAATATCAACATACCCATTTCGTCTGCCATATCAAGATAAAATGAAGGATACGGTTCTGCATGCAACCTGACGGCATTGGCATTAGCTTGTTTTAACATCGTAAACCAAGCCCATGCATATCTCCTTGTCATCTGGGGTATTCCCATAAAATGCCAGGAATCTCCTTTAAAACGAATCTGTTCTCCATTAAGATAAACTTTGTCGCCACTCAACGTTACCTGCCTCCAGCCAAACCGGCTATATGATTGATCAATTGTTTTTCCTTGATAATCAACCTTCACAACTATCCCATATAAATTAGGTGTTTCAGGTGTCCATGTTTTTAGTTTGCCTGAAACTTTTACTTTATAATAAATTGTTCTGGTGGTATTAGGTGCCAGCGTAATCTTATTTTCAGCCAATGCAAGTACTTCTTCTCCGAGTTTCCATTCAGGAACAGGCGCTTCCACAGTACTATTCCCCGACAAATTAATCCATGGCTGGATGCTTCCCGAAACATTGATCACTTGTTCCTTTGACGACTTGTTGGATACAACAGCCTGCACTTCCAATTCATCGCGATCAATAAAAGGTTCAACAAATGTATTTTCAATATTTACCTGCGGCTTTACCACTAAATAGACGTCCTGCCAAATACCTGTAACCATATCGCCCCAGAAAGATCCTCCAACGTAAGGCCTTGTGCCGTATCTCCCGGGTTGATTAAGTAATTTTGCATCAGCAATCCATATCATTAGTATATTATCGCCATTAGCTTTAATCTGATTTGTTATATCCAAATCAAAAGGAAGAAAAAGATCAAAATTTTCACCTGCATTCTGATTATTGACAAACACCTTTGTATAACCATTAACAGCATCAAAGTGAAGAATAATTCTTTTGCCTTTCCAATTCTTATTATATGGGATCTTTCGTATTAACCAGCCTGCCCTTGCCGATTCCCATTTTTGAGGATAGCTTGGGTAGGTTATAAAATCCCCGCCATTACCTTTTGCGAAATTATTTACATTCCATGGGGAAGGTACTTTTAAAGGAGTGCTTTCCCATACGGGATTATCCGGAATTGCTGGATTCATAATTTCATCCACAGATAATTTCCCGGCCTGATATACCGGGGAAAAACTCCACGAACCATTTAAACAAATATCATCCCTGTAGGGCCTTTCCACTGGCTTCACATAATCATCTGTTGGTGCAAAGTCGTGTGTAAAAACGGTTTGTTGACCGGCAGCAGGATTGATGAATCCTAAACAGATTAACAACAAAAACATTCTATATTTTACCATTGCTTTCCCTAACTTTTAATTTTGATAGCAAAGTAATCCGGCTTTTCAGGAACCGAAAATCTTAAAATCATTTTCAACTGTTACTTACCAAACTTCACTGTTTTACCTGTTTTAACTGATTTTTTAGCTGCTTCAAGAATCTTAACTACTAAAACATTATTTTCAAGTGAATACAAACCGTACTCAGGCACTTTTATTTTTCCATTTATAACACCGGCAAAATACTCAAAGGGGTCCTCATATACAGGAACATCTTTTGAAGTAACCATTATGGTTTTTTCCGTATCCATACTCCTGTTTCTCAAATGCATTGTGCTATTATCTACATTTATTATATAGCCGGAGACACCATATATTTCCATATCCTTCCTGTTAAAAGGCCAATTCCATGATGGCATTAGTATGCATTGTGCATCAGGATAATCAATAATAATAGTTGCATCATCTTCTACTTTCGGATAAACATCAGGCTTAAAATGCCGGGAAACGGCGGTTACAGAAACAGGCTTCTGTCCCTTCTCCAGGCATGTAATTAAATCTGCTCCATAACAACCAAAATCATATAATGCACCGGCGCCATTCTGAACCGGGTCAGTAAGCCAATCAAGAAATTCCTGATTAACACCAATCTCTTTCGGTCCTTGGTGCCCGTCATGTACTATTACTTTACGAACATTACCTACAAAATTACTGTCATTTACTAACTGGAATGATTTTGCCGTGCTCGGATACCAGGAAGTTTCATAATCTGTGAGCAAAAGAATGTGATACTTTTTGGCAAGCCGGGCCATCATTTCTGCATCTTTCACCGAAGTTGCCAATGGTTTCTCAACCATTACATTTATTCCTCGCGGCGCACAAGCTTCTACAACACTTCTATGCGCAAGTATGGAACCGAATGCTGCAACGGCTTCAGGTTTTACTGCATCCAACATCTTATTCAAATTATCATAAATCAGCTTCGGATCGAAATTGTATTTTTTAGAGTACCGTAGAGCCATTTCGCGATTAGGCTCAAAAATTCCTACCAGGTTAAAGTCCGATTTATTCTTTCTTCCCATGAAGAATGCAATATGACTGTGGGTCATTCCCGCTATGGCCAATCGAATTGGTTTTTCCGCTAAAGTTTGTGCCTGCAAATTTGCAAAAGCAATTATAATTACAGAAAAATAGATCAAAATTTTACTAAAAAATTTCATGGTAATCCTCTTATGAATGTTTTCTATTATACACTTTATTCCATTAATTTAAATGTAGTTACGCAAATGATATTTAAAATAGACTCGACATTTAGAGCCTGTCCCGATTCGATCGGGAGGGATCGCTAAATTACAAAACATGTTCGGCTTTAGCCAAAATGATATTAAAATTTTGACTTGAACCAAAGGCTCATCCGCCTCCGGCGGAAAAGCCTATAAAATCCTGGCTTCTTTATTCCCCGAGTTAAAACTCGGGGCTACTTAATAAAATTTTTAATTTCACCTAACTTCAGTAATTAATTTAATTAGGTGATGGTGGCTCATCAATTTTTGTATCTTTCGGTATTATGCTGTTTCGGGGGATAAGCCCATATTTTTCTCTTAAATCTAATATATATGCTCTTGGCGTATAAAAATAGCTGATCAATGTCCCTTGGCATCCTCTATCCGGCATGGCCTCCGAGAACACATTAACACATTGATCCACCAAAGCTAATGACTCATTACATAATTTAACGATGGTGTCTCTATCTGTTTTAGTAAATTTTGAAGGTTCTTTTTCCAAAAATAAAGGCTGTAACTCCGCACCTTTCTGCATAGCTTCCATATAAATAATCGAAGTCCGTAAACGGTTATCCAAAAAGCTAAGATATTTTTTACCGTTTTCATTCCGGGTTCCCTTTAGACAAACGGCAAGCTTTTTTCTGGCATCTTCGAATTGTGCCTTAACATATAAAATACTGTCAACAGGCCACATTCCGAAATATCCAATGTTCCGGCGTCCATCTTTACTGGATTCACCCCAACTACCGCCCCATGACCCGCTCCAACAAAACCCAAAGTTTGGAAGTGAAGTTGTCATCTTCCAATCAGCTTTATTAAGTTCATTCATTGCTTCTGCATAATTCTCTCTTGAACCAATTCCCGAATTCGATGCATATTTATTATAAAAATCATTTTCTTTAAGCTTGCCATCTAAAGTAATAAGTGAAGCAAATCTTGCATTTGTCCTATTTTCGTTCGTACGCCAGACATTAAAACAAATAGCCGGTATTGGCCTGCCTCCTAATGTTTTTTGAGCATCTTCAATCAACATTCGGTTACCTGCCAATCCATTCTGCTGTACAAACATCAGCCCGTCAAATTCTAACCAGCTATATATCATTATTCGCGGCCACTCATCTGCCCTTATTCCTATCTCTCTTACATAATTAGCAACGCGTTGTGCACTGTGCCCGGGTAAAAGCGCCATACTAACCTGGGGAGGATTATATTTCTCCATAATATCAAGACAAGCCCTCATATATTGTGGAGTTATACAATAGACACCTGTGCATAACTTTATTTTGGCTGGGAAATCCGGGTTTTGAAGCAATAGTTTTACTGCATTTATGTTGTGGCAAACATTGCCAAAAATTCCAATAAAACCTCTTTGAGGGCTTTTAAGAATTTCCTGAACTGATTTAATCTTCACAACTGAACTATCAAAAAAACTAGTTAAAATATCCTCTGCTTGTTTTCGTGGTATTATCTTACCTAAATCACCGGCAGATTCATCTGAAATAAGTTCCAATTTATCTATCAACGGATAATCTTGTAATATCCTTTGTACAGTTTTAATGGTCAAATCATATTTTGGCTTAGTTTCTCTTGGCTCAAATGAAAATTGAATCGTCATTCCAACTTTCTTGGCCTCCTTCATAACCTGTTGCAGCCATCGCACCGCCAAATGGCTGCGTTCAACCGGCTGATTATAAAAAGGTTCTATTTCCGGAATACAATAAAAACTTTTATTATCTATATGATTTTTGTATACAGAAGGAGAATCAGGTATTGGAAAATTTATCCCGTAAAAGAAATGCCCTGCTAATGTATCTCTGCTTTTTTGAGGGCCTTCTACCCATTGATTTACATAACTATGGAACGTAATACTATTAAACCTCATGCGCGCCAGATTGCGAATGTACTCCTTTGCGTCTTCTAAAGAGTAACTTGAAATATCCATCGGAAAATTAAGATGCAGCCTTATTCCCCTATTCAATACCGACGGGGTTATTGTTTCTTTGTATCCAACTAATTTATTAAAATCAATATCATTCTTAACCGGGCCTGTTATCTCAAACGTATAACCTATTTTCTCAAGCATAGTATAAACTGCATGCAGTACACAAGTAGAATTATTCCCCGACAACAATATTTTTTGCTTATTTCCTTTAGACTGATATTCTACCCGGAATGAATAAGGTTTTAATTTTGTATCTTTTCTTAATTGAATCACATAGGAGTCAACTGTCCCTGCATCTGCATTCTCCCTTATCTCCTGTGCTCCCGCTTGATTTAAAAAATACATTAATTCAGTAAAAGCATATCTACAGGTAGGATCGCTGGAATCATAGTTTATAACAATCTGCCCGGGTATTTTCACCGTTTTAGCATTAGAAAATCCCGTCAGTATAAATGGAATGATAAAACAAAAAAGAATGTTTTGTATTCTCATATTTCTTTTATTTGAAAAAAATAAAATATCCATAATGTGTTGTCCAATTTTTAATTTAAAATTACGCATATTTTGTCAAAATATTATTTTATAATTTAAACTTTATATTTTTTCAAGTTTTCCGTTTAATACCAGTATCTCCCCGGGTTTTGTTGCAAACTCTGCTGTTTGTTTTTCTAAACGCACATGAAGAACCCCTCCAAGTTTGGAGATTATATTTGCCATTGTCAAATGTCCGTCTTTCCATGACAGATTAACTTCAAATCCACCACGAGCTCGCAGCCCCTTTACCAGGCCATCAGGCCAAGCTGAAGGAAGTGCCGGTAATAGCTGAACCTCAAAACTGTCATCCGGTGATTGGTGCTGACTTTGTAGAAGCATTTCTGCAATAGCTGCTGCAGCTCCAAAATTTCCGTCAATCTGAAAAGGCGGATGATTATCGAAAAGATTGGGCAAAGTTTTTTGAGATAAAAGAACCGATAGTAATTTATAAGCATGATTGCCATCGAGCAAACGGTTCCACATATTGATCTTCCATGCCAGGCTCCAGCCGGTACCATCATCTCCACGTGCTTCCAAAGTTTTACGTGCTGCAGCAGCTAAATCGGGAGTACCTACCATAGTAATCTGGTTGCCTGGAAATAAACCGTACAAATGAGATGTATGTCTGTGATGCGGTTCCGTTTCCTTATAATCCTCGGCCCATTCCATAATACGGCCTGTTTTTGGACTTATCCGAACCGGAGCAAGACGGTATAATGTTTCCTGACACTCTGAACGAAAAGCACTATCAGTATCCAAAACCTTACTTGCTTGTATACAATTTGTCAATAAATCATGAATAATTTCCAGATCCATCGTAGCGCCATAGGTAAATTCGGATTGTTCTCCATTGGGAAGATAAAAAGAATTTTCGGGAGAATATGAAGGGTTAGTAACCAGTTTGCCGGCAAAGGCTGTTCCCTCAGGAGCTTTAACCAAATAATCCATTATAAACCGGGCGGCTCCTCTCATCAGCGGATACCCTTGTTCAGAAAGAAAAATCGTATCGCCGGTATAACAATAATGTTCCCAGACCTGACGCACCAGCCATGCCGCACCCATAGGCCAGATTCCTTGCGGGCCATCGGCAGGCGCAGTAAATCCCCATGCATCAGTAAGATGATGTACTACCCAACCGTGTGCACCATACATTTCCTTTGCTGTACGTTCACCTGGTTTTACAAGCGCTTCTTCAAGGTCAAACAGCGGCTTGCTTAATTCCGAAAGATTTGTTATTTCGGCAGGCCAATAGTTCATCTGAACATTTATGTTCGTATGAAAATCGGCATTCCATGGCGGGTTCATCTGCCAGGCCCAAAGTCCTTGTAGATTGGAAGGCATTCCTCCGGGTTCTGAAGAACTTATAAGCAGGTATCTGCCAAATTGAAAATACATTTCTACCAGGCCGGCATCAGGAGAACCTTTATAGTTAGCCCGTTCCAGCCTTTTGTTAGTTGGTAATGATGATATTGAATCCGGAACAGCCCCCAGTTTGAGTTCTACCCTGTTGTATAAACGCTGATAAGCTTTTATATGATCAGATTTAAGATCAGAATAAGATTTTTCTACTGCCTTATTGATCATATCTGCACATACTTGTCCAGGGTCAATTGCAGATGCTGTGATTTCTTTTTCCAGGTTTTTTAATCCCGGATAATTAGTAGCTCCTGATATATATAAAATAACAGAAGTTGCATTTTTAACGGTAAGAACTTTACCTTCGACTGTTACACTACCTCCATTTGCAATCGCTTTAACGCGGGCAGCAAACTTAATCCCTCTGGGGTTTCCCTGCTTATCTTTTATTGGTAATCGTCCGAAAAGTATTAACGAAGCCGGATCAGAAGAATCTGCAGTACAGGCAGCATCCTGTTCCCGTTTTAATGTTAACTCAAAGTGGATCTTTTTTTTTATATTTGCAGTAAACCTGACAACAATAACTTTATCAGTCAGTGAAGCAAAACTTTCACGGGTATATTCCACTCCGCCGGAGATATATTTACTGGTTGTCACTGCTGTTGAAAGATCAAGAGTTCTCTGATAACCTGAAGCGCTTAATATTGGAGTATCTAACCACAATTCCCCCAATGATTCGTATGGCTTAACACCTGAAGGATGTGCTAACATTGTTTTTTCGGCTAATGAGACAGCCTCATTATTCTTATCTTCAAAAAGAAGTCGACGCACTTCCGGCAAAGCTTTTAATGCTTCAGAATTGTTTGGATCCAACGAATAACCGTCCCAAAGCGTGCTCTCGTTAAGCTGAATACGTTCATCAGCTACTCCTCCAAAAATCATTGCGCCCATTTCACCATTACCGATAGGTAATGCTTCCTCCCATGTTCCGGCAGGTTCACGGTACCACAAAACATTTTGCTTTACAAGAAGGGCTGACTGCCCTGTGATTGCTGCTCTGTCTGTCCATTCTGAAGTTATTTTCCCGGTTCGCAAAACAGCAGGTTGAATCTCTTTAGAATTCCCGGTTGTAGTCTGAGAAATTAATTCAGTATAAAATGTTATTAAAAATAAGAATAGCAGATATTTAATTTTCATTTTTAGGATTTAATTATTTCAAAAACAGAGAAAAAAATATCTGAATTCGTGACAATGTTTTCTCTTGGGGGTATAAAATAATATTAATAACTGAAGCTACACAAATATTAAAATTTTATTACGCAGCCCTGGGTTTTAGAGCCTGTGTGAAAATTCAAAATAATCTTATAAATTATCAATATTTTGTTTTAATTTTTTCAGGAAGGGCAAACCGTCCCTCCAAAGGCGGACAGGTAAAACGGTTGAATATTTTTGGTTTTTCACCATTAATACCGCGATTAATCGCAGTGTTAATGAATTATAAAAATATTCTTTCTAACTGTTTTAACAATTTACCACCACCTACACATGAATTAATTCAATGTATTTTTGTAAATTTTTTTATCAAAACAAATTTTCAAACAGACTCTTTTATTCGGGGCTGCTTTAAATATCATTTGTGTAACTTCAGTTAATATATAAGGACTAATTATTATGTATATACTTTTTATTTTGTTTGTACAAGTTTTTGAATTGTACCATCATCATTAAAATATAATTTATCAACACAAATTGATCTCAACCAATCATTATGAGAGATGGAACTATTAAAATAGAACTGGTACCATTGTCCTTTATATTCAACAACCGAACCATGAGTGCAATAACTGTCGGTAGGATCTATATATACACCTTTGTAAGTCCATGGACCCAGAGGGTTGTTGCTTATGGCATAGCACATACGGTTATTTCCGGTCTTGTCAGAGTGGTTATCTGCATATGTTAAATAATATATGCCGTTTCTTTTAAATACCCATGTAGCCTCATGAAAATCTACTAATCCAACCATATCCTGCATAGCCCCGTCTATTTCCACCATATTATCTTTTAATTTACCGCCTTTACATTTGCCGCCTCCGCCATAATAGAAATAATATTGGCCATTGTCATCCTGAAATGGTTGCGGGTCTATCAAAGATTCTAAACCGGGAATATAACCTTGGCATTTAAAGCCGCTATCCGGACTGGTACTTGTTGCAACTCCAATCTTCCAACTGTTATTCCAGGCCGTTTCACTGGGATGTGGAAAATAAAAATAATATACTCCGTTTTTGTATGCACAATCCGGAGCCCACATAAAACCGCCTTCCTTTCTGCCCCAGGGAACCTGGCTTGCATTAAGGATTTCACCATGATCTACCCAGTGAATCATATCGTCTGTTGAAAAGACATGATACTTATCCATCAAATCGCAACCCCTGTTTGGGTCAATATCATGCGAAGGATAAACATAAAGCCGCCCGTCATTCCATACATGTGCAGAAGGATCTGCCAAATACATGCTGGTTATGAAAGGATTGTGTTGTGCAAAACTTACATTTATCGATAAGATTAGCGCCGTACAAAAGTATAACCCCATGATTAATAAATTATTACGTTGTTTAAACATTGTTGTATTCCTGTTAATTAATTTATTTGATACTATTTAAGCAAAATTAATTTTTTTGTTTCTTTAAATTCTCCGGCTTGCATTCTGTAATAATAAATTCCACTTGCAAAAGTTGAAGCCTTCCATTCTGTTTTATAATTACCTGCACTTTTAAATTCGTCAACAAGAGTTGTCACTTTTTGTCCAAGAGTGTTGAAAATTTCAAGTTTGATGTGGGATGCTTTTGGAATAGAATAACTAATTGTTGTTGAGGGATTGAAAGGATTTGGATAATTTTGCGACAGATTAAACTTTGTTGGGAGACCATTTTGATTTATAACAGAAGTCGTAGCATCTTCAAACCCGATCCAGTTAACATTTAGTCCGCCGGTATTGAATTCCAGCCTGATAATATTAATTTTGTTTCCGGAAGTAATATTCACTGGATTACCACCAATAACCGTATTCGACGCATAGACTTGCCAATCTCCGGTAGCTTTAATCGGAAAAATCCCAATCGTGACAGTATCCCCTTGGGATGTTCCTTTAATTTGCTTTATTGTAACTGATGCCCCTGTACTTGGAGCCGCAGCTCGAACTAAGACATTATAAAGACCATCTTTTACAGAATCAAGTGTATATTCCAGCCATTCACCGGCAGTTGTCCATCCCACATCATAACCACCGCCTACATCACCGGTTGGTTCGGTTCCAACACCTTCCCCGGGTCTGGCTGCTTTCTGTCCATCATTTGGAGTGTTATTGTGGTATGCAATTCCTTCGCCGCCGTAATCAAAGTCCTCAGCTTGGATAATTCCTGGAATCGATTGTTGTATATATGGGGTTTGTGAATTTAATATTTTCGCATCGTCTAAAAATAAAGTTCCGGCAACATTTTCCCCTTTCATCCCCTTCAAACGAAATGCAACCCAACAGGTTGCTGCACTATCAGGTGAAAACAAATTAATACTAAAGGTGCTGTACTTGTTCGTCAATAATGAATCTTTTGTAGTTTCCGTTAATACATTTCCGAGACTATCCAGGAATCCAAAAGTAATGTTTAATTTCAATGCGCCTGGTGTTGGGGTCATTGCTTGAACACTCGCCGAATATTCCCTTCCGGGCACGACGCCGACCTTAGTGCCTAGATTATCAAAGCCTCTGTCGGTAAGTGTATTATCCGGAGGAACAAACGTAAGTTTCACAGCTTTACTGCCGTCAGCAACATTAGATGAATCGATGGTAGCAGTACTTCCAATAGAGTTTGGCAATTCAAAGAAACGCCAAAAATTCAGCCCTGATTCAAAGCTGCCGTTATAATTTTCTAAAAGGCTTGCATAGGGATCATTCACCGGTGTTTGAATAACTTTTTGAATAGTACCATCAGAATTAAAATATAATTTGTCAACACAAAGAGACCTTAACCAATCATTATGAGAGATGGAGCTATTGTGATAGAACTGGTACCATTGTCCTTTATATTCTACAACCGAGCCTTGCGTTGTGTAACTGTCGGTAGGATCCAAATACACACCTTTGGAAGTCCATGGACCCAAAGGATTGGTACTTGTGGCATAACACATTCGGTTATCTCCGGTTGCGTCAGAATGGTTATCTGCATAAGTTAAATAATAAAGACTATCTTTTTTAAACACCCATGTACCCTCGTGAAAATCGACTAAACCAACCATATCCTGCATAGTCCCGTCTATTTCCATCATATTATCTTTTAGTTTACCGCCTTTACAGATGCCGCCGCCCCCGTAATAAAAATAAAATTGACTATCGGCATCCTGGAAAACTTGCGGGTCTATCAAAGATTCTAAACCCGGGATATACCCTTGGCATGTAAATCCGCTATCCGGACTCGTGCTCGTCGCAATTCCAATCTTCCAGCTTGTATTCCAACTTGAATCACTAGGGTGCGGAAAATAAAAATAATAGACTCCATCTTTATAGGCACAATCCGGGGCCCACATGAAACCGCCATCCTTTCTGCCCCACGGAACCTGGCTTGCATTAAGGATTTCACCATGATCAGTCCAGTGAATCATATCATTAGTTGAAAACACATGATACTTATCCATCAAGTTGCAGCCCTGCGGCGGGTCAATATCATGAGAAGGATAAACATAAAGCTGCCCATCGTTCCATACGTGCGCAGAAGGATCTGCTAAATACATGCTGGTTATAAAAGGATTTTGCTGTGCAAAACTTACATTTATCGATAAGATTACCCCTGCATAAAAGTATAATCCGATTATTAATAAATTTTTACATTGTTTAATCAAAGTTGTAATCCTGTTAAATGATTAAATATTATCAAACTCCACCATTTGACTTTCAAAATTCTTTTATTTTTATTAATTTCTTATTACCTATTTATCACGAGGCACCGGTGTATATATCCACCTCAATCCGGGAGTAAATCCTACAGGTCCCGGTTTATTACGCATTAAACCCGTCAAAATAAAATAGTTTTCGAAATGGTGGTTCATGATAGTTTCTCCGGCGCCTACTTGAATTGGATTAGGGCCATCCTGATCGGCTCCGTATCCACCCTGTGCTGCCGATTTTATATCCGGAATATAATTCGGCCATGTACCTTCATACCATGTATAGCCAAACAAAAACGGGTTTGCCGATGATTCTTCCATTTTTTTCTTCCAATCAAGTTGAAGCTGAACAAATGGTTCACCCGGGCATGTAGCAATTACTATATCTTTATTTATAAGAATAGTTGCAATATGGAGATTGAAATCTGCCGTCTTATCAAACCGTCCCGTAAACTTCAATGAATCATCCATAAACTTTATATCGGTTGAATCGCTTTTTGCGGATTCCAGCGATTTTGCAAGTTCAATTGCTTGATATGAAAGCAGAAAACCAACTCTTTCGATTGAATTATAATCAGTTTGAAATGGGTCATTAGGCCCGGTTCTTCGTGAACTTATTATCAATGATTCGATAT
>Ga0181520_10004191_pt1 | contig 24421 bp, 22 predicted proteins | sample PEATcosm2014_Bin_29_FD_132451 | JGI IMG/M metagenome (GOLD analysis project Ga0181520, IMG submission 132451) | Peatland microbial communities from MTU Mesocosm Facility, Houghton, MI, USA - PEATcosm2014_Bin02_30_metaG | ecosystem: Environmental > Terrestrial > Soil > Wetlands > Peat | place...
GTTCAATGATGTGTTTCTTGTCGTCGTCCGTGATCGCAGGCAACTGCAAATCCGCGCACTGCTGGCACAGCAAATTCAGCCGCGCCAGCCACTGCTCGACGCTGTGGTCCCAATTCGGCAACAACAGCCGGCCCGCCAGAATTTCATCCGCCAGCAACCGCGCCGACGCTTCCGCCGGCGGCGGGTCAATGCGTTTGGCCGCCAGCGCTAAATCGCGGAAGCGCAACAATTCGGCGGCCAGCACCCGTTTCTGCTGCGCGTCAAATTCCACGTGGACATCGCTCTTGATGTCGTCGGGAAACAATTCGCGCAGCCAGTCCACTTCAATGGCCGTGGCCAGCGACAAAATGGTGTTCATCTCCCGGTCGCGGCCTTCCACTTCGCGGATTTCCGCCGCCACGAACAGCGAACTGTGCTGCACCTTGCTTTCCCGCGCCAGCACGCCGCGCCGGCCATGCACCAGCTCGCAGCGCAACGTTCCCTCATCCAGCCGCCGCGCCACCCGGTCGCTGAAGCCGATCAAAATACATTTCTGCAACGCCTCGTCTTTCGCATCGTTGGGCCGGGTATCCAGACCTTCGTCCTTGGCAATGCGGAGAAATTGTTCAAACAGCGGCCCAACCTGTTTTGCCGTGACGGCGTGGATGCCCAGCTTGCGGCAGGCGTCCATGCGAAATTGGTTGTTCACCGCAAAACTCCACGCCCGCATCACAATCCAGAAATCTGACCCCGCCTTTTCGCCAAGCAAATCTTCGCGCGCCGATTCCGCCTCGCGGCCGGGATTGCGGATGAGCAAATCGCGGCCCTGCGTCAACGCCGCCACCAGACAGGCCTGATGTACGCAATCGTATGCCTGCGCCGCCAGCAACATGCGCCCATAGCGCGGATGCAGCGGAAACGCCAGCATCTTGCGGCCGACCGGCGTGATTTTTGCATCGTGGATGGCGCCGAGGTCTGCCAGCAGTTGCTCCGCGTGCGTCAGCGCAATTTCATCCGGCTTTTCCAGCCAGCGGAACTTCCGCAAATCGTCCACGCCCGCCGCCTTCAGCGTCAGCACCACCTCCGACAAATCGAGCCGCCGGATTTCCGACAGCTCGTGCGGCGCACGTTCGTCGTGCTCCGGGCGCGACCAGAGACGCACGCATTTCCCCGGCGCGGTGCGCCCCGCGCGCCCCGTGCGCTGGTCGGCGTTCGCCTGCGAAATCTTTTCGATCAACAGCGTGTTGATGCCGCGGTTCGCGTCATAGCGGGCAACGCGCGCCAGGCCGGAATCAATCACCAGTCGCACGCCGTCAATGGTGATGCTCGTCTCGGCAACATTCGTGGCCACCACAACTTTCGGCTGTTGATAACGCGCCACGGCGGCGTCTTGCTCCTTCGGCTGCAATTCGCCGTGCAGCGGCAAAATAATATGGCCCCTGGCCTCGCTGGTATGGCGGATGGTTTCAATGGTCTGCGAAATCTCAAATCCGCCCGGCATGAAAACCAGCACATCCCCTTCCCCGCCGGCGTGGACAAAGCGCGAGAACTCTTCGGCTGCAAGTTCCCAAACTGGCGGCGCGTTTGGGCCCAGCCGCCGAGGCAGATATTCCACTTCCACCGGAAATGTCCGGCCTTCGGACGACAGAACGGAGCAGTTGATTTCCGGTTTCCGATTTCCGATTTCCGATTTTGAAGACAGATACTTTTCCAGTTCCCCCGCATTCAGCGTGGCGGACATCACGGCCAGGCGCAGGTCCGGCCGCTGTTGTTCCTGCAAATCCAGCGCGCGGGCGAGCGTAATATCCCCGTAGAGATGCCGTTCGTGGAATTCGTCGAATAAAATCACGGAGACCCCGCGCAATTGCGGGTCGTCAATCAACTGCCGCAGCAATACGCCCTCGGTCACGAAACGGATTTTCGTCTTCGCCGACGTGCAGTTCTCGAACCGGATCTGGTAGCCGACCTCGTCGCCCAATCTGACGCCCAGTTCCTGCGCCACGCGCGCGGCCAGCAGGCGCGCGGCCAGCCGGCGCGGCTGGAGGATGACCACCTGCCCGTCGCCCAGCAGTCCGTGCTTCAAGAGCATCTGCGGCACCTGCGTGGATTTGCCGGAGCCGGTGGGGGCGGATAAAATCAGCCGACCGTCGGCCTTAAGCCGGGCGATGATGTCGCGCTCGATTTCGTAAATGGGCAGGGCCACGAAGCGCCAATACTACCGGCTGGCACGCAGGGAGAAAAGAGCCGTCAGGACAATTTCAACTTCTCCGCCCCGCTCAGAATTCCCTGCGCCTCCTCCACCAGCGCGCGAATGCGTTGGGCGTCGGCCTTGCGATGGCCATGACTGGCGAACGGGTCGGTGCCGCCGCTGGATTCAATCAGGATGTCCGACCACAAGATCCCCGTCTTGATATGGACGGAGGCCACCTTGGAAATGCTGATGCTGATCTCGTCTTTGCTGAACCACGACCGTTTATGGCGGACGACGGCCTTGTCAGTGACCTCGATGACGGTGGGGAAAAGATGGTTCCCGCGCGTCCAGCGGCTGGCTTTAAATGTTTCAGACTCCATGCCAACATCATAAGCCAACGCCCTCGCCGGGCAACTGGTTTCCGAATGGGGGCTTCACTCTTCAAATGGTGCGACCTTGCGGTTGCTGTGGGCGGTGAGTTTGGCTTCAACCGCCTCCCATTCGGGATCAACCGGCAGTTCTTTGACAATTGGAATGGCCACCATCACGACGTTTCTTTGGGGGCGATGGCGTTTCACAATCCAAGTGTCAGCATCAATGCGCTGAACCGTCACGGCGGACTTGGGCGGGAGCTCCGGCGGCATCACCAACCGGCGACGGTCATCGAGCAGGGTTGCGTTCATGATGGGAACTTCCCACACGGCTTGGCGGGCGTCAAGCGAGTACTTTCTTGCGTGCCTTCTTGAAGTAATACGCCGCAAGAGCTCACACGCAGAGACCAACCAGAGAATAAGCCGAAAAATCACCGGCAGCGCCGTTTACGATTGCGGCGGCGGCGTTTTTTTCCGATTGTATCTCGCGTGAAAATCCAACGCGCTTTGCTTTCTGTTTCCGACAAAACCGGCCTCGTTCCCTTTGCCCAAATTCTCGCCGCCCAGGGCGTGGAACTCATCTCCACCGGCGGCACCGCCAAAACACTCCGCGAAGCCGGCCTGACCGTGAAGGACATCAGCGAACACACGGGCTTTCCCGAAATGCTCGACGGCCGCGTCAAGACGTTGCACCCCAAGGTCCACGGCGGCCTGCTCTACATCCGCGGCAACGCCGCGCACGAGGCCGCAGTGCAGGCGCACGGCATCACGCCAATTGACCTGGTCGTGGTGAATTTGTACCCGTTCGAGGCCACGGTGGCCAAACCCAACGTCTCACTGCACGATGCGATTGAGAACATTGACATCGGCGGGCCTTCCATGCTCCGCAGCGCGGCCAAAAACCACGATTATGTAACCGTCGTAGTGGACCCGTTCGATTACGCGGAGGTGGCCAAACAAATTTCCGGGACCGGCAACACCTCGCTGGAGCTGCGCCGCAAACTGGCGGCCAAGGTTTTCGCGCGCACGGCGGCCTACGACGCAGCCATCGCGGCGCATCTGCAAAAAGAGTTTGCCGCCGACAAAAGTTCGCTGCCGCTGGTGCTGACGGTTTCCGCGCCGCTGGCACAGCCGCTGCGCTACGGCGAAAATCCGCATCAGACAGCGGCGCTCTATGGCAAATTCCATGAGTTTTTCAAGCAACTGCACGGCAAGGAGCTTTCCTACAACAATATTCTGGACCTCACGGCGGCGGCGGCTTTGATCGCGGAATTTCGCAACGACGCCCCCACGCTCGCGATCCTCAAGCACACCAATCCGTGCGGCGTGGGTCAGGGCGCGAATTTGCGCGAGGCGTGGGACAAAGCGTTTGCCACGGACAAACAGGCGCCCTTCGGCGGCATTATCGCGGTCAACCAGCCGCTCGATGGCCCCTGCGCGGCGGCCATCGCGGAAATTTTCAGCGAGGTGATCGTGGCGCCGGAGTTCACGACCGAAGCGCTGGAAATTTTGCAGAGAAAGAAAAACCTGCGCCTGCTGCAATTGTTGAAATGCCCGACCACGGCGCAACCGTGGGACGTGCGCAGCGTGGGCGCGGATTCCTTCCTGCTGCAGCAGCGTGATTTGAAAGTGACGACCGCCACCGATCTGAAAATTGTGACCCGGCGGCAGCCAACGGAGGCGGAACTGAAGGCCATGCTGTTTGGCTGGCGCGTGGTGAAACACCTCAAGTCGAACGCGATCTTGTATTGCGGCGCGGACCGGACGCTCGGCACGGGCGCCGGCCAGATGAGCCGCGTGGACGCCAGCCGCATCGCCGTGTGGAAAGCGGGCGAGGCCAAACTGCCGCTGGCAGGCAGCGTCGTTTGCAGCGATGCGTTTTTTCCCTTTCCGGACGGACTGCTGGCGGCAGCCGACGCCGGCGCAGCAGCGGCCATCCAGCCCGGCGGTTCGGTGAAGGACGCGGAGGTGATCGCGGCGGCGGACGCCCGCGGCATGGCGATGGCATTCACCGGCACACGGCATTTCCGGCACTGACAACCAGCCCGCTGGACAATCGGATTGATGAATGAATGGATTGTTGGATCAATAAAAGCGCCTGCTACGCAGCCACCCAACAATCCATCAATTCACTACGGTCAGCCCATTCCCAGCAGCCAATAAATGAGCGCAAACTGGCCGAGGGCAACCAAAATCAGGAGCGCCCAGACAAACGATTCGCGGAGGCGCAGGCCGCGCTGGCCCGGGGCGGCAAGCCAGAACTGGATTTTGACGGAGCCGAAGGAAATAATATCGCCGTTGCGCAACTGCACGGAAGTTTGCGGTTGATCGTTGACCGTGGCATATGCCTCGTCAAATGTCTGCAGGGTAAAGCCTTCGTTTCGCCGAAGGTCCAGCATAAAGTGATAGTCCCAAATACCCGCTGCTTCCAGGCTCAAGTCATTGTCCGCCGCGCGACCAACATGGAAAGGAAAACGGCGGACGGTCTGGAGACCGCCCGCCTTGGGACCGGACAAAATCCGAAGTTGAATCATTAATACAAACGGCGCTTGACCTCAATCTGGTCGCCAGGAAAAACCGGCGGATCAGGCGCATCTCCATTGAGAATCTTGTCGCAGTTGAGCTTGAAGTGCTGGCCTCCGGCGCGGATCAGATAAACCCGTTTATGGTTGGCAAAATCCGTAAAATCCCCGGCGGAGGTAATGGCCTTGGTCACAGTGATTGGCCCGACGTAAATCAGACGGCCAGGAGATTTGACCTCCCCACGAACAAAATATACCCGGTCGCTGCTGGTCTTTACCGTGACGGCCAGATGCGTATAAATGGCCGGCACATAGAGCCGGTGGATATAATCCTCCAATTCACCCGGCGTTTTGCCGGCCGCCTGGATTCGGCCAATATCCGACAGCGTAATGGTGCCGTCCTCGTTGATGGGCTTCTCCTGCGGCAGGATTTCATCCGGCAAACCGCTAAAAGTGATGGTGACGGTGTCCCCAACATTAAGCCGTGGCACATCAAGATTGGTCGCCGTATTGGGCGCAATCATGGCCTTGCTATAATCGGGGGTCGAGCAACCAGCCACTCCCAGCAGGCAGAGGGTTGACACCAGCAGGAAAACAAACTGGCAGAACCGGACGTTTGGGACTTTCATCAGCGTGGAAATTTGCATGGGCAGCGCGCTTAATATTTTTGTTTGATATTGACCTCAGTGTCTCCGCGGTCGGCCGCACCTGGTTTTACAGCTTCTTTGATACCAGCTTCTTTGGCTTCGGCTTCCTGTTCGCTGGCACTGCGGGAATAATAATAATCGTGATAATAGCCGCTGTAGTAATAGTAGCCTTCGTCCTGCGACATGTTGATGTTGTTCAACACCATGCCGACGAAGTTGCCACGGACTTTCTCAATCATCTGCTTCGCGCGGATCGTCATCGGCTGCGGATAGCGGCGGTACTGGATCACCTGGATGACGAGGTCCACTTCGCTGGCCAGAATGGAAGCGTCGCTGACGCCCAGAATGGGCGGCGAGTCGAACAGGATGAAATCGTAGCGCTGTTTTAATTCGCCAATCATCTCCTTCATCTGGGCTGAACCGAGGATGCCCATGGAACTGTTGGGCAGGCGACCGCTGGCCATGAAGTCGAGATTTGGCACCGGCGTGGTCTGAACCAGTTCGGCCAGGGTGTTCTGTTTCAACAGATAGTTGGTCAGGCCAAGATTGTTGGTTACCTTGAACAATTTGTGGAGCGTGGGCCGCCGCAAGTCCGAATCCACAACCAAAACCCGGTTGCCGGCCTGGGCAAATACGGTGGCGAGATTGATGGTGGTGGTGGACTTGCCTTCACCGGCGCCGGCGCTCACCACGACAATGGTGTTCAATTTTTCATCCTTGCGGGAGAACAGGAGATTGGTGCGCAATACCCGGTAGGCTTCGGCGTGCTTGCTTTCGGAGCCCTCGTCCAGCAGATAGCCGATGTTCTGCGGGATGACGCCCAGCACCGGCGCCTGGAATGTGCGTTCGACATCATCAATTGTCTTCACACTGGTGTCGAGATACTCGATGAAGAAGGCCAGACCGATGCCCATGAGCAGGCCGAAAATCAAGCCGAGACAGATGTTGACGGTTTTATTGGGTTTGACCGGCGACTTGCCCGGCTCCGCCGGGTCGGTGATCTGCACCATGGAGTTTTTCGGCAGGCTCAAGTCAACTTTTTCCGCCTCCAGCTTGGAATAAAGCAGCTCGTGCATTTTCAGTTGCTGCTCCAAATCACGCTTGGCGTCGTAATAAGGCTGGTTTTTCATGGCCTCCTCCTGGTCTTTTTGTTTGGCCGCATCCACCGAAGCGGTCATGTCATCCACCGCGGCCTTTTTGGAGTTCACCAGGGTGTCCATGCCCGCCATGATGCCAACGACCCGGTCATCAATTTCATGGTTCAATTCGTCAATCAAAGATTGCACCCGCGTAACGACGATGTTCGTGAGGGAGTAATCGTTTGTCAGCGTCACCCATTTTTGCTTCGCCTCATGGAACTTGCCCACCAGATCACCAAGCGCCGGATCCTGCACCATCTGGGGCAGGACATCGCGCAATTTCTCCGTGTTGGTTGCCTGAATGGATTTGAGTTCCTGCAACTGGACCAGCTCTTCATTGTAGGTATTCTCCTTCTCGATCCGATGCTGGTTGATCAACTGCAACTGCTGGGAGTCTATGGTCGGCGTCGGGGCGAGGGCATTGGGGTCGGTGTCGATAATATGCAGATCGTTGCGGAGTTGTTCCACCGTATGATTCTTGGCCTTGATTTCCACCTCCTGATCTTGAAACTGTTCCTCCAGCACCGCCACGCCGTTGGTCGTCAACGCCCGCCGCGACTCCATGCGGTAGTTCATGTAGGCCTTGGCGATGGCGTTGGCTATATCCGCCGCCTCCTGCCGGTCGTCACTGTAAACCGTGATGGAAATGAGTTCGGTATTCTTAACCGGCGCAAGCTGCATCCGCTCCTTGAGAATTTCCATGGTCTCGGTGGTCTTGAGCGTCTCCCCATTGAAATATTTTTTGCCCCATAAGTTGTTCAGATTCAGGGAGGCGATTACATTGCTCAGCACCAACTGGGACTGCATGATTTCAAACGTCGTCTGGATGAAATACGGGTCATAGCCCATCGTAACGGACGGCGTGCTCATGCCGGGAATGTCGGTCACGTCTTTTTCCACCCTGACGCGCGCAGTGCTCGCAAACTGTTCGGGCAGGATGAAGGTGACCACGATGGAGATGATGGCGGTGATCAGGAATACCGTGATGATGATGGCCTTGCGGATGCGAATCACGCGCCAGTAATCGAGGAAATGGAGCTTGGCTTCGGGCGGCGCGGAGGTTTTAAAATCGTCCATATCAATAAAAAAATAACGGGAGCCTATTAGACCCGGCTCCCGGCTTCATGTTCAAAACATGCTGAATCTGGCTCGCGATCAGTAGTTGGCGGTCAAACCGAGGTACACCCGGTTGCGGCTATAACCATAACCTGGAATTTGGGTCTCCACATCATCATAATTGTAGCCTGCATCCACCGAGAAATGCTGGTTGATCTCATAATCCAGGTTGACACCCAAACTATAATCGGTTTCGTCGGAACTGTTGGCGGCGCCGCCCTCGAAAGTTGAATACTGCACACGGCCAATAACGGTGGCAACCAGCTTGGACGTAAGCCGGTGATTTACGTCCACATAAATAACCGAGTCTTTGGCATAGTGCGTAATTTCCCCGGCACTGTCCGGCAGCACCTGATCGGTCGCGCCGATGTCTTGCGTAAAACCAAATTGCACATAGCTGCCCGGAATATAAGTGTAAGTCAGAGACAGATCCGCATACGGCGACCAGGAAGTCGAGGGGAACAACGGATCGGCATAACTATCTGTGTACGAGGCACCAGCACGAACCGTTGCGCTCAGGTTTGGGGTAAAGTCATGTTCCAACCCAACATATCCGTATTGGCTGTCGTTGTCACGATCGTTGCTGTGGTAGGTAAAAGGCGTCGAAAGCGTATTGACCACCGCAATGGGTTCATTGCCAGTGTAATTTACCCAGGCGAATTGATAGCCTATCAAAATTGTGGTTTCCGGCTGAAGGTGCCATTTCAAATCAAGCCCCACATTCTCCTCAACGCGGTCCAAAATGCCCGCCAAGCTGGGTCCAGGAGATCCGTTGGGTAGAAGAATCTGCCCGCTTGAATTCACCGTTCCCCCGCTGTTGTCGTAATCGTAAAAACCATTGTCGTAGGTTAATGAGGTGCTAAACAACCGTGTCCAGTCAGTATTTAATGCAAGGTTGCCGTGGTTCGAAATGTTGTCACCGTTAATGCGATAGGGAGCAGCGACTGACGCAGTCGGATTGGGATTCAGCAATTCTGGTTCCTGACCCACGGCAAAAGTATCAGTGGCTCTTGCGTGCCAGCGTTCGTTAAACGCGTGATCCAACCATAAATCGAGCTGATGCGTCTGGTCGAACGGATTGACCCCTAAATCATTGCGGTCCTGGTAATAGTAAAGCCCGTAGGTATAACGGAGTCCGATGTCCGTCTGTTGCATCGGCTCGTGGAAAGAAATTGTCGGCAGCAACTCGATACCAAAACTGCCCTTACCGGCGGCGCTGATATCGTAATTATCATCGTAGAAACCGCGCAATGTCGCGCCCACATTCCAATATTTCGGCGAGGTAACGTCGTCGGCGAAAGCTGATTCCAATGCCGCGGCACCGATTGCCACCAGCCCGGCGGAGACAAAAAGTTTCTTCATAATTGCTTCTGTTGTTGTGTTTTGACCGCTCACACTTATCGCCGTTCAAAAAAAGTCCTATTTAAAAAGTGTTTACAGCCGATTGCAGGCCTACTTTATCGCCGGGCAGGAGAGCCGTCAAAGTTTTTTTTCACCAATCGGCGGATTAAAGAGAGTCCAAGATCATGTGTTTTATGCTATTATGGCCACACTTTCCGTCACCGGTTCGTCACAATTCCTTTTTTAGAGCCACCCAGGGCAGGGTATTCACAACGTCCGGTTTGGTCAGCCAGCCTTTGCGCGCAATGCCCGCGCCCAAACGCAGAAAGCCCGCATGTTCATTGCGGTGGGCGTCGGGATTGATGACGCACTTCACGCCCTGGTTTTTCGCGTAAGGCCAGTGCCGCCAGTCCAGATCGAACCGATGCGGATTGCAATTCAACTCCAGCCAGGTGCCGGTGGCCGCACAGGCGTCAATCACCGCCCGCACGTTCACCGGATACGGCTCGCGCTCCAGCAGCAGCCGCCCCGTCAGGTGGCCGATGATGTGGACAAATTTATTTTCCACCGCCCGGAGGATGCGTTTGGTGTTTTCCGCCTCGCTGCTCGACGGGACATGCAGGCTCGCAACCACCACGTCCAGTTCCGCCAAGACCTCGTCCTCAAAATCCAGACGATCCTTCAAAATGTCCACCTCGCTGCCGGTCAGCAACCGGAATTCGCCGCCGCGCGCCGCGATCTTTTCGTTCAGCTCGTTAATTTTCAAAATTTGTTCCCGCAGCCGGTTCGCATCCAGGCCGTTCGCCTGCACTGACGACTTTGAATGATCCGTGATGGCCCAATACTGCAAGCCCAGCTCTTCCATGTAAGCGGCGATTTCTTCCAGCGTGTTCCGTCCGTCGCTCCAGTTCGAGTGATTGTGCAGCGCGCCTTTGAGGTCGGTCCACTCGATCAACTTTGGCAGCTCATTCTTCTCCGCCGCCGCAAATTCGCCATGGTCCTCGCGCAATTCCGGCGGCACAAACACCAGGTCCAGTTTTTGAAAAATCTCCGCCTCGTCCTGGCAGGGCACGAGCAGTTTTGGATCGCGCGTTTCCTCCTTGGATTTGAACAGCCCGTATTCATTGAGCCGCAAACCGCGCTGGATCGCCCGCTGCCGCATCACAATGTTGTGCTCTTTGCCGCCCGTAAAATAGGCCAGCGCAAACGGAAATTCCGCGTCGCTGACCACGCGCAAATCGCATTGGATGCCGTCATTCAGAATCACGCTGGCCTTGGTTTCGCCCTGCGCGAGCACTTTCACGATGCCCGGCTGCGAGACAAAAAAACCAATCACGGCAGCCGGCTTTTTGGACGACGCCAGCAGGTCAATGTCGCCAATGACCTCCTTGAACCGCCGCAGGCTGCCCGCCGAACTGCACCGGATCACCGCCGGATGCTCCCGCAGTTGATCCAGCAACGGCTCCGCGGCCCCCAGCGCGCGGACCAGCAAATGTTTGCTCGCATAAGTCCGCTTGCGCTCAATGCCTTCCAGAATGTTCGCCTGCGTTTTCTCGCCAAACCCGTCCAGTTCCGCCACCGTGCCGGCCTTGCATGCCGCCTCCAGTTTCTCAATGGAATCCACGCCGAGTTTTTTGTTCAGCGCCTGGATTTTCTTCGGACCCAGCCCGGAAATTTCCAGCATTTCGACCAGGCCCGGCGGGAGCGAAGCTTTTAAATCCTCGTAATATTTCAACCGGCCCGTCTCGACCAGTTCCGTGATTTTTTGTTCCAGCGCCTCGCCAATGCCCTTGATTTCGCCGAGCCGCTTTTCCGCGACCAGCTTTTCGAGCGGCTCCTGCAGGCCTTCCAGCGTCCGCGCCGCGTTGGCATACGCGCGGGTCTTGAACGGATTTTCCCCTTTCAACTCCAGCAGGGTTCCGATCTCCACGAGAATGTCCGCCACTTTGTCTTTATCCATGCGCATATTATGGCGCGACCGCCGGCAAGTGTCACGCCTCACTCGTCACTCGACACCCGCCGTCCGCCGCGCGACAATTTGTCCAATGATCGCGAGAAAAAACCTGCCCATTGCCCTCACCATTGCCAGCTCGGACAGCGGCGGCGGCGCCGGCGTGCAGGCGGATTTGAAAACCTTCGCCGCCTTGGGCGTTCACGGTGCCAGCGCCATTGCCTGCCTGACCGCGCAAAACCCAAAACGTGTGTTCGCGGTCGAGCCCTGCCCGCCAAAAATACTGCGCCAGCAAATTGAAGCCGTGTTCGCCGAACTGCCGCCCCAGTCCGTGAAAACCGGCATGTTGTTCTCGGCGGCCAACCTCCGCGTCGTCGTCGAGTTTTTCGGAGCGCAAACGGCCCGTCCGCGTGTTCCCTTGGTGGTGGATCCGGTGATGGTCTCCACCAGCGGCGCAACCTTGCTCGCCCCGGCGGCCAGAAAAATTCTGATGGAAAAACTGTTGCCGCTGGCGGCCCTGGTTACGCCCAATCTCGATGAAGCGGAAATTCTGGCGGAACAAAAGATCCGCGAGCCGGAAGATTTGCGTTCGGCCGCGCGCAAAATTTTTTCGCGCTTTGGCTGCGCGGTTTTGGTCAAAGGCGGCCACCTGAACGACACCCGCGAGGCGGTGGATATTTTTTGGGACGGCCATACGGAACTGCTCCTGTCCGCGCCCTTCGTCAAAGGCGTTTCCACCCACGGCACCGGCTGCACCTATTCCGCCGCGATCTGTGCCGGGCTCGCGCTCGGCTGCGATTTGCCCCAGGCCGTTGAGCTGGGGAAAAATTTCATCACCGCCGCGATTGCCGGCAGCTATAAAATCGGAGCGCACTTTGCGCTGAACCAAAGCTCGGTTACGCCAGGCCGCCATTGGCGCGCAGGTTCTGGCCGCTGACCCAGCCCGCCGCGCCGCTGGCCAGAAACGCCACCACATCGGCAATTTCCGCAGGTTTGCCCAGGCGGCCCAGCGCAGCCTGCTGTTCAAAAAAGTGAATTTGCTCCGGCGTCTTGCCGGCGGTGAACAGCTCCGTATCCGTCGGGCCGGGCGAAACGGCGCTGACCGTGATCCTGCGCGGCCCCAGCTCCTTGGCCAGCGAACGCGTGAGCTGTTCCACCGCGCCTTTCGTGGCCACATAAGCGCCGTAATTCGGCATGAACCGCGCCGTCGTGGAACTGGACAAGTTGATGATGCGCCCGCCCTCGGCCAGCCGCGTCGCCGCCTGCTGACACGCGAAAAAGACGCCCTTGACGTTGATGGCAAAAATGCGGTCGAATTCCGCCTCGGTCGTGGCGCTCACCGGTTTGGTGAACATGATGCCGGCGTTGTTCACCAAAATGTCCAGCCGGCCAAAATGCGCGATGGTTTCATCAAACAGCCGGACGACTTCGGCAACCCGCCCCACATCCGCCTGAATTGCAAACGCACTGCCGCCAGCCGACTTGATGGCCGCCACCACTTCCGCCGCCCCCGGCGCATGGCTCGCATAATTCACCGCCACCGCCGCGCCGTCGCGGGCGAGGCGTTCGGCAATGGCGCGGCCGATGCCCCGTGAAGCGCCGGTAACGAGGGCCACTTTTCCTTTTAATGTGTCATTCATAAATAATGCCGCCAGATTCGTCCAAAATAATGGTTTATGCAACCGTCAAGGGTGATTTTGTCAGGCGAATTCTTTACCAGCGCAAAACCGGCAACGTCGGGCAACCTCGCCTACGGACCCAATTCAACCCGGTAAAATGCCGCTCGATTGGTCGTGGAAATTGGCCAATAAAGGACACTATCGGACGCCATAATCGTCCCCACCGTCTGAAAACCCGCCGCCAAATTCGTGGTAAATTGCAAATTATATTGGTGATCCGGGAGGGCTGGCCAGGCAAGCACTGGCGGCGTGCCGGTCAACGTCAGCGTAATGGCCGGGAGGATGGACCAAACCGTCGAAGTTTGGAAACGATGCCCTGACTGGTCGGTCACCACCGCGTAAAACGGGTGTAAACCCAGCCCCAAATAACTTGCGGACAGGACAAAAACGGCCGTGGCCTGATTCGTGACCACGCCTTGGGAACCGCCCGTGCCAAATAATTCAATGGACGAAATGTTGGTGGCATTGGCGGTCACAATGAATTGCAATGTCTCGCCCGGCGAGTCGTTGGTGCCCGCAGTCAGCGCCGCCAGCGTGGCGGCCAGGCTTGTATTCTGAATCTGCACATTTCGCGTCACCCGCGTTTGGGTGGCCACACTGGTGCCCTCATAAGCCACGGCGGTAAATTGATGAAAACCATCGGACATTTGCGTGGTGTCACAGGCAAAACCAACCGCCAGCGAATTTGTGCCCGAACTCACATAGAGATGATTGCGTGGCCGGAGATCGCTGACATTGTCCGCCAGGGGGTTGGTGCCGGTGGGCGTTGCCTGGAGGTTGGTGGAAGTGTCCACCGTGGCCAGAATTTGTGAGGCTGACCAGCCCGGCGTTTGCGCATACAGAAAAAATTGCGCTTCGGAATCATCATACGTTAAATCATCCGCCCATACTCCGTCGGCGGAACCGAGGGCCGGATTCGCATTGATCAGGTTCATCAGATTCCCGGTCATGGCTGCCACCGAGGTGCCCGGCGTGTTATTGGTAACGCCCAGTGTAACTATGGTGCCATTGGTTTTGATGATCGTGACCTGAATCCAGTCGCCGGCCTGGGGCACGTTCGTAATGGTCACGACGTGATAACCCGTGGCGACCGTGTCCAGAAACGCCGGGCGTGCTGCCGTCAACCCGGTGGTCAAAACGGGCGCGGTGCCGATCGCCGCGCTGGCGCTCACGGTCACGTTGCTGCCGGGCGCCGAAATATCCAGCGATTGAAGCTCAATCCGGTCGCCCGCTGGCATGGCTGTAACCTGGGTCACGTTTGACTGCAGATTCACGGCCTCCGCCAAGCCGGCCGCAACCGTCGCCAGCGTGGCATTGGTCGGTACCGTGTAATGGATGGCCGATCCGTTCAAAATGACGGAAAGGATATTGCCGGCAGCGGGCGGCAGATTGGTCATGGTTTGAAAAAAAGTGCCGTCCACAAACAAATCCGCCTGTGCCAGCGGCAAATTGGTGGCGGCGGCCGTGAAGCTCACGTTCAGCGTGGCTTGCCCGCTCAAGATCGTCCCATTGGTCAACGAACTCCAGTCGGCGCTGCCCGGACGGGCGAAAGGCGCCGCCAGCGGTTCGCCCACGAACAGGCCTTCAAACGGATTTAGCACACTCTGATAATAGGCCTCGGCCAGCGAGAAACCCCGCAACTGATAAAAATAATCCACCGGATCGGGAAATTTCTGGGTGTAGTTGCAGGGTTCCACCACCGTGCCATAACTGCCGCTGGCGCTGGCTTCCAGAAATACCAGCACGGGCGTCTGCCCGCTGTTTTCCAAAATAAATCCGCCAAAGGAAGTCAGCGTGTCACCCAGCCCGCCGGGCACAAGAGTATTTGTGTTTAGCGTGTAACCGGCCAGCCCCGTTTGCAGGCCAAAGAGATTGGTAAACGTCGTTGAGTCGGTGGTAATCCGGCTCACCGCATTATTGCCCGCCACCCGATTTTCAAAAACCGAGTTGTCAAATTCCACAAACCGGACGTTACGCGCTGGGTCGTCAGTTTTCGCCAGATAGACCATTTGCGTGGGGTATGAGCAGTCCGCCGCCACACTGCGACTGAGCGTCTTCTCGGCAGCGGCGAGGTTGGTGTCCGTAAGCATCATCACCAGGAACGAATTGGTGGCCGCCGTGTTCGGGGTCGCCTCGTTGAAAGGCAGTTCCGAATAGGCGTAACTGTTGGAGGTGTTGTCCGGCAACGAACAGGAATTGGGCCCGCCCGGGAATACCGTATTGGTTTTGAAACCGTAAAACAGGGCCGAGGTCGTGCTGTTAGTCGTGCTGTTGTCGCTGTTGCCATCCGTCACCCGGTAGGGAATGTCCATGGACAGCACCACAAACTGCGCTTGTTGTGTCAGCCCGCGGCCGGCAACCATGGCCAGCAACGGATTCAGCAGTTGGGTTTGAAAATCGGTCGGACTCCAGGTGATGTTGCCGCCGGTCCAATTCGTCATGCGCAACATATTTTGAGGCGGCACTCCGCGCTGTTCGCAATACTCGTTACCCAGTTGCACCGAATTGGTGCTGTTCTGATTGACCACCACAATCACGTTCAAACCGCTGCCCCCGGCCCAAACCATCTCCCTCCCTAATAACGTGCCCAACATCAAAAATATGGCGGTGCGAATGAACACAGCTAAAAAATACCGCAGTTTTGGTGATGGGTAAAATGTTTTGTCCTACGCCCGGCACTTGGACGCCGGCTGCCAGCCGGCTTACGACCCAAATGATCGGCAGCCGAAGGACTTGCGAAAAAATCTACCAGATTCCGCAGATTGGTCTATTTTGGACGGCATGTCCGAGACGCTCGTCATCAATGAGATTTATTTGAGCCTGCAGGGTGAAAGCACTTTTGCCGGGCTGCCCTGCGTCTTCATCCGGCTCACCGCCTGCGACCTCCGCTGCTCCTACTGCGACACCGCCTACGCCTTTGCCGCCGGCAAGAAAATGCCGCTCGAAAAAATCCGCGAAACTGTCCAGGGCCTTGCGCATCCGTTTCAAATCGGCCATCGGCAATCGGTAATCGGCATTTCAAAACTGCCGCTCGTCGAACTGACCGGCGGCGAGCCGTTGCTCCAGAAGAATTCCCTGCCGCTGATGAAATCGTTGTGCGACGAAGGCTTCACCGTTTTGATTGAAACCAGCGGCGCGCATGACATTTCCCGGATTGACCCGCGCGTCCGCCGCATCATGGATTTGAAATGTCCATCCAGCGGCGAGGCCGACCGAAATCTTTTCACCAACCTCGCGCACCTGAAGGCCGACGACGAAATCAAATTCGTCATCGGCACCGTGGAGGATTACGAATGGGCCAAAACGCAAATCGCCACGCACAAACTGGCCGGGATATGTCCCCTGCTCTTTTCCTGGGTGCATCCGCTGACGCCGGAACAACAAAACCCGGCCCTCAAAAAAGTTCCCGCCGGACAGACACCCATCACCCGGCGCGACCTCGCCGAAAAAATCATCGCCGATGCCCTGCCCGTGCGCTTCCAAATCCAGCAGCACAAAATCATCTGGCCGGCCGAGCAGCGCGGCGTTTAGAAATTTACGATTCGCGATATGCGATATACGATTTAAAAAACCTTGCGGCGTGTAAATCGTAAATCGTAAATCGTAAATTGTGTCGGCCACCAAGAAAATCCTGCAACAGCTTCGCGACTTTGAATCGCGCAACGTCACCTTTATTGAGCCGGACGGTTCCTGGCCGATTGTCTGGGAACGTGCCCGGGGCGTTCATGTCTGGGATTTGGCGGGTAAAAAATATCTGGATTTGACCGCCGCGTTTGGCGTCGCCGCCGCCGGCCATGCCAATACGAAGGTCGGCCGTGCCGGCCAGCAGCAGATGGCCAAACTGCTGCATGCCATGGGTGACGTGCATCCGCACGCGCTCAAGGCCCGGCTCGCGTGCCAGTTGAGCCGGCTCACCTTCGAACGCTGGTCCGTGGCCGCGAACGTGAGTTCGCGGCAAACTTCAACTCCTAAAAGCAGCCCTGCTCCCTCGCTCCCCGCCACCGGCAAAACCATTTTCGCCAACTCCGGTTTTGAAGCCGTTGAAGCCGCCCTCAAAACCGCACTGCTGGCCACGGGCAAACCTGGCGTCATCGCCTTTGAGGGCGCCTATCACGGTCTCGGCTACGGCGCGCTAAGCACCACGCACCGCGGACATTTCCGCCGCCCGTTCCAGTCGCAACTCGGCGGCTTCGGGCATTTCGCCCCGTTCCCAACCCTTGGCGGGCATTCGCCACGCTCATCACTCCAAAATGTGGAAGCCTGTCTCCATAAAATTTTCCGCCGCCATAAAATCGGCGCCATTCTCGTGGAACCGGTGCAGGCGCGCGGCGGCATCAACGTCCCGCCGCCGGAATTCCTGCCCCTGCTCCGGAAATTATGCGATGAAAACCGTGCCCTGCTCATACTCGACGAAATCTATACCGGCTTTGGTCGCACCGGCAAATGGTTTGCCTGCGAACACACCCAAACCATTCCCGACCTCATCTGCCTCGGCAAAGCCCTCACCGGCGGCTTCCCACTTTCGGCCTGTGTCGGACGGGCGGACCTGATGGACGCCGCCTGGCCGGCCTCCTCCGGCGAGGCGATTCACACCAGCACCTTTCTCGGCCACCCCGTCGGCTGCGCGATGGCCCTCGCGCAAATTGCTGAAATTGAAAGGCGCAAACTGCCGGCGCGCGCAGCCGCCCTCGGAAAATTTCTGCTGGCCGAACTGTCCAAAATCCAAAGCCGCAAATCCAGGCTCGTTTCCACGCCGCGCGGTTTGGGTTTGCTGGCCGGCATGGAACTCAATCTGCCCGATGGAAAACCCGCCACGCAAATCGCCTTAAACGCCATCAAATCCCTGCTGCATCGGGGCTATATTTTCCTGCCCGAAGGCGAACACGCCAACGTCATCAGCTTCACCCCGCCGCTCACCATTGCCAAAACCCAGCTCACCCAGGCCGTCGTAGAACTCCAAAAGGTTTTGGCCAGTTGACGAAAAACGGAGTTCCGACAACTGGCCCAGCGGTTGCAATCATACCTTCAGAGTCAAATAGTTCTGGACAAATATAAATAATAAAACAAAGCTAAACTCATGGACAAAATCGTGCCGCGCCGCGTGGCAGAATAACAGTGTTAGGCATCGTTGCACGCCATGAAAAAGCTCACGATTATTGGATTGTCAGTTGTTATTGTCGTTGTGTGTGTGGTGCTGCTTTGGCGGCACGTCAAGATTTCCAGATTTGATAGAGACTTTAGCCAGAAGTTAGCACGAGTTTGGTCGTGGGAGCTTGAAAATATGCGATGCACAAACATTGTCACACCAAATGGCTGTTTTACGTGCCTGTCGTGGTTCAGCCATCCCGACCGCACGAATACATACCAGATGGCAGGAACGTGGCATATTAAAGATGGGAGCCTGATAGAGACTGTCACAAGCGACAGCAACAAAGCAGCGCGAGTGCCCCGAACCCATAGCGGACAGATTGTTCGCGTAGATGCCAGCGAGTTTGTTGTAGCATGGCATGGTTCTACAAACAAATCAGTATGGCAAAGAGTCAGTCCATGGTTCAGCGGTGGCTCAGTTCGTTAGGTGCATTTATGATTCCCCGTTGCTTCGCAATGTTGGCCATCGCCATTCTGATGATTGGATGCAGTCGCTGGGACAGGAAGCCCGGTCATTACATGCGAGGCACGAATGCGATGGCAGGGGTTTCGGCTTTCATTGCCACGAATGGCTGGAACATGTGCACAAACGACGCAGATTTATGGTCATGGGAAGATTTACAGCCTCATAACATTCACGATCTGCCTTGGTCGAAATACAAGGGACAGGAGTTTCCAGCGCTAACGCGAGATGGCATCCTTTATGTTCTTTCCAATCCTGGGTGGCATCACGATTATGGAGGCGTGGCCTACAATCCGACTACAAATCATTTCCCGGATTTTTTGGAGGGTTTCAAGCCAATTGGAGAACATTGGTATGTTTGGTGTATTACCGAGTTTCAGGGATATAATTTGCCCAAGAGGTATGAGTAGCCATGCGCCGGAGCCAACGCCTATTGATCAGCCCAATTCCGCATTCGCGGTCAACATCGCCGATACGGCACGGCTTAGCTTTTGTCATTGGACCTAAAATCGCACTACATGGAAAATCCACTGGACAGCATAAAAATAAATGGAGCGAAGCTCGAAACACCTTTCACAATCCGTCAAGTTGAGAGCCATCTGATTTTCGGGCCGATTTCTCGTCATATTCCCGCAGCCTACATAGCGCTTGGCGGCGGCGTTATCAGCCTCATTGCCGGCTTTTTGGCGACCGGCATTCCGATTGGCCAATATATCGGGATTCACGTTGCGAGCCGTCGTTGGCTCAGCTCATTAGGCTAATTAGCACGTTACAATTTATGAAAAGACATGTCACCACACTCGTTTGTTTTGCAACCATTTCCATCACGATGCTTCTAGCAGGCTGCGATAGGGGGCTGATTCCACCCGCTGGCAAATCATGCACGATTCAGTTTCGCCGGGATGCTCTTGGCACTGCCGCGACCATGCCGGTGCCGCCGATGACAGATAACATCAACGGCGCGGAGACGAGTATCTCTGGCACTTTAAAGAGTTCCGCCGGGGCTTGGGTTGTCCTTGATCATGGCGGTGTCGAGGTTTGGATTCCGAAGACAGCGATTTTGTTGATCAAGTATTAATGAACAAGCCGTGGCCCAACAAATCGCCGGCGCCCACCTCTGCAAAATTCTTCCGTTCGCGTGGTCTGGCGCGGAACAAATCCCCTTTGACTTGCTCCAAACTGGAGCAGCGGATATAGCTGTAAGCATGACGTTTCACCATTGTTTCGGGGTTCAGAGCATGATTTGTGTTTCCGGCAAATCATACGCTCAATAGTGTCCATTTCTGGTTAATTCCTCCCCCATGAAACCGTCCGAAATGCGCGAACTGCTCGACCGGCGTGACATTCAGCTCACGAAATCCCTCGGCCAGAATTTCCTGCATGACCCGCACCAGTTGGCGCGCATCGCCGACGCCGCCGAATTGACGCCCACCGACCAGGTTCTCGAAATCGGGCCCGGCCTCGGCCCGCTCACGGAATTACTCCTGGCCAAAGCCGGCAAAGTTCTGGCCATTGAGAAAGACGGGCGGCTCGTTGATGTCCTGCGCGAAAGATTTGCCAGCGATCTGGCCGGGCAGGTTCCATCCGCGCCCGCGAAGCTGGAACTGCTGCACGCCGACGCCCTGGAGTTGCTCAAACAGGAGCCGCGGGACTGGCGCGACTGGAAACTCGTCGCCAATCTCCCCTATTCCGTCGCCTCGCCGATCATGGTGGAATTCGCCGCCGGCCCGCGCGCCCCCCAAATGCTGGTTGCCACCCTCCAACTCGAAGTCGCGAAACGCCTCATGGCCCAGGCTGACGACGACGATTACGGCGTGCTGACGCTGCTCGTACAAATAGATTTCAAGCCGCGCGGCTGGTTCAAGATTCCGCCCGGCTGCTTTTTCCCGTCGCCGGACGTGGATTCTGCGTGCGTCTGCCTGGTGCGTCGCGAACCGTCGCTGCTGCCGGAAAACCTGCGCAAGCCGTTTATGCGCCTCGTGAAATTGTCCTTTTCACAGCGCCGTAAAATGATGTTAAAACTCCTCAAACAAGACTGGCCGAAGGAAAAGCTGGCCGCCGCCTTTGCCAAACTGAGCATCTCGCCGCAGGAACGGGCGGAGAAATTAAGCCTGGAACAATTCGTGGCGCTGACGAGGATTTTGGCGGGGAACAGTTAAGCCCGAAATCCGAAGCTCGAAATCCGAATCAGCGGTCGGTGCAAGATTCCATCTCTCGTTTCTCCAAAACAGCGCAGCGGAACTCTTTTCGGAATTCGGATTTCGAGCTTCGGATTTCGGATTTCATTCACCCCACCCTTACCGCATCAATCTCCAACCGCACCATGCGCACGTGAACTTTCCCTTCCGCATCGGCCGGATGTTTCGCCAAGTATCGCCGCGTAACCGCCGCGATAAACTCTTCGCGCAGATTTTCCGGCACCCGCTGGAGGTAGGGCAGCCACGTCGTGCGCAGCCAGGTGGCAAAACCGTCCGCTCCGGCGTAAGTCGCATCCTTGGGCGCAAGTTTGAGCAGGTTGGTTTTGAAGCCGAATTTTGGCAGCCATTTTTCGTAATCAGCCGGCGCATGGAAAAAATAGGGCGCGGGCATTTTGCGGAAAAATCCACGCCAGCGCTGCAGCCGCATTTCCGGCCGCAGCGCCAGAAAAACAGCGTGCGCGTTGCCCTTGCCGCCACAGGAGACGACCAGTCGGCCGCCAGGCTTCAGCACCGCCGCCGCGCCGCGCAGAATTGCCTCATGGTCATCCACCCAGTGCAACGCGGCATTGGAAAAAACGAGATCAAACATACCGCCCCTTTCTCCCTCTCCTTGGGCGAAAGAATTCCCCGCATAATTCACGCCTTGAACTCTTGAACCGCCAGACGTCTGACTTTGCCAGGACGCTGGGAGCGTTTCACCCTCTCCTGGGGGAGAGGGCCGGGGTGAGGGCGAGCTTCCATTCAACTCTAACTTGTCTTCCGGTTTATGGGGAGGGGGGGGGGTATTCATACCCACCTCGCTCCTGGCGTTCAGGGCGAGTTTTTTGGAATTTGAGCCTGGCCGCACCACCTGGCCAATTTCCCGCGCATCGCCGATCTGAAAATTCAGATTGGAAATCTTCGACGCCGGAAAAGCTTTTCGCGCAAATGCGATCATCTCCGGCGAGGCATCCACGCCCAGCACGTGTCCGCGCGGCACGGCGCGGGCGAGTTCCGCCGTCACCTTGCCATCACCGCAGCCAACGTCCAGGACCTGCTCATCGCCCCGCAAATGGAGCCGGGCAATGAGTTCCCGCGCCCAGCTCTGCTGCACCGCGGAATTCGCGGCGTAATCCGCGGCGTTCCAGGTGGCCGCCTGGGCCGGGCGGTGCGGCAATTTCAAATCTGAAATTTTCGATTTCAAATTCAAATCAAGCCCGCCGTTTCCGGCCAGCCGCTCACCAGGTTCAGGCTTTGCACGGCCTGGCCGCTGGCCCCTTTCACCAAATTGTCCTCGGCGCTCATCACGATGAGCCGGCCCGTGCGCGGGTCGAGCCGCCACGCAATTTCGCACACGTTCGTGCCCACGACATTCTTTGTATCCGGCAGCGATTTGCCTTCCAGCAGCCGCACGAATGGTTCGCTGGCATAGGCCCTGGCGTAGCAGGCGGAAATTTTTCCGGCGAGCGCGCTCATTTCTTCCGGCGTGGAAAAATGCTTTTCCGGCGCCAGATAGAGCGTGGTTAAAATGCCACGGTTCACGGGAATCAAATGCGGCGTGAACTGGATCACCACCGGCGTGCCGGCGGCAAACGAAAGCTGCTCCTCGATCTCCGACAAATGCCGGTGCTTGGGCACGCCGTAGGGGCGCACGCTTTCATTGCACTCGCAGAACAGATAGTCAATTTCCGCCTTGCGGCCCGCGCCAGTAACCCCGCTCATGGAATCGGCGATGATGCCGTGGGATTTGATGAGTCCCGCCTTCAGCAGCGGGATTAACGGCAGCAAAATGCTCGTCGGATAACACCCCGGCGACGCGATGAGCAGGGATTTTTTGATTTCCTCGCGATAAACTTCCGGCAGGCCGTAAACGGATTTTTTCAACAACTCCGGCGCGGGATGTTCATGCGCGTAAAAGTCCTTGTAGATCTCCGCGCTCTTAAGCCGGAAATCCGCGCTCAAGTCAATGACCACGCACCCGGCAGCAATGAGCGGCACGGCGTATTCGGCGGCGACGCCGTGCGGCAGCGCCAGAAACACCACGTCGGCCTGCTTGGCCAGCAGTTCGGCGTTCGGCTCCACAAAGCGGAGCGCCTTGGACTTGGGATGGCTGGCAAACTTCGGAAACACCTGCCCCAGCGTCTGCCCCGCATTTTGACGCGAGGTCACCGCCACCAGCTCCGCGTGCGGATGGTTGAGCAGCAGTTTTACCAGTTCTTCGCCCGAATAACCGGACGCACCGACGATGGCGACTTTTTTAGTCTTCATTTAAAGCAATAGATTGAACAACAAACGGACCACGGAACAAAGTTTTTTTGGCCGGGTCATGTCATCTCCGGCGCATCGGATCACCGTCCTCGAAGCCAGCCGTCTGCTGGCCTGAATGCGCCCGGGTATTCGCAGGCGTTTTCTTCCGGCTTCCCTCGCCCCTCAATGGGGAGAGGGACCGAGGGTGAGGGGTGGTTATATTCATCAATGCCACAGACAAAGGGTTCGCGCAGCAGGCCGACGCTCGGATCGTCGAAAACCCACAGGCCCTCGTATTTGTACGGAATCAAAACTGAGATTGCGTTCATATTCTTACCTTGCCATTTATTTTGCCTGGCCAAACAAAAAACCCGCCGGCCTGGGCCAGCGGGTTTGAAATCTCTCCGGTGCGATCAACGCTTCGAGAACTGGAAGCGTTTGCGGGCGCCGGGCTGGCCGTATTTCTTGCGCTCGCGTTCACGCGGATCGCGCGTGAGAAAACCTTCCTTCTTCAGGGCCGGGCGCAGGTTCGCGTCGAACTTCAGGAGCGCGCGGGCAATGCCGTGGCGGGTCGCTCCGGCCTGGCCGTTGGGACCGCCGCCGACCACATTGACTCTCACATCCAGCTTGTCCGCCGTGCCGGTCAGGGTGAGCGGCTGCGAAACCGTGGCGCGCAGGGTGTCGAGCGGAAAATAACTTTCAACCGTGCGACCGTTGACGGTGATTTTGCCGTTGCCGGTCGCGAGCCGGACACGGGCAATGGCCGTCTTGCGGCGGCCGGTGCCGAGAAATTCGGGGGTCTTGGTAGCCATAAATTATTTAGCGGGGGCGAGGGTGGCGGGCATCTGGGCGGCGTGATCGTGCTTCGGGCCCTTGAATACTTTGAGCTTGGTCAGCAGCACGGCCCAAGCGGTTCTTCGGAATCATCCCCTTGACGGCATGCTCGATGAGCAGCTCGGGATGTTTCGCGCGACGATCGGCCACGGTGGCGTATTTTTCGCCGCCTTTCCAGCCGGAATACGTCATGAATTCCTTGTCCGTTTCTTTTTTGCCGGTCACGCGGACCTTCTCGGCATTGACCACGATGACAAAGTCACCGGCGTCCAGGTGGGGCGTATAAACGGGTTTGTTTTTGCCGCGCAGGATGTCGGCTACTTGTACGGCCAGGCGGCCAAGCACCGCGCCGTCGGCATCAATTACATGCCACTTGCGCTGGTCCAGATTCACTTTCGGCAAATGCGTTTTCATTTCAAAATCCAATCAAAAGGGACGCGGAATCTATCAAAAGGATGGATAAAGTCAACACACGATTTAAATTAAATTGGATTGCGAGTTGACTCACATTAAAAGACACCGGGGAGAAAATCTGGGGGGAGGCCAAAAGGGTCGTTGACTCATTGAAAAAAGACACCGGAAAATCGGTGGAATGAACATGAGCAAAGAACTAAAA
>Ga0181520_10004193_pt1 | contig 24411 bp, 23 predicted proteins | sample PEATcosm2014_Bin_29_FD_132451 | JGI IMG/M metagenome (GOLD analysis project Ga0181520, IMG submission 132451) | Peatland microbial communities from MTU Mesocosm Facility, Houghton, MI, USA - PEATcosm2014_Bin02_30_metaG | ecosystem: Environmental > Terrestrial > Soil > Wetlands > Peat | place...
CCGCGCCAGACAAGCGAAGCATCAAACTCAGGCGAAAAATCGCAGGATGGAGTTCCGATTACCTCGCCGACCGCCTCGGCGCCCTAACGCGTTAACCCGGATTCGGAGCCCTGCGGACTCGGCCGGCCTGATTGACAAAGAGGTCGAAAGTCCCGATTGTTCCCGCCAGGCGATGGAGTTCGCCTTTAAGCGCCCGACGGCTGATGACTCCTCCGAACGTCATTTGACGAAAAGGAGGTAAGCCGTTGCTTTCCCTTCCTGAGAGCGAAGCGGCGAGCGGCGGGGCCCAAGCGGGCGCGGCGCGCGAGCCGGCGCTCCCGACGCAGACCTTTCGCAGCGTCTTGGATCTTTCGCCGGAAGATGAAGCGGCGGTCGAGACTCCGGAAACGCCCCCCTGCTTCGTCGACCTCAATCTCGACCAGATCGTCGCCTCGATCATCGCCGGCAAGAATGAGTACGGCCTGGCGCCGTTCTTTTATCGACCGTTGAAGACGCGCGCGGCCCTCGCATACCGCCAAGACGTGATGCGGGACCTGGAGAACGACGCCCGCCTCGACGCGATCAACGAGTTCGCGGCCTCGCTACGGTCGGCGCGGGGACGCGTCGCCCAAGCCGGCAAGCTTTACTACCAAGAGCAGAAGGAAGCTTGGCTGCTCGACGCGGCCGCGCTCTACCGGCAAGCCGTCGTGCGCCTGCTCTCGCGACTGCAAGCGTCGAAACCGACGTCGGCCGGCCTCGCAGGCTTCCTCGCCTATCTCGACGAATACGTCGGCTCGCCAGCCTTCCGGCGGCTGTCCGAGGACGTCGCGACGGTGGCGGAGAAGCTCGCCGCCGTTCGTTATAACCTGCTGATCGGCGCCGGCTTCGTCACCGTCTCCGCCTGCGCCGACGAGCCCGACTATGGCGCGGAGATCCAAGCCGACTTCGAGAAGTTCAAGCAGGGCGCCGCCGCCGACCACGATTTCAAGTTCAGCGACACCGTGCAGATGAACCATATCGAGGCGGGCGTCCTCGCGCGCGTCGCGCTGCTCCATCCCGACGCGTTCGCCGAGCTCCACGCCTTCGTCGCGCGACACGCCGATTTCGTCGATCCAACGGTCGATCGCTTCGACCGCGAGATCCAGTTCTATGTCGCCTATGTCGCGCATATGCGCCGCATCGCCGCCGCCGGCGTGCGGTTTTGTTATCCGAGCGTTTCCGCGACGAGCAAGACGATAGGCGCGACGGAATGTTACGATGTGGCGTTGGCGGGACGGTCGCTCGACCATCGCCTGCCGATCGTCACCAACGATTTCCACCTCGACGGTCGAGAACGCATCCTCGTCGTTTCCGGACCGAACCAGGGCGGCAAGACCACATTTGCGCGCACCTTCGGGCAATTGCACTACCTCGCGGCGCTCGGCTGCCCGGTCCCGGCGGCGAGCGCCGATCTCTACCTGTTCGACCGCCTGTTCACCCATTTCGAGCGCGAGGAGGACATTCGCAACCTGCGCGGCAAATTGCACGACGACCTCAGTCGGTTGCGCGACAGCCTGTCCCAGGCGACGCCGAACAGCATCATCATCCTCAACGAAGTCTTCAATTCGACCAGCCTGAGGGACGCCGTCTTTCTTTGCAACAGGGTTCTGACCAGGATCGTCGAGCTCGACGCGATTTGCGTCTGCGTCACCTTCATCGACGAGCTGGCGACGCTCAGCGCGACGACGGTCAGCATGGCGAGCAACGTCAGGCCGGACAACCTCGCCGAGCGCACCTTCAAGATCACGCGAAGGCCGCCCGACGGATTGGCCTACGCGCTCTCGATCGCCGAGAAATATCGGCTCGCCTACGCGCAATTGCGGGAGCGGCTCGGGTCATGAAAGCCTTTCTCATGCACCGCGACCGCGATTTCGACCTTAAGGCCGCGGCGCCGGCCAACGAAGCGGCGCTGCGCAAGGACCTCGAGCTCGACACGCTGTTCGTCGCCATGGCCAACGGCGACCCGCTCATCCTCGACGTCGTCTCGAAGGCGGTGCTGACCGGCGCCGCCAACGATCTCGCGACGATCGCCTATCGCCAGGACGCCTTGAGAGATTGCCTCAACGATCCTCAGACCGTCCGGCGACTCTATGGCCTCGCAGAAGAGGCTTTCCAGCGGCAGAAGAAGGTGTGGCGCTGGCTCCGCGATTATCCATCGAGCACGCTCGACAGCGCCGTCTCGATGATGGCGATCTTCGTCGACGTGTTGAAGCGCGTGCGGGCCCTGACCGATCAGAACGCCGCGCGCTTCAAGTCCGACGCGTTTTCGACGCTGTTCGCGACGTTGGCGCGCGAGCTTTCCGATGACTACTTCGCCGTCGTCGACGCGCACTTGAAGCGGCTGAGGTTTCGCGACGGCGTGCTGATCAGCGCGGCGCTGGGAACCGGGCTCAAAGGGACGCGTTACATCCTGCGTCGCCCCGTCAAGCGCCGGGGAGATTGGTTCGCCCGATTGTTCAAACGCCGTTCGCGCTACACCCTTTATTTGGCGCCGCGCGACGACGCCGGCGCGCGAGCGATGGCGGAGTTGCGCGACCGTGGGTTGGCGCTCGCCGCCGACGCCCTATCCAAGAGCGCCGATCACGTTCTGAACTTCTTGCATATGTTGCAAACCGAGCTGGCCTTCTACATCGGCTGTCTCAATCTGCACGATCGGTTGCTCGCGCTCGGCGCGCCGGTCGCCTTTCCCACGGCGACCGCGAGCGGCCTTCCCCGCTTCTCGTGCGAGGAGCTCTACGACGTCTGCCTCGCGCTGAGCATGAACAGGCGGCCGGTCGGCAACGATGTCGTCGCCGACGGCAAGATCCTGATCGTGGCGACCGGCGCCAATCAGGGCGGCAAGACCACTTTCTTGAGAAGCGTCGGGCTGGCGCAGTTGGCGATGCAGTGCGGCATGTTCGTCGCGGCCGAGCGCTTCCAGGCCAACCTCGTCGGCGGCGTCTTCACCCACTTCAGGCGCGAAGAGGACGCGACGATGAGGAGCGGCAAGTTCGACGAGGAGCTCAGCCGCATGAACGACATCGTCGAGGTCCTCGCCCCTCGGTCGCTGGTGCTGTTCAATGAGTCGTTCGCCGCCACCAACGAGCGGGAGGGATCGGAAATCGCGCGGCAGATCGTCTCCGCCTTGCTGGAGCGCGCGCACAAGATCGTGTTCGTCAGCCATCAGTTCGCCTTCGCCCACGGTTTTTTCGAACGAGGCTCCGCCTTGGCGCTTTTCCTGCGGGCCGATCGCCTCGAAGATGGCCGTCGGACGTTCAAGCTGATCGAGGGGGAGCCGCTCGAGACGAGCTTCGGCGAAGATGTTTACCGCGAGGTGTTTGCACGGACGGAGGATGCTAAGACGCCGCCGACCTTGGCGCGAAGCGCCTCGGCGTGAGGGCGGTTCGCCGCGCCAGGGGCGGCGCCGGCGGGCCGACCGCTTCCGTTGATCTCGCTCATAACCGCTTCGATAGTCTATGATAGCAAACGAACCGGAAAACCCCAGGAGAGACACGTATGACTAAAATCGCCTGCATTCATGCGCTTGAAATCCTCGATTCGCGCGGCAACCCGACGGTGAGGGTGCGCGTCGGCCTCGACGACGGAACGGTGGGCGTCGCCTCGGTGCCGTCGGGCGCTTCGACTGGCGAGAACGAGGCGGTCGAGCTGCGCGACGGCGACAAATCGCGCTACGGCGGCAAGGGCGTCAAGAAGGCGGTCGCTAACGTGGTCGACAAGATCGCGCCGGCGCTGATCGGCTGCGACCCGCGCCGCCAGGGCGCGATCGACGCCAAGATGATCGAGCTCGACGGCACGCCCAACAAGGCCGCGCTCGGCGCCAACGCCATCCTCGGCGTGTCGATGGCGGTCGCGCGCGCGGCGGCCGAATCGGCCAAGCTGCCGCTCTACGCCTACCTCGGCGGCCCCGGCGCGACGCGCCTGCCGACCCCGATGATGAACATCATCAACGGCGGCAAGCACGCCGAGAACTCGGTCGACTTCCAGGAATTCATGGCGATGCCGATCGGCGCGCCGACTTTCGCCGAGGCGCTGCGCTACGGCGCCGAGACCTTCCACGCGCTCGCCAAGATCCTCAAGAGCAAGGGCTACGCGACCTCGGTGGGCGACGAGGGCGGCTTCGCCCCCAACCTCAAGAGCAACGAGGAAGCCTGCGAGGTGATCGTGCAGGCGATCGAGGCGGCCGGCTACAAGCCGGGCAAGGACGTCGCCATCGCCCTCGACCCCGCGGCGAGCTCGTTCTACGCCAAGGGCGGCTATGACCTCGCCAAGTCGAAGAGCGGCCGCAAGACCAGCGACGAGATGGTCGCGCTCTATGGCAAATGGATCGACGCCTATCCGATCGTGTCGATCGAGGACGGCCTCGACGAGAACGACTGGGCGGGCTTCGCGCACCAGACCAAGGCGCAGGGCGGACGCATCCAGATCGTCGGCGACGACGTCTTCGTCACCAACCCGAAGTTCATCGCCCGCGGCATCAAGGAGAAGGCCGCCAACGCGGTGCTGATCAAGCTCAACCAGATCGGCACGGTGACCGAGACGATGCAGGCGATCGCGCTGTGCCGCAAGGCGGGCTGGGGCTATGTCGTCTCCCACCGCTCGGGCGAGACGGAAGACGCCTTCCTCGCCGACTTCACGGTGGCGATGGGCGGCGGCCAGATCAAGACCGGCTCGGCGAGCCGCAGCGAGCGCATCGCCAAGTACAACCGCCTGATCGAGATCGAGATCGAGCTCGGCAAGGCCGCGGTGTTCGGCAACCCGTTCGCCTAAGCGGACGCTCGCTCCCTCTCCCGCTTGCGGGAGAGGACTGGGGCGAAGGGCCGAGTCCATATCCTGTCGCAGGAACGGGCGTCCTCTCGGACGCCCGCAGCGTTTCTGGCGAAGCGCGCCTTCCCCTCATCCGGCCGCGCTTCGCGCGTCCGCCTTCACCCGCAAGCGGGAGAAGGGAGCGCCGCCGCCTCTCCCCGCGCGAGAGGGTTGGGGCGAGTCCCGTCAGATCACATAGCTCTTCAGCGGCGCGAAGCCGTTGAAGCCGACGGAGGCGTAGGTGGTCGTATAGGCGCCGGTTCCCTCGATCAGCACCTTGGCGCCAATCTCCAGGCTCACCGGCAGCGGATACGGCTCCTTCTCGTAGAGCACGTCGACCGAATCGCAGCTCGGGCCGGCGATCACGCAAGGGCCGAGCGGGTCGTCGTCGCGCTCGGTGCGGATCGGGTAGCGGATCATCTCGTCCATCGTCTCGGCGAGGCCGTTGAACTTGCCGATGTCGAGATAGACCCAGCGGCGCGGGTCGTCGGCCGACTTCTTCGAGATCAGCACCACCTCGGCCTCGATCACGCCGGCGTTGCCGACCATGCCGCGACCGGGCTCGATGATCGTCTCGGGGATGCGGTTGCCGAAATGCTTGCGCAGCGCGCGGAAGGTCGTCTTGCCGTACATCCGCACGCGTGGCGTCGGCTTGGGGTAGCGAGGCGGGAAGCCGCCGCCGAGGTTGAGCATGGCGAGCTGGATTCCGCGCTCCGCCAGCTCGCGGAAGATCGCGGCGGAGGATTTCAGCGCGCCGTCCCAGACACGCGGATTGGGCTGCTGCGAGCCGACGTGGAACGACAGGCCGTGGGCGACCAGCCCTAGGCGATGCGCCCGCTCGAGCACCTGCGCCGCCATCTCCGGCGCGCAGCCAAACTTGCGCGACAGCGGCCATTCGGCGCCGGCGCAATCGCACAGGATGCGGCAGAACACCTTCGCGCCCGGGGCGGCGCGGGCGATCTTGTCCACCTCCGCCTCGCAGTCGACCGCGAACAGGCGCACGCCGAGCGCATAGGCGCGCGCCACGTCGCGCTCCTTCTTAATGGTGTTGCCGAAGCTGATGCGATCGGGCGTCGCGCCGGCGGCGAGGACCATCTCGATCTCGGCGATCGAGGCGGCGTCGAAGCACGAGCCGAGGCGCGCCAGCAGGTCGAGGATCTCGGGCGCCGGGTTGGCCTTGACGGCGTAGAACACGCGCGTGTCGGGCAGCGCCTTGGCGAAGCCGAGATAGTTGTCGCGCACGATCTCGAGGTCGACGACCAGGCGCGGCCCGTCGTCGCGATTGCGAGCGAGGAACTCGCGGATTCGATTGGTCATAAGCGGCATCCTCCGAGGCGCGGCTTTGCGACCACGCCCAGCGAAACGAGGGATCGGAGGCGATGCGTCGCACGGCCCGCGCGTTGGAGACGCGAACCGCCGTCGTTGACCCGCCGCCGCGACCGCTCGCGGCCCGGCTTAAGCGGCGGAGAGCCGCTCGGCCGACCCACAAGGGCCAGATGCTGCGCCGTGGCCGCGCTTTTCGCTTGGGGCGAGCCCCGTCAGCGGAATTCACGACCATCGTTTGGAGGGGAAAATCCCTTCCGCACGCCCGGCAAGATAGACAAGCCTCTTCGGTGCGCCGGCCTTTGGAGAGCCGGCAGAGACGAAAAAGCCCGGTCCGTCGTTGCTTCAAGCCGCGTCCCCCGGTTGGAGCGGGGTGCGCCGGTTCGCCTCCGGCTGCCGGTCTTTCGCGGGCGGTTGACTGGCCTCTTGTCCAGATCCCCGCCGACCGACACGCGACCACAGGCACGTGCGTATTGGGCGAACGCTTATTTCGTCGAGTCGAAGAAAATTGCAAGCGGTTTTTGCCCCGCCAGAGCGATTTTTCCGTGTCGTCGCAAAAGCTTCGTCAACGCCGCGGCGCGGCGGCGGCGCGCCCGGCCGCGACCTTCCGCGTCCACGCGCGCCCTCGAGCCAATAAATCGTCAGGCGAAAGCATATCTCGGTTCGCCGAAACGCATGCGGCGACCGCATCCGATTTACACCAGAAAATAACAGGATATATCGAACGCTCGGCGCGCCGATACAAGCGGATAAGCCCTACACAAGAAAGCACAGAGCGGTCTTAGAAATCTTCTAAATGGGAAAACATTCTAAATTCCCCGCTGCGACTTGCGCCGGATGTTCCTCTTCGTTAACCATCGCGACCGCGACAGCGGGCTTTGACCCCGCCGGTCAGCGAGGACGAGATGACTGACGAGCGCGCCGCGCGCGGCTTTTCGCGCGCAGGGGAGAGCATTGGCGTCGGCGGGCGAGACGCGCCGCCAAGCCGCCCGCGCGGCCGAACGCCGCCGCGATCACGCCGCCAAACCCGACTCGCTTGCGCCCGCGCGGCCATCGCCTCCCTGCTCGCCGATTCGCCGATGCGATCGAGTCCGCCGCCGGCGCCCGCACGAGCGCCGCGCGGCGCTCAACCGATAGGAGCGCGCCCATGACCCCGACCTTTCGCCTTTCCGTCATCGCCCTCGCCGCCGCCACCGCCTTTTGCGCCGCGACTGCGGCGAGGGCCGACGACGCCGCGCGCGTCCAGCTCTCGATCAAGGACCACAAGTTCGACCCCGCCGAGCCGACTGCGCCCGCCGGCAAGCCAATCGTCATCGCGCTCACGAACCTCGATCCGACGCCGGTCGAGTTGGAGAGCAAGCAGCTACGAGTCGAGAAGGTGGTCGCCGGCGGCGGCGCGATCGTCGTCAACGTGCGCGCGCTGCCGCCCGGCCGCTACCGCTTCTTCGACGACTACCACGAGGCGACGACCTTCGGCTTCCTCGTCGTGCGGTGAAGGGGGAGCGCAGCGATGCTCGGCGCGTTGATCATCGTCTTCCGCGAGGCGATCGAAGCGGGAATCATCGTCGGAATCGTGCTGGCGGCGACGAAGGGCGCGCCGGGCAGCCGGCTGACGGCGGCGATCGGCGTCGCCGTCGGCGTCCTCGGCGCGAGCCTCGTCGCCGCCTTCGCCGGCGCGCTGGCCAATGCGCTGCAAGGAGTCGGCCAGGAGCTGTTCAACGCCGCCATCTTGAGCCTGGCGGTGGTCATGCTCGCCTGGCACAACCTGTGGATGGCGCGCCACGGCCGCGCGCTCGCCGCCGACGCGCGCCGGCTCGGCGAAGAAGTGAAGAGCGGCGCGCGCCCGCTGTTCGCGCTCGGCGTCGTCGTCGCGGTGGCGGTGATGCGCGAGGGCTCGGAGGTGGCGCTGTTCCTCTACGGCCTCATCGCCGCCGGCGGGACAACCTCGGCCGACCTGCTCCTCGGCTCGGCGCTCGGCCTCGCGGCGGGCGCGACGCTCAGCGCCGCGACCTATTTCGGCCTGGCGGCGATTCCCGCCCGTCGGCTGTTCGGCGTCACCAGCGCGCTGATCGCCTTCCTCGCCGCCGGGCTTTCCTCCCAGGCCGCCAATTTCCTGCAACAGGCGGGCGTCGCGCCCTGGTTCGCCGACGCCGCCTGGGACACCTCGGCGATCCTCTCCGACACGAGCCTGATCGGCCGCGTGCTGCACACGCTGGTCGGCTATTCCGACCAGCCCTCCGAGCTGCAAGCGCTGGTCTACGCCGCGACTCTGGCGGCGATCTTCGCGCTGTCGAGGACCTTCGCCCATCGCGCCCCCGCGCCGCGCCCGGCGCCGGCGGGCGAAATGTCGTAATTCGGCGATGGCGGCGGATTAGAGTCGAGCGTGTTCGCTTGCGCGCCGCTCGCCGCGGCGGCATGCTTCGCCGCCCGTCCTCTGTTCGGGAGATTCCGCATGCGCTTCGTTCGTCCGCTCGCCCTCGCCGCGAGCCTCGTCGTCCTCGCTCCGTTCGTCGCCACGCTCGCGCCCGCGCCGGCGCTCGCGCAGAGCGCGCCGGCGGCCGCGCCCGCCGAGCCGATCAAGCAGATGGCGCTGACCGGCGCCCAGATCGAGGGTTACATCGCCGCTGCGGCCGAGATCGAGCCGATCCTGTCCAAGGCCCCGCCGAGCCCGTCGGCCGCGCCCGATCCGAAGGTGATCGCTGAGATCGAGGCCATCGCCAAGAAGTACAAGTTCGCCTCCTACGCGGAGTACGACGATGTCGGCGCCAACATCGGCGTCGTCATGGACGGGATCGACCCGCAGACGAAGAAATACCTCGGCGCCGACGTCCTGCTGAAGAAGGAGGTCGCCGAGGTCGAGGCCGACGCGACGATGCCGGCGGAGGACAAAAAGGAGACGCTGACGGAGATGAACGAGGCGCTGAAGTCGATCGAGCCCGTCAAGTTCCCCGCCAACGTCGACCTCGTCATCCAGTACTATGACAAGATCTCCGCCGCCCTGGGCGATCAGCCGGCCAAGTAGCCGGCGCTCATCGGCCGGCCAGCGCCGCCGTCACCCGCGCGATGGCGTCGTCGCGCGCGTTCGCGTCGGTTCCGCTGTGCGCCGCGCCGGCGCCGTTCGCGGTATAGGCGAGCCCTTGGGCGACGTGGACCGCCAGGTCCGGGTGATCGAAGTCGTGGTAGGCGCCGGGATAGGTCACGATCTCGACCGGATCGCCTTTCGCCTTCGCCGCGGCGATCAGCGCCGCGCAGGGCGCGGCGGGCGTCCAGTCGTCCGCTTCGCCGATCAGCAGCAGGAGCGGCAGGCGGGAGCGCCAGCCGCCCTTCTGCAACAGCGCGCGGCAGCCGGGATAGAAGACGACGGCGCGCGCGAAGTCGACGCCCGCCGGGGCGCGGCGCGGCTCGACGGCGTAGAGCGTCGCCGAGCCGCCATTCGACCAGCCGACCAGCGCGATCGACCCGGCTTCGACGTCTGGCCGCGCGGCGAGAAATTTCAGCGCCGCTTCGGCGTCGTCGACGCGCTCGCGGCTCGCGCGCGCCGCGCGCTCTTTGACCCTGCACTGCGGCCCGAGGCCGCGCGAAGCGAAGCTGTCGGGGAACAGCGCGACCAGACCCGCCGCCGCCCAGCGCTCGCCCCAGTCGCGATGGCGCGCGCTTGGCAGCCCGTCGCGGCCGGCGAGGCCGGCGCAGCCGTGCAGCGCCACCACCGCGCGATGCGGGCCGGGCGTCGCCGGCTGATAGAGCCAGCCCGTCAGCGTCAGTCCGTCGGGGCCGGGAAAGTCGACCCGCCGCGGCTCGGCCGCGGCGGCGCCGGCGCCGATGAGCGCCGCGGCGGCGCATAAGACCGCCACGCCGCCCCTCATCGCCGCGCGTCGCCAGGCGTCGCGGCGGCGCGCTGGATGGCGCGGATCTGCGCCTTGAAATCGTCGGCCGGCGCGGCGAAGGCGCCTTCGATCGCCGCCGAGCCGACGGTGAAGCCCGCCGCGCCGCTCGCCGCCACGGCCGCGATGCGGCTTTCTCCGTCGATCGAGCCGGCGACGATCACCGGGCGATCGACCGCGCCGACGACCGCGCGCATCAGCGCCGGGACGTCGCCCGTCCAGCGATAGGCGAGCAGGTCGACCCCGGCGACGCCGTCGACGTCGACGATCGCCCGCGCGCTGTCGGCGATCTCCGCGATCGCGCCTTCGAGCAGGCTGGGGTGGCCGACGATGCGGCCGGGAAACGGCGCGTAGCGGATTCCGGCGCCGCTTGCGATCGGCGCCACCTCGCGCGCGCGCACGCCGCCGAGCAGCCAGTCGACGCCGAGGTCGGCCGCCGCCGCCGCGGAGGCGAGCTCGGCCTCGCGGTCGAGCGACACGACTTCGAAGAACGCCGTAGCGCCGCCGGCGCGGATCGCCGCCGCCAGCTCCTTCAGCGCGGCGCGCGGCAGGCCGACGTCCTTGAAGCCGATGTTGGCGACGCCGAGCTTAAGCGCGGCGTCGATCAGCGCGCGCGCTTCCGGCACCGTGCGGTCGGCCCGCGTCGCCATGAAGATGAAGCCGATCGACAGCGGCATGAAACCCTCACTTCATCAGCGGTCCCCACGACGGGTCGCTCGCGTAACCTGGCGTCGGCACCGGGAACTCGGCGTGGCCGAAAATGTCGGCCATGTAGATCTTTGGGCCGGATTCGCCGCCCGGATCGCGGAAGAACATGACGAACAGCCCGTTGGGGGCGAAGGTCGGGCCCTCGTTGTGGAAGCCCTCGGTGATGATGCGCTCGCCCGAGCCGTCCGGCTTCATCACCCCGATGGCGAACAGCTCGCCCTTCTGGCGGGTGAAGGCGATCAGGTCGCCCTTCGGCGACCACGCCGGCGTCGAATAGCGCCCCTCGCCGAACGAGATGCGGTTCGCCCCGCCGCCGCTGGCGCTCATCATATATATCTGCTGGACGCCGCCGCGGTCGGACTCGAAGACGATCTGGCTGCCGTCGGGCGAGTAGCAGGGCGAGGTGTCGATGGCGGAATCGTTGGTCAGCCGCGTCGTCGAGCGGCTGCCGACGTCCATGGCGTAGAGATTGGCCGACGAGCCGTCCGACAGCGACATCACCACCTGCCGCCCGTCGGGCGAGAAGCGCGGCGCGAAGGTCATGCCGGGAAAGCTGCCGAGCGGCGAGCGTTGGCCGGTCTCGAGGTCGAGCAGCGTCACCCTGGGGTCGGAGTCGCGAAACGACATGTAGGCGACCTCCTGCGCCGAAGGCGAGAAGCTCGGCGTCACCACGAGCTGGTCGCCGGTGGTGAGGTAGCGGACGTTCGCGCCGTCCATGTCCATCACCGCCAGCCGTTTGCGGCGTTTCTCCTTCGAGCCGGTCTCGTCGACGAACACGACGCGCGAATCGAAGAAGCCGGTCTCGCCAGTGACCCGCGAGAACACCGCGTCGGCGACGAGATGGCCGATTCGGCGCGCGTTGGCGGCGTCGGTCGAGTACTGCTGGCCGGCGACCTGAGCGCCGGAGGCGACGTCCCACAGGCGAAACTGCGCGGAGACTCGGCCGCCGCCCGACGCGCGGCCGGTCAGCACGAACTGCGCGTTGACGGTCTTCCAGGCGTCGAGGTTGGGCCGCGCGTCGGGATTGGTCACGCGTTCGGGAAAGACGGCGGGGTTGACCGGCAGCAGAAAAACCGAATGGCCGAGGTCGCTGAGCACGACGTCGCCGATTCGCGTCGACCCCTCGTCGTCGAGGAACGGCGTCACCGCGATGTTCACCGGCGTGAAGTTGGCGCCGGCGCGCACGTAGACGTCGCCGGCGGCCAGCGCTTTGCCCCAGGCGAGGGCGAGTGGCGCGCCCGCGGCGAGGGCGAGCGCGGAGCGGCGGGTGAAACGGAGAGGGAGGGTCATCGGCGGCGGTCTCATGCGTTGGCGGAGGTAGCGAAATTCATGCCGGCGGTCGATCGGTCGCCGGCCGGCCCAGCGCGCGCGCTGGTCGGCGGCGTGAAGTCGGCGGCGCGCCTCATCCCAGCGCGCTCTGCGGATCGAAATGCACGGTCTTGGTTCTCCATTGCTCGAAATAGGGCGCATATTCGGGCGGAACGCGCAACGGGTTGCATTTGAGCACCGCGCGCATCGCGCTTTCCGCGTGGGCGCGCCAGGCGGGATCGTTCGGCGGGTTCAAAAGCTCCGGCGTCGCGGCGAGCGTGCCGTCGGCATTGTACTCGACCCGCACCTGGGCGATGTAGCGCTCGCCTTCCGGCGCGGTCGGGGGCGGCGTCCAGCAGTTGAGGTAGGCCTCCTGCAGCCAGGCGTCGAGCGCCGCCGATTGCGACAGCGACATGCGCGGGGCGTTGTGGTCGGGCAGCCCCAGCGGCGTCGCCGCGCCGGTCGGCGTCGCGTCGGTCGCCTTGCCCTGGCCGATCAGCTTGGCGATCGCGTTGGGGTCGTAGGCCTTATGCGGCTTCGGCGGGTCGTCGGCCTTGGCCTTCTCCAGCAGCTTCGCCACCGCGTCGGGCCTGAACCGGTCCGGCGGCGGTTCTTTCGGCTTCGGCGGCGGCTGCGGCGTCTCCTCGGCGAGCGGGCTCGGCGGCGGAGGCGGCGTCGGCGTGGGCTTCGGCGGCGGCGTCGGATCGGGCTTCGGCGGCGGGGTCGGCGCAGGCGGCGGCGGGACGTCGGCCGTCTTCAGCTCCGGCGGCGGCTCAGGCGGCGTCGGAGCGGGCGGCGGCTCCGCCACGGCCTGGCGCGTCGTCGGCTCGGCGGGAGGCGTCTCGGCGAGCTTGGCGTCGCGCTCGCCCTTCATGATCTCGTTGAACTGCGTCTGGGTGACGGCGTCGACCGGGACGGACTCGGACGAGCCGTCGAATTCGGGGGCGGAGACGAAACCGAAAACGAGAACGCCGAGCAGCGCGGCGTGCAGCGCGCCCGAAACGTAAAGCCCGGTTTTCGACGGCTGATCGCTCACGCGAAGCCTCGTCTCACCGTTTGTCCGTTTCCGTGACCAGCGCCACCTTCTTGTAGCCGGCCGCGGTCACCGCGCCGATGATCTCGGCGACCCGGCCGTAGGGCACCACCTTCGAGGCGCGCAGGTAGATGCGTTGCTCGGCGTCGTCCTTGTTCGCCAGCGCCTGCAGCTTGCCGACGAGGTCGGCGTCGGCGATCGGCTGATCCATCAGGAACAGTTGGCCCTGATCGTTGAGGGCGATGGCGATCGGCTTCTGCTCGACGTTGAGCGCGTTGGCCTTGGCCTGCGGCAGGTCGATGGGGACGCCGGCGGTGAGCAGCGGCGCGGCGACCATGAAGATGATCAACAGCACCAGCATGACGTCGATGAACGGCGTCATGTTGATGTCGGCCATCGCCCCGTAGCGCGGCACGCCGCGCCGCCCGCGCCCGTTCTTGCGCCCGCCGTTGAGGACCGTCACCGCCATTCGCGCGCCGCCCTTTCGCTTTCCACGCCGCCGCTCAGGCCGCCTTGTCGTTCGCCAGGTGGGTGTCGATCTGACGCGACAGGATGGAGGAGAATTCGTCGGCGAAGCTCTCCATGCGCGCCTGCGCGCGCGCCACGTCGCCCTGCAGCTTGTTGTAGGCGATCAGCGCGGGAATGGCGGCGAAGAGGCCGATCGCGGTCGCCAGCAGCGCCTCGGCGATGCCGGGCGCGACGACGGCGAGCGAAGTGTTCTTGGAGGCGGCGATCGAGCGGAACGAGGTCATGATGCCCCACACCGTGCCGAACAGGCCGACAAAGGGGCTCGCCGAAGCGACGCTGGCGAGAAACAGCAGGTTCGATTCGAGCCGTTCGACCTCGCGCGCGATCGACACGTCGAGCACCTTGTCGAGGCGCGCGTGCAGGCCGCGGAAGGAGGCGCTAGGGGTCTGAAAAGAGCGCTTCCATTCGCGCATCGCCGAGACGAACAGGCTCGCCGCGCCGGTATTCGGTCGCTGCGACAGCGCGCCATAAAGCTCTTCCAGCGATTGGCCCGACCAGAACACCTGCTCGAAGTGCTCCATCGCCCGTCGGAACTTGGAGAACAGGATGGTTTTATTAACGATAATCGACCAGCTCCAGAACGAAGCGGCGAGCAGACCCATCATGACGAACTTGACGACGATGTGCGCTGACCAGAACATCGACAGCAGCGAGGCCTGGGGATCGACGGCGACGGTCGCGGCGGCGTCGGTGGCGTTCATGATCGCGATTGCCTTTCAAAAACGGGACGGGTCGGCGCGACGCGCGGGCCGGACGGGGGTCGGCGCGATGGGGGCGGGTCTGCGCCGTAAATCGGCCGAAACTTGGGCCTCTCGCCCCCCGCCGCGGCGCGGCGAGCGATCGCGGCGAGAGCCGGCGTTGCGGTCAAGGCCTTGTCGTCTCCAATGAAATTCGTCCACACGGGTCGTCTCGCGCCGGCCGGCCCGGCGCGCACTCTAACGGTTCAGCTAAAACGCCGATAGGGTTAATCCCGAGTTATCGCGGTGACACGCCCTGGACAATTGTCTCCGCGAGTATTGCTTTTTTCAGCGGTTTGGATTTCAGATTAGACCTGGGTTCAAGTCGAGTCGTCGGCGATCGGCGGGGAATCGCGCCGGCTGGATTGGGCTCGTCAACCTTGAAGGCTCTCATGAAGCGACCCCACTCCACATTCGTCGTCGAGGTCCGCAAGCAGCGGCGACCGACGAACGGAAACGGCAAATCGTGGCTGACGGAGCCACGGTTCGCCGACTCGATCGCGGAAGCCGCCCCCGCGTCCGAGCCGCTCGCGCGCTTGGAGACGCCGCCGTCCCCGCCCGCGGCGAGCGGACCTGAAACGACGCCGGCGCGGCCGACCGGCCGGATTCTCCCCAGCCTGATCGACCTCGCGCCGACCGATCTTTCCGCCGAGGACGCCGCGCCGTCGCGGCGCGGGCGCGGGCGTCTCGGCGGCGCGTCGAAAGCGCGCAAGGCGACGCGCCAAGCGCGGCGCGAGGCCGAGCTGGCGAACGTTCCCGCCGCAGTGGAGGACGAGGTCGCGCTCGACGCCACGGCGGCCGCAGCGCGCGCAAGCGCCGCCCTCGAAGCCAGCGCGACGACGCCGGCCGGCGAGGACGCCGAAGCGACGCGCGCCGATCGGCATCGCCGCGTGATGGAGCGCTACGTGTTCGGCCCCGCACAGAAGTCCGGACAACGCTGGAAGCGGCGTCTGCTCGAACGGCGCCAGTAAGCGCGCGCGGTCATCCCCGTTTCAGCGCGACGCCGCGGCCCGCCAACGGCGACGCGGCGAGGTTGCGTTGCGCCCTGGCGAGCGCGTCGAGCGCCGCGAGCGTTTCCGCGCGCCAAGGCGCGGGTCGCGCGCCCCCGCCGCCCCGCTCGATCGAGCGCAGCAGCTGCTCGCTCGCGGCGACGCGCGCGCGCTCGCCTCCCGCCCGCATGTCGAACCACAGGCGCATGCGCTCGGCGTCGTGCTCGAGCAGGTGACAGTCGACGAAAAGCGCCTCGCCCTCGCCCGCCGCCGCGAAACAGTGAAGCATCGCCTGCTCGGTGACCAGCCGACATCCGCTCGCCCGGCGTTGGGCGGCGTCGAGGCCGATGCGGTCCATCAACGCGTCGAGCGCGCGGCTGAACACCAGCGCGTAGGCGGCGTCGCTCATCTCGCCGTCGTGGCCAATCCACTCGGCGGCGACCTGCGTCTCATAGACGGACAACGGCTCGTTGCTGCGCATGACGTCCTCCCCCGATCGGGACCGTCGGGCGCGCCCACGGCCCTCGGCGCGGCATTTCAGCACGTCGTTGGGCGCGCCGGCAAGACGATCCCGTCGCGCCCCCGCGGCCCGCGGGACTTTGCCGGAAGGAAACGCCTCGCCTGCGGCGGGCCGAATGGCGTAGAAGGGCGCGACGAGCCGCAAGCGGGAGAGCCAGCGAACGCATGACGACCGACGACGACGAAGCCGACCGCTTTTCCGCCCGCGCGCGCCGCTACGCCAATCTCGGCGTCAGCGCCGGGGCGCTGGCGGCGCGAATCGGCGCGCGGCGGCTGATCGGCGGCGATCGCTCCGACGAAGGGCGCGCGCTCGCCGGCGCGCTCGGCGCGCTTAAGGGACCGATGATGAAGGTCGCGCAGATGATGGCGACCGTGCCCGACGCGCTGCCCGCCGACTACGCCGACGCGATGATCCGCCTGCAGTCGCAGGCGCCGCCGATGGGGCCCGCCTTCGCCCGCCGCCGCATGCAGGCGGAGCTCGGCCCCGACTGGCGCGCGCGCTTCGCCGAGTTCGACCCCGTCCCCGCCGCCGCCGCGTCGCTCGGCCAGGTGCACCGGGCGAAGAGCCTTTCCGGCGTCGCGCTCGCCTGCAAGCTGCAATATCCCGACATGGCCTCGGCGGTCGAAGTCGACCTGTCGCAGCTCGATCTCATCTTCTCGCTGCATCGCCGCCTGGGGCCGACCATCGACACGCGCGAGGTCGCCGAGGAGATCCGCGCGCGCATCCGCGAGGAGCTCGACTATGTGCGCGAGGCCAAGCTCGCCCGCCTCTTCCGCCTGATGCTCGCCGACCGCCCGCGCGTGCGCGCCCCCGAGCCGTTCGCCGAGCTGTCGACGCGACGGCTGTTGACGATGGAATGGCTGGAGGGCGAGCCGCTCACGGCCTTCGTCCGCGCCGCCGCGCCGGCGCGCAACGCCATCGCGCTGATGCTGTTCGAGGCGTGGTGGCGGCCGTTCCTGCGCTTTGGCGTCATCCACGGCGACGCCCATCTCGGCAACTACAGCGTCGTCGCCCAAGGCGAAGGCGAGGCGTGGGCCATCGAGGGGGTCAACCTGTTCGACTTCGGCTGCGTCCGCGTCTTCCCGCCCGCCTTCGTCGGCGGCGTCGTCGAGCTCTATCGCGCGCTCCTCGCCGGCGACGAGGCGCGCGTGGTGCGCGCCTACGAGGCGCTCGGTTTCGCGCGGCTGTCGCGCGCGGCGATCGGCGCGCTCAACCTCTGGGCGCGCTTCCTCTGCGGGCCGGTGATGGACGACCGCGCGCGCACCGTCGCCGATGGGATCGAGCCCGGCGAATACGGCCGGCGCGAGCTGGCGACGGTGACGCGCGCGTTGCGGGAGGACGGCGGCGGCCTGAAGGCGCCCGGCGAGTTCGTCTTCATGGACCGGGCGGTGGTCGGTCTCGGCGCCGCCTTCTTGAGGCTCGGCGCGGAGCTCAACTTCCACCGGCTGTTCGAGGAGACGATCGACGGCTTCGACGTCGGCGCGCTGGCGCGCCGCCAAGCCGAGGCGCTGGCGAGGGCGGACCTCGCCTAGCGCTCAAGGCGAAGCGCGGCCTGCGAGAGCCGGCTTACTGGCAGATGTCGACCCAGCGGCGGCCGACGTAGCGGCCCCAGTGGTCATAGACCGGCTGATACGACGTGCACGAATCCGGGCCCGGGCCGTAGTCGTAGGCGGGCGGCGGATAAGCCTGCGATTGCGAAGCGATCGCCGCGCCCGCGGCGAGGCCGAGGATGCCGAAGCCGACCGCCGGGCCCCACCAGCCGCCGTGCCAATGACCGCCGCCGTAATAACCGTGATGCCACATGGGGCCGCCGGGGCCGCCCGGACCCGGTCCGGGGGGGCCGGCGAAGGCCGCCGACGACGTGGCTCCTGCGGCGCCGACGCCGAGAAGCAGCGCCGTCAGCGCGACGGCGACCGGCTTTTTCAACATTGCGCGCATGATAAACCTCCAAATCTCCACGCCTTGCGACGCGACCCGCGAGGCGTCTCGCTGGGAATATAGTTTTCCCGAAGTCGCGATCATCCTCGCCGCGCAAGTCGGCGTCGGTTTGCCCGAAAAGCGGCGAGCCGGCGCCAAACGGGCTCGCTGCGTCAAATTATCGCGATCGGCGCGTACTTTTATGAACGTTCGTTCAGCTTGCGCCGCCGTTGAGGCCGTCGTCGGCGTGAGGCGCGCGCGGCCTCACGCCCACGCTTCGATGTCGATCGGCCGCCGGCGGGCGCCCCAATGGCCGGGGGCAGGCGAGAAACGGCCGGCGAGCGGCGCGCCGCAGCGTCGGCAGGCGCCTGACGCGTCGAGCCAATAGGCGGTCAGCGCGTAGCCGTCGCGGCCGATCAGCGGCGCGCCGCAGTCCGCGCAGTAGGTCGTTTCGCCCGCGCTGTCGCGCACGTTGCCGACGTAGACGTGCTCGAGGCCGTTGGCGAGCGCCTGGGCGCGGGCGCGCATGAGCGTCGCCTTCGGCGTCGGCGGACGATCGAGCAGGCGATAGTCGGGGTGGAAGGCGGAGAAATGCAGCGGGGTGTCGCTCCCCAGCTCTTTCGCCACCCAGCGCGTCAGCGCGTCGAGCTCCTCCGCCGAGTCGTTCTCGCCGGGGATGAGCAGCGTCGTGATCTCCAGCCAGACGTCGGTCTCGCGGCGCAGATACTTCAGCGTGTCGAGCACGGGCTCGAGCCGGGCGGCGGCGAGGCGATGGTAGAAGTCGTCGGAGAACGCCTTGAGGTCGACGTTGGCGGCGTCGATATGGCGGAAGAACTCGGCCCGCGGCTCCGGACAGATGTAGCCGGCGGTCACCGCGACCGTCTTGACGCCGCGCGCATGGCAGGCCTCGGCGACGTCGATCGCGTATTCGTAGAAGATCACGGGATCGTTGTAGGTGAAGGCGACCGAGGCGCAGCCGAGCTCGCTCGCCGCGCGCGCGATCGCCTCGGGCGGCGCCCTCTGGGCGCTGGTCGCGACCTCGCGGCTCTTCGAGATTTCGTGGTTCTGGCAGAAGGCGCAAGCGAGGTTGCAGCCCGCCGTGCCGAACGACAGCGCCGAAGAGCCGGGCAGGAAATGATAGAGCGGCTTCTTCTCGATCGGATCGACGCAGAAGCCAGACGACAACCCGTCGGTGGTCAACGTCATATGGCCGTCGAGATTCTGGCGGACGTAGCAGAGGCCCCGCTGGCCCGCGCCGATCTTGCAGGCGCGCGGGCAGACCTCGCAGAGGACGCGCCCGTCGGCAAGCGGACGCGAAAAATGATCGACGACGCGCACGTAAGGCAATCCCTTCCGTCGTTCGGAGTCTTATATAAGAGGCAGCCCGCCGCCCCGGTAGCGCCGCGCGCGACAGGCCAACAGTTTTGGCGAGTTCGGCTCATGAACGGCATTGCGCCAGAGGCCTGGCACCCGTCGCGCCATCCCGCACAGGCGGCGGGGCGCTTTTATCCCGAGGAACCGGAAATCCTCTCGGCGAAGATCGACGCCGACTTCGCCGCCGCGTCGCCCTCGCCGTTCCACGCCAAGATGATCGTCATGCCCCACGCGGGCATCGACTATTCCGGGCTCGTCGCCGCCGAGGCGGCGCGCGCGCTCGGGCCCCCGCAGGGCCTGCGGCGCGCCGTCATCCTCGGCCCCAATCATCGCGTCCCGCTCGACGGGCTCGCGGTCCATCCCGCGGCGACGTGGTCGACCCCGCTCGGCGACGCGCCGGTCGCGGTCGAGGCGCTGCGGGCGATCCTGCCGCTCGACGGCGTCGCGCTCGACGCGCGGCCGTTCCGCGGCGAGCACAGCCTGGAGCTGCCGCTGATCTTCCTCCAACGCCTCGTCCCCGGACTGGAGATCGCGCCGGTGCTGGTCGGCGAGGCGGCGCCGGAGCTGGTCGAGGCGGCGCTGGAGCGGCTGTGGGGCGGGCCGGAGACGGCGATCTGCGTCTCCTCCGACCTCTCGCATTTCCTCTGCGCCGACGCGGCGCGCAAGATCGACGACGAGACGCGCGCGCTGGTCGAGACGGGCGAATGGCGCGAGCTCGGCCGCGACAACGCCTGCGGCTATTACGCGCTGCGCGGCGCGATCCGGCGCGCCGAGAGCCTGCGCATGCGCGCGACCGGCGTCGCTTTCGCCACCTCCGACCAGGCGGGCGGCCCGCGCGAGCGGGTGGTCGGCTACGGCGCCTTCGCCTTCGAGGCGCCGGAAGCGGCGCGGCTTTGCGACGCCGACCGCCGGCGCCTGCTCGCGGTCGCCTGCGCTTCGCTCGCCTTCGCCGCGGCGCGGGGCGGGCGGACGCCCAGGCTCCGCGTCGGCGCGGCGGCTTCGCCGGCGCTGACGGCGCGACGCGCCGTCTTCGTCACCCTGGAGCGCGACGGGAACTTGCGCGGCTGCATCGGCTCGCTTCTCCCTCGGCGCGCGCTGGTAGACGACGTCGCCGCCAACGCGATCGGCGCGGGCTTCCGCGACCCGCGTTTCCCCGGCCTCGACCAGGACGAGCTCGCCGACCTGACCATCGCGGTCTCGATCCTGTCGCCGGCGGCGCCTATTCGCTGCGACGACGAGGACGCGCTCATCGCCGCGCTGAAGCCCGGCGAGGACGGGCTCATCCTGCGCGAGGGCCGCGCCGGCGCGTTATTCCTGCCGAGCGTCTGGCGCGAGCTCTCCTCCCCGCGCGACTTCGTCCGCCACCTCAAGCGCAAGATGGGCGTCTCGGCGGACCATTGGTCGAACGCGATGACCGCCTCGCGTTTCTCGACCGAAAGCTTCGGCGGCCCGTTCGCCGCGCCCGAGAAGGGCGACCTCGGCGGGATCGCGGTGGAGGAGGCGTAGGCGCGCGCCGCGTCTCAGCGCGACAGCCTCAGGCTCGCCCAGCCTTCGAGGTCGATGCGCTCGCCGAGGAAGAACCCCTGCGCGCGCCACGCCGCCAGCGCGCCCGGAGCGTCCGCCAGCAGCAGCCCGGAGAGGATCGCCTCGCCGTCGGCGCTGATGACCGCGGCGAGCGAGGGGGCGAGCAGGCGTAGCGGCTTGGCGAGGATGTTGGCGAACACGAGGTCGTAGGGCGCGCCCTCGCGCAAGGCGCGGTTCTCGACGCCGCGCGAAAGCAGCGGCCGGCACCAGGCGGCGGCGCCGTTCAGCCGCGCGTTGGCGCTCGCCACCTCGACCGCTGTCGGATCGAGGTCGCCGAGCCACACTTTGCGTTTCAACGCCTTCGCGGCGGCGATGGCGAGCACGCCGGCGCCGCAGCCGACGTCGAGGACGCGCCGCGGCCGGCGGCGCTTCAGCACCCGGTCGAGATGCAGGAGGCAGCCGCGCGTGGTGCCGTGATGGCCGGTGCCGAAGGCGAGGCCCGCCTCGATCTCGATTCCGACGTCGTTCGGCTTGACGCGCGCGCGGTCGTGGCCGCCGTGGACGAGGAAGCGCCCGGCCCTGACCGGCGTTAGTCCCGCGAGCGAGCTCGCCACCCAATCGCGCCGTTCCGTAAGGCCAAACTCGACCCGGCGCGCCGCGTCCTCGCCGGCGGCGAGCGCGACGAGCTCGCGCAAAGCCTCCTCGTCGGGCGCGAAGCCGAAGTAGGCCTCCACCAGCCACGCCTTGCCGCCGCCCCGCCAGGGGTCTTCGGTCTCGAAAGCGGCGGCGGCGGCCTCCGCCGGCTCGGAGCTCTCTACGATCAGGTCCGCGACGGCGCGGGCATCGCGCTCGCCGCAGACGAGCGTCAGCCGATGCGCGGCGTTGTTGGGGGGCAGGCCTTCGAGCATGGAAACCTCGTTCCCCTCCCCCCTTTTGCGGGAAGGAGTTCGCGGCCCCCTACCACGCCCTCTCGCCCCCCGCCACCCTCGTGGAAGAAATCGTAGACCAGCTTTTTCCACGCGCTCGCCAGACGGCAGGCGGCGCGACGATGACCACCGCCAAGACGACTAGGCGTCGCTAGTCGAACGAAGGCGCGCTCGCCAGCGGCGCAATGTTTCCCGGCCGCACTGAGACTTTCATCGTCTGACCGCCGTCGTCGGACCATGCGCGCACGTTCTCGGGGGTCAGAGCGGAGCCCTGAGTTGAGCCCGTTTTGCGTCCGATTTTCAGCAGCAGCAGATCGCCGTCCGCCGTGACGGCTTGCGTCGTGGCGAAGGCGATCACGCAAGTCCCGTCGCTCACCTTGAAGTCGACCAAGGCGTTGGTCAGGATCGGCCCGGCGGAGACCCCCCGCAATTCGATGGCTTTGCCGTCGAACGCGACCTCCATCTGCAAAGCGGAGAGGCCTCGCGCGTCCTGCGCCCGCACCGGGATCGTGACCGTCTTGCCGCTGCCGACTTCGCCGTCGGGAACGGAGATATCGAGCGCCTCGGCGCGGGCGACACAGGAGAACGCCGCAAACAAGACAAGCGCGGTTCGCCGCCAGCGGAAGGACGCCGCGCACGAGACAAGCGCGCAAACAAAGGACATCGCTCAGTGTCCGACGACGCGGGCGAGGATCAGGCGCGCGTCATTCGAGGTGATCTGTCCGCTTTTGTCGAGATCATAGGTCATGTCGGGCGGCAGTAGCCCAACCGACATTTGCAAGGCCTTTAGAGCGTCGAGCGCCGTAAAGACAGGCGGAGGAGGCGGAGGAGGCGGAGGCGTCTCGACGACGATATCCCCGGGCGCGAGCAACAGCTTGGCGACCGCGCCGCTCGCGGCGTTGGCCGCGGTGTCCTTGATGTCCAGCACGGTATGCGAGCCCGCCGCCCCGACGACCGTGAACGGGACATAGGCGAGGACGCCCGACCCGGCGACGCCAGCCGCGCCGGCGAAACCAACCTTCACCAGACCAAGCTGATTGGGGTTGGAATCGAACAGCTCTTGCGCGGCGTTGAGCATCGGGCCGATTTTCGCCTTGCCCGCCGTCTTGACCACGGCGCCGTCATAGCGCAGCTCGAGATTGAGGTTCGCGAGGTCCACGCTCATCAAGAGATAAATCGGCACGTCGATGGCCGCCCCCGGCTTGGCGACGATGTGACAGACCTGCAATTCGAGCGCCGCCGGCTTGTCGGGGCACGGCTTGGAGAGCGAAGTCGTCGCGCTGGGGGTGGGAACCGGCGACGAATTCGGCGTCGGCGTCGGAGAGGGCGCGACCGTCGGTTTCGGCGGAGGAGTGGGTGTGACCGTAGGCTTCGGCGTCGCCGTCGGAGCGGGCGTCGGCGTCGGGCCGGTGGAGGCGATCGTCGAGCCGGGCCCGTTGCAAACGTATAGGTGGCCCGGCTTCGGGCCGCCGGCGCAGGTCATCGCCGGCGTGCTCTTGTACGTGCAATTGGCGTCCCTGCAGACGGCGGCCTGGCCGACCGACTTGTCGTTGCACTTGCTCGCAACAGGGTTAGGGCCGGTCGAACTGTCGACGTCGGCGCCGGCGCAATCGTCGGTCCCCACGCTCGTCCATGCGTACGCCGCGGAGCTCGGCGCCAGGTCCGCTCCGCTCCCCGCCAAAATCTGGCTGGTCGCGCTGATCCGCAGGGTCAGGACTTGATGCGGGGTCGTGTTGTTTCCGCCGGCGCCATATTCCGGCGCCGCCACCATCCGAAACTCGTATTTCTCGACGCCAGCGATCGCCACCTCCTCGTCCTTCCACACCCACGTCGGCGCGGATCGGGAATCCTCGGAGAGCAAGGTTGACTTTCCCCCTGGTCCCCACGCGGGAGGATTGTAATGGCTCGGGTCGCTGTCCCACGCATTGTCGTCCGTCGAGCCGCGCGGACGGTGCTGCAGGATGAAATACTGCCAACCCCCGAAGCCACAATTGCAATTAGGATCCGCGCGCTCATAAAAGGTCACCGTGCCCGGACCGGACACGGTGAATTTGGCCACGACGCGCTTCGGAACGATATTCGGTGCGGCCGCGACATCCCAGGTGACGCTGATGTCCGCCCGCCCCTCGGACGGCATGAAGAGAAGCGCCCCCGCCAACACTGCAACGAGCGACAAGCTGCTGCTGCGCATTGCAAGTCCCCCCGCTGATTTTTGAACAATACATAGCGCGGCGGAGATTAGAGGCGTTGATTGGCGTCAACTGGCGGGTCACCATGTGGCGTGGGGAAAGGCGCGCCGGAGTGAGCTTCACCTCAGACTTGTTCGCTAACCCCCGCCATCATGAAAGAAGTCATAGACCAGCTTCGCGGTGGCGGCGTTGAGGCCGGGGGTCTTCTCCAGGTCGGCGAGGCCGGCGCGGGCGACGTCCTTGGCCGAGCCGAAGGCGAGCAGGAGCGCGCGCTTGCGGGCCGGGCCGACGCCGGGAATCTCGTCGAGCGGGCTGCGCGTGAACTCCCTCTTGCGCCGGGCGCGGTGGGTTCCGATGGCGAAGCGGTGCGCCTCGTCGCGCAGCCGCTGGACGAAGAACAGCGCCGGGTCGCGCGGCTCGAGCCGGAACGGCTCGCGCCCCGAGAGGAAGAAGGTCTCGCGCCCGGCGTTGCGGTCGGGTCCCTTGGCGATGGCGGCGAGCGCGACGCCTTCGACGCCGAGCTCGGCGAACACTTGCCGCGCCGCCTCGAGCTTGCCGCGCCCGCCATCGACCACGACGAGATCGGGCTTGTCGGGGAACGCGTCGGGCGCCGGCTCTGCCTCGCCCTGCTTC
>Ga0181520_10004196_pt1 | contig 24395 bp, 25 predicted proteins | sample PEATcosm2014_Bin_29_FD_132451 | JGI IMG/M metagenome (GOLD analysis project Ga0181520, IMG submission 132451) | Peatland microbial communities from MTU Mesocosm Facility, Houghton, MI, USA - PEATcosm2014_Bin02_30_metaG | ecosystem: Environmental > Terrestrial > Soil > Wetlands > Peat | place...
AACACCCCGGCCGGGCCCTATAATCTGCTCTTTTTCAATAAGTATCTTTTTGACGGTATTGCCCAGTATCGCGGTATGCTCTAGTGATATGGAGGTTATTATTGAGAGCAGCTTTTTTTTGTAATCAATATTCGTGGCGTCAAACCTTCCTCCGAGCCCCGCTTCAACCACCGCGGCCATTACTTTTTCCCGTTTGAAGAGCCTGAACGCAAGTACGGTCATGAACTCGAAATATGTCAGCCCTATTTTGTTTTTATCAATGAGTTTGAAGAGTTTCATGCCTTCAGCGGCAAATGCCTTGAGCGGAATTTTTTTTTCGTCAATTACAGCGCGCTCTCTTACATCAATCAGGTGGGGCGATGTATAGAGTCCGGTTTTATAGCCATGGGCCGTGAGGATATTTGAGAGAAATGAAGCCGTCGAACCTTTTCCGTTCGAGCCCGCGATGTGAATGACAAAAAAGGAATCCTGCGGCCTGCCGGAAAGCTCCAGCGCTTTTTTCACCCTGTCCAGAGAAAAATCAAACTTGAATTCGTTTAAGCGCTCCAGCCGGGCAAAAAAATCCCCCGGCTTATCTTCCGGCATATCCCTTTGGGCTGCGCAGGGTTGAAAGCGCGGAAAACAGGGTGTTTTTAAGATCTTTCCTGTTAACTATGGTGTCTATCATGCCGTGCTCCTGCAGGAATTCAGAACGCTGGAATCCTGGCGGTAATTTCTGTTTTATTGTGCCCTCTATTACCCTGGGGCCGGCGAACATAATAAGCGCCTCGGGTTCCGCAATATTAAGGTCGCCCAGCATCGCAAAGGAGGCTGTGACGCCGCCGCCAGTCGGGTCGGTAAGAACAGATATGTAAGGTATTTTTTTATCCGAGAGCCTGGCGAGCCCGGCGGAAATCTTTGCCATCTGCATAAGCGACATTATACCCTCGTGCATCCTGGCGCCTCCGCCCGAGGCCGATATTACCACAACCGGTATATTTTCCTTTATGGCCGCCTCTATTAAAGCCGTCATCCTCTCCCCCATGACAGAGCCAAGCGACCCGCCCATGAAGAAAAAGTCTGTTACGGCAAGGGCCACGTCCATGCCGTTTATTTTCGCCTTGCCCGTTAATACCGACTCGGTAAGCCCCGTCTTTTTTTTCGAAGATTCTATCTTTTCCGTGTATTTCGGGAATTTCAGAAAATCAACGGGCTGGATATTCTCGAACATGGCCGTGAAAGTGCCCTCGTCCGCCGTAAGCTCCACCCTGCGCTTTGCCGTTATCCTGCCGTGGAAATTGCATTTCGGACAGACGTTAAGATTGTCATCCAGTTCCTTTTTCAGGAGAATTGTGTCGCATTTTTCGCACTTTACCCACATGCCCTCGGGTATCTTAGTCTCCGACTTCTCCGCCGGCTTGCGTATGATCGTATATTTCGGTCTATGGAACCAGGCCATTATTTAATTCTCCTTTTCTTTTTTTGTTCGCGCTTTCGTGCCACTTTTTAAAAGCCTTCACGGCAGAGACGGAAATCTCGGGGTCAAACTGCGTACCCGAGCACCTCTCAACTTCCCCCAGGCATACCGAGAAAGGAAGCGCCGCCCTGTAGGGCCTGCTGGAATTCATGGCGTCAAAAGTATCGGCTATCGCCAGGATCCTCGCGAAGTAAGGGATGTCCTCACCCCTTAAACCGTTCGGATATCCGTTTCCGTCATAACGTTCATGGTGGTGCCTGATTGAAGGTATGATATTTTTCAACTGCGGTATGGACTCTAAAATATTCGCCGCGTATTCAGGGTGTTTCTTTATTTCCTCAAATTCCGCCGGCGTGAGCTTTGCCGGTTTCCTCAGGATGGCTTCATCCACCCCTATCTTGCCTATATCGTGGAGCAGCCCGGCCAGGTTAAGGTTGTCTATCTCCTCCTGGGAAAATCCAAGCTCTTTTGCTATGAGTTCGGAAAACATGGTCACACGCTCCGAATGGCCGCGCGTGTACAAATCCTTTGTTTCTATTGCCGCCGAAAGGGACCTTACCGTGTTCAAAAAAAGTTCCCTGACATTGGCGTATAATTTCGCGTTTTCCACGGCAACCGCCGCCTGGTTGGAGAGCGCCTCCAGCATGGATACATCGTCGTCGTTGAAGGGCTCGCTGCTTTTTTTGTTCAAAACTTCAAGGACGCCTATTAGTTTGTCCTTTGTTTTCAGCGGCACAGCGATAACCGATGTGGTCTTGAATTCAGTTTTCTGGTCCGCCTTCTTGAAAAATCTCGGGTCCCTCTGCGCATCCGCTATAAGCACTGATTTGGATTCCCTTGCCACCCATCCGGCTATTCCTTCGCCGACCGGCACCCTGATATCTTTGAGCTTTTCAGCTTTTGTGCCCGTGGCAGCGGCAAACGATAGCTCCTGTTTATCATCATCAAGCATCATTATGGAGCCTGCCTCGGCATTCAGGGTGTCCGTGGAAATCTCAAGAATCTTCTCAAAAAGCGTATTCAGGTTAAGGGTCGAGTTCACATATTCCGAGAGCTCCATGAGGTGCTCGAGCCTGTGTATCCTGATCCTGTTCTCCACAAAAAGCTGGGCGTTTTTTATAATGACGCTTATATACGGGGTAAAAGACTGAAGCACATTCATATCAGCCTCGCCAAAGGCCTTTTTCCCCTTTTTATTAAGAAGTTCCACAACTCCGAGCACTTCATCCTCATACTTTAAGGGCACGCACACTATATTGCGCGTTGTATAATTTATGGCCTTGCCGACCTTCGGGTTGAACCTCGGGTCGCTTTTTACATCGGGCGTCAAAATCGGCCTGCCGCTCTGCGCCACCCATCCGGCTATGCCTTCTCCCATTTTGAGCCTTACATTTTTAAGTTCCGCCCCTTTTTTTCCAAGGGCAACTGTAAAACTCAGTGTGTCGGAGAGCTTATCAACCATCAGAAGCGAGCCGGCGTCAGCTTCGGTGGCGCGCATTAGCGTCTCAAGGAACCTTTCAAGGAGCACATTAATATCAAAATCTTTATTGGTTATCTCGCCTGCTTCGCGGAGGATGGCCGTCTCTTTTTCAAGCAGGTCTATCTTTTGCCTGCATTTTTCCAGTTCGGCGCTTTTTTTCACGCCTGCTTCATTAAACGGCGCCGGGCCGTTGTTTTTGAGCCTCTTATGTTTTAACTTTTTTAATGCCCTTTTCGCTTCGGCACTGGCTTTCTTTTTACCGGCCATTATAACCTCTTTAGGAAGTTTTTGACAAATTTCCCGATTTCGACCTTGAGTCTGGAACTTTTCCGGCCAAACTTTTCAACAAGCGAAACAAAAGCGCTTCCAATAATAACGCCGTCGGCGTGGGCCGCAACTTCAAAAGCCTGCCCGGGCGTGGAGATTCCAAATCCAGCAAAAACCGGCTTCCCGGCCTCTTTTTTAATGGCTCTAAGCGCCTTAAGGTCTCCTGAAATACTTTTTCTGGCGCCTGTAACACCTTTTTGCAGTATATAATACACAAAACCATCGGATTTTTCTACAATTTTTTTCATTCTGCCCGGTGTATTTGTGGGTGAAACAAGGCAAATTACGTAAAACCCTCTTTTTTTGCAGTAATTATAGAACTCAGCCTCCTCGTCAAAGGGCAGGTCCGGGATTATAGCCCCGTCCACTCCGGCTTTTAGGGCGTCATCAACAAACTTTTTAATGCCGTAACTGAGAATAAGGTTGTAATAAAGCATAAAAACAAGTGGTGTTTCAACCGATTTTCTTATCCTGTTTACCATATCCATTGTTTTTCCCATTGTCGTGCCGTTCGCTATTGCCCTTTCACCCGCCCTCTGTATGGTGGGCCCGTCCGCCACCGGGTCGGAAAAAGGAACGCCGATTTCTATCAGCGATACCCCGGATGCCGCAAGGGATCGGACTATATCTTCTGTTGTACTGATGTCAGGGTCCCCTGCCATTGTATATATTACAAGATGCTTTTTTGATTTATCTTTAAGCGCGTCAATGCGGTTCATTTTCCGCCCTCCCCGCTGTATTCCATTATTGTACCCATATCCTTATCTCCCCGTCCCGAGACATTTACAATAACAATATCGCTCTTTTTTAATTTCATTTTTTCCAGGTATGCCAGGGCATGCGATGACTCAAGCGCAGGTATTATCCCCTCTGATCTTGAAAGCAGCCTGCACGCCGAGAGAGCATCAGTGTCAAGGGCATAAACATATTTAACCCTCCCTGTTTCTTTTAAAAACGCGTGTTCCGGCCCTACGCCGGGATAATCAAGCCCCGCTGAAATTGAATGGGTCCCCATAATCTGGCCGTTTTCATCCTGGAGCACTATGGACTTGGCCCCGTGCAGCACCCCGACGCGCCCTTCGTTAAGGGTTGCGGAGTGTTTGCCGGATTTTATGCCCAGTCCGCCGGCTTCAACGCCGGTAAGTTTTACTTTTTTATCTTTCAAAAACGGGTAAAATATTCCCATGGCGTTTGAGCCTCCGCCGACGCACGCTATTATGTGGTCGGGCAGAGAGCCCTCGGATAAAAGTATCTGCTTTTTTGCTTCTTTGCCTATCACGGACTGAAAATCCCTGACCATCTCAGGATAAGGGTGAAAACCGGCCACAGAGCCTATTATATAAAAAGTCGTATCCACGTTTTTGAGCCAGTCACGGATTGCCTCGTTCATGGCGTCTTTCAGGGTCCTTGTGCCGGATTTTACCGGCACCACTTCGGTGCCAAGCAGCCTCATTCTGAAAACATTCAGGGCCTGCCGCCTCATATCCTCTTCGCCCATGTAAACCGCGCATTCCAGGCCGAACATGGCTGCTACAGTCGCGGTCGCGACGCCGTGCTGGCCCGCGCCGGTCTCGGCTATTATTCTTTTTTTGCCCATGCGCCGCGCCAGAAGTATCTGACCCATTGTGTTGTTTATTTTATGCGCGCCCGTGTGGCAGAGATCCTCCCTTTTCAGGTATATCTTCGCACCGTACATTTTTGACAGCCTGTCGGCCCTGTATAGAGGCGTCGGCCTGCCCACGTAATATTTCAGGTAATAATCAAGTTCCTTTTTGAATAAAGGGTCCTTTTTCGCGGCGTAATAACACTCCTCAAGCTCATCCACAAGCGCCCTTAATGTCTCGGGGGCGAACTTTCCGCCGTACATTCCGAAGAAACCTTTTTTGTCGGGTAATCTCATCTTATGCTCCTGTTCTGGCCGTTTCTTTAAAAAATTTTATCATTTTCTTTTTATCTTTTACTCCGGGCTTTTTCTCCACGCCGGACGAGACATCAACGCCGTACGGTTCCGCCGCTTTTATTGCCGATAGAACATTTTCCGGTGTCAGGCCGCCGGCGACAAAAAACGGCTTGTTTACGCGCGCCTTTTTTACCATTTTCCAGTCAAATGTTTTGCCGGTGCCGCCGTATGAATCCTTTTTGAATGTGTCGAACAGGAATGCGTCCGCGCTGTTCCCGTAGAGCTTAACCTGTTTTTTCATGTCAGAAAGCGTCTTTATTCTTATAACCTTGAATATGAGCGCGTTCTTTATCTTTTTTAAATATGCCGGCGGTTCATTGCCGGAGAGCTGTACAATATTCAGCTTCAGCTCTTTTATTATGGAGTTTACTTTCACGGGGTCCTCATCGACAAAAACCCCCGCCTTTAATACACGGGGCCTTAATTTCTTTATGATCGCTTTTGCGCCCGCAGGTGTTATCCTGCGCGGGCTCGGCGCGAAAATAAAACCTGTTATCCCGGCTCCAAGCTTCTGCGCAAGCATGGCGTCTTTAATGTTTGTCAGCCCGCATATTTTTACTGTTGTCATTTTAGCTGCCGAATTTGCTGTTTATCCTGCTGATGGTCTCTTTTATCTGCTTCTCGTTCATTTTCATGAACATCGTGCCGATAAGGGCGCCTTTTATCCTGCTGTCGGTTACCAGCGCGTCCATATCGGAAACATCCAGTATGCCCGATTCAATTATTACATATTTGTCGCGCGGCACGATTTTAATCAGGTTTTTTATCGAGCCAAAATTTATCTTGAAGGTCTTCAGATCCCTTGTGTTTATGCCTATAATGTCCACGCCGGAGCTGACTGCTTTTGCCATATCGTCGCTGCTGTGGACCTCGACAATGGGAGTCATGTTCAGGAACCTTGTCTTTTTAACGAACTGGGATACCTGCTTTTTTTCAAGCGCCGCGGCGATAATCAGCACAGCGTCGGCTTTCGCCCACCTGGACTCATATATCTGATATTCATCTATGATGAAATCCTTCCTCAAAACCGGAAGCCCGCAGTATTTTTTTACCTCATCTATGTATTCCAGTCTGCCGTCGAAGAATTTTTTGTCGGTGACGACGGATATGGCCCTGGCGCCTGCGGCCTCATAGGTTTTGGCAATGCTCTTCACGCTTATTGCCGCCTTTATGGTGCCCTTTGAAGGTGATTTCTTCTTTATTTCCGCAATAACGGAAAAATCATTGTATTCAAATATATCCCTGAAATTCCTGTTCGCCGGCGACCTCGTTATATCCTCAAGCATCTTTTCCAGCGGCATCTTTTCCTTCTTTAATTTAACCTCGGCCTTTTTGGCCTTTATTATCTTTTTTAATATGCTCATCTTACGCCTCCTGAAATTTTTTATCCCGTATGCTCAGCTGTTCGAGCATTCCGCAAATTCACGCAGCTTGGTTTTCGCCATGCCGCTGCTGATTATTTCTTCCGCCAGTTTCATGCCTTCCTGCGGAGTCTTTACCCTGTCCGCTATGTAAAGGGCGAAGCCGGCGTTAAGTATTATAACGTCCCTGTACGGCCCTGTCTGGCCGCCGTCAAAAATCTCCCGCAGTATTTTCGCGTTCTGCTCCGGGCCGCCCCCTTTTACCGCTTCCATAGGGGCCTCTTTTATGCCGAAGTCCGACGGTTTTATATAATATGTTTCAATCCCGCCGTTCTTTAATTCCGAAACTTTCGTCGGGCCGGCCAGCGTTATTTCATCCATGTTGCCTGCCCCGCATACAACGGCGGAATGTACCATGCCCATATTCTTCAGCACACCTGCTATCTTCTCGGTGAGCGTCTCGGAAAAAACCCCCATGAGATGGTGTGTGTTCCTTGCAGGGTTTATTATGGGCCCCAGCAGGTTGAATATGGTCCTGACTCCCAGCTCCTTTCGCACACCCATGGCGAATTTCATGGCCGTGTGTGACGCGGGCGCAAAGAAAAATCCTATATGGACCGTTTCTACGCATTTCTTTATCTTTTCATGGGGTATATCGGTGTTTACCCCGAGGGCCTTAAGAACGTCGGCGCTGCCGCACTCGGAGGTCACGGAACGGTTGCCGTGTTTTGCCACCGCAATTCCCGCTGCCGCTGCTATTATGGAAACCGCCGTGGAAATATTTATAGTGCCGTAGCCGTCCCCTCCCGTGCCGCAGGTATCAAGTATGATGTCTTCGTCGAGCTCGACGTACTGCGCCTTTTCGCGCATTACCATAGCCGCGGCTGTTATTTCCTCGACTGTTTCGCCCTTCATTTTTAAACCCGTAAGAAAAGCGGCAATCTGCGCGTCCGTGGTCTGCCCGGTCATTATTATATCAAAGGCGTCCCTCATCTCTTCAAATGTGAGGTCCTGCCTCTCTGTGACTTTTTTAATAAATTTCTTTAACATTCACAGGCCTCCCGGCTTTTTTCTTATCAGATATTCAGAACTCTTGCGGCCGTTTGGGCCGTTATTTCTTCAACCTTTTCAGCGCTTGTCCCCTTTATCCCTGCTATCATTTTAGCTATTTCCTTCAGGTATGCCGGCTCGTTTCTTTTCCCCCTGAAAGGCTGCGGCGCCAGCCACGGCGCGTCAGTTTCAAGTACAATGCTATCAAGGGGGGTGTTCCTTACAGCAGCTGCAAGCTCCCCGGTATTAGGAAAAGTAACAACTCCGCCTATCCCGAGCACGAAACCCATATCCAAAAATTGCGCCGCAGTCTTTGCGCCCCCTGTAAAGCAGTGTATTATTCCTTTTTTTTGCAGGTCATATTTTTTTAATATTTTTATGACATCATCGTGCGCTTCCCTGCTGTGTATCACAACCGGAAGGTTAAGCTGGTCCGCCAGCCCCAGAAATTTCCTGAAGACATTTTCCTGATCTGCCCTTGACGTCGTGCTTCTGAAATAATCAAGGCCTATTTCCCCGACGGCCACAGCGTTTTTCTGCGCCTTAAAATATCCTTTTATTTCACCGTAAACTTCATCCGAAAATTCGCCGGTGTTATGCGGGTGCAGGCCGAACGCCTTGTAAACACCATTTATTTCAAGCGCGGCTATTTTTCTTATTTCCTTAAGTTCCGCGCTTACATTTAAGAACTTTACCACCCCTGCTTTTGCGGCCCTTGCGAGCGTCTCCTGCCTGTCGCCGTCATACTTTTCGTCGCAAAGATGGACGTGTGTTTCAACTATCATGTTTTGCTCCGTGATATTATAAACTTTTTTGCCGCTATTTTTTTATTGCGGGGCCCGCGGCCTGATCCTTCTTTTCTTCCATTATCCTGGGAAAAAGCGCCTCGCCCTTGCTTACTTTAATCCCCTTCCATACGAAACCGTAATTCAGCGTTTCATCCATATCAAGTGATTCTGTTTTATATGAAAGCCCCAATTTTTCCCATATTTTTACCGCAGTCGACGGCATGACCGGTGCAAGCGCGATAGACGCGAGCCTGATTGTCTCCAGAAGAAGGTTGAGTACGCTTTCAAGTTCTTCTGTTTTTCCGGCCTTCTGCAGGTTCCACGGAGCCTCATCCTCAATCAGTTTATTTGCGGCTCCCGTAAGGCCGAATACCAGCGCGATGGCGCCGGAAAAATTATAAATGTCCATGGCCGCGAAGTACTTCTCTTTAAGAGCGCGCGCGAGCGCCTCAAGTGCCTTCATTTTTTCATCCATCGCTCCCGGATGAAGCTCCGGCGCGAGGCCGCCGCAGTATTTTTCAACCATGTTATTGGACCTGCTCACAAGGTTCCCGAGGTCGTTGGCGAGATCCGTGTTAAATCCAAGTTTTATGGCTTCTTCGTTGAAATCGCCGTCATCGCCGTTTATCACTTTTGCCGCGAAATAATACCTTACCGCGTCAGTCCCGTATTTTTCAGCCATTTCTACGGGGTCGACAACGTTGCCCTTTGTCTTTGACATCTTTTCCCCCCTGTTAAGCAGGAAACCGTGGGCAAATATTTCCTTCGGCAGCTTGAGCCCGGCGCTCATAAGCATTATGGGCCAGATTATGCAGTGAAATTTTATAATGTCCTTGCCTATGATATGAACATCCGCGGGCCACCATTTTTCAAACTTCACGTCATCCGCCGCGTAGCCCGCCGCTGTTATATAATTTATCAGCGCGTCGAACCAGACATAAACTGTCTGACCCGGGTCATTTGGAAGGCTTATCCCCCAGCCTATGCCGGAGCGGGAAACAGATATATCCCTGAAGCCCTGCTTTAGCATTGAGAGTATCTCGTTGCGCCTGGTTTCCGGGTTTATTACAAATTCACCCGATTCAATCATTGAGCGCAGTTTGTCCGTGTATTTTGTGAGCCTGATAAAATAATTTTCTTCCTTAATAAGGTCCGCCTTGATTCCGTGTACCCTGCACAGCTTGTCTTCGGTGAGTTCAGCCGGAGAATAAAAAGCCTCGCATGACCTGCAGTACCATCCCTCGTAATGATCCTTATAAATATCACCCGCCCTGTTTATCGCCTCAAAAAGGCGGGATACGGACTTTTCATGGCGGGGTTCGGTGGTCTGGATAAAGTCGGTTATGGATATATTATAAAGCCCGCAGAGTTCCCTGAAATTTACGGCCATTGAGTCGCAAAAAGCCTTCGGGTCCATACCTAGTTCTTTGGCCTTCGCCGCAACATTAAGGCTGTGTTCGTCCGTGCCTGTGCTGAAATAAACGTCAAAACCGCGAAGCCTTTTATACCGGGCGGTTATATCGGAAATTACTTTCTCGTAAGCGTGGCCCGCGTGGGGTTTCGAATTGGCGTAATCTATGGGTGTGGTTATATAGAACTTTTTCATTTTTACTTTTCCCTTCAGGAAAGTTTAGGAAAAATACCCGCCGCTACATTAATAAACTTCATTTAAATCACAGATTCAGCTTTTATCCGGGCTCCACTGCACGTCGGCCTCTGTATCGGACGGGGTTTCATCCATGATTACTTCCATATTGTCGCCGTCCGACGCCGCTGCAAGCCGCTGGAAGAGCGATGCCGCCGCCGGCGCCTCGTATTTTTCATAAGCCAGGCAGCACAACAGCCTTCCGCATACCCCGGAGATCTTTGTCGGATTAAGCGGCAGCCCCTGGTTTTTTGCCATTTTTATCGTTATCGGAGAAAATGATTTTAAGTGATTTTTGCAGCAGCAGATCCTGCCGCAGATTCCGACGGCGCCTATCTTCTTGGCGTATTCCCTCCTGCTTATCTGCCTGAGTTCTATCTTTACCCTCAATGTCTTAACCAGGTCCTTTAAGAGCTCCCTGAAATCCACCCTTTTTTCCGCGACAAAAAAGAAGACCACTTTTTTCAGGTCGTCTGTATATTTGACGTCAACGAGCTTCATTACCAGGTTGCGGGACTCTATCCTCTTCAGGCAGAAATCCTTCGCCTTCTCTTCCATGCGGTCCTTTTTCTGTTCGAACACCTCGAGCTTATCCGTGATGTATTCCATAACCCTGCGCAGCGGGGCGTAAATCTTGTCCGGCTCAACAAAAAAATTGGAGAGGCTTACCTCTCCTTCGCGCGAACCATCAACGGTCTCCACAACGCATTTCTCGCCCTTTTCAAGATGGAGCTTCTGAGGGTTATAATATAAAATTCTTTCGTCTTCCTTGAACTTGATACCGACTACCTCTATCATCAGCTTAAACCTTCCTTTCGTATCTGAAAAAGCAAATTCGAAAAAACAACGCCGACATTGGCGTTTGCCTCAACGTCGGCGCCCGATCTTTCAAGCAGCCTTATAATTGCTGTTATTTTTTCCGGCGCGTAATCCTTTACGTCGGAAGAATTAATGCCGTACCTCGGCCTTAATACTGTTTTTAAACCGAGTTTCTCCAGCATATAATCCCTATAAATATATGACAATATCCTGATAATATCAAGCAGAAATATGCGCGCAATGCCTGTTTTTTTAGCTTTCTTTTCTCGTTCTTTCCCGAGCTTGTAAAGTTCTTCCACTCGCTTGACCGCCTCAAAGACGGCTTCAACATTGTCCTTTCTGCCTGAAACCGCCATAAAAACCCCTGCCGCGTCGCGCATTTCTTCTTTTATCTCCTGGTACCTGAGCGCGTCGCCTATCCTGCCGCTGGAGAATTCAGCCGCTTCAGCCATCTGCTCAGGACTCCAGCCGGGCCTTGCGGCTGCCAGTGCCTTTTTGATATCCGCCGGCGGCGCCCTGCGCAGGTCGGCCCTGCGGCACCTGGAAAGTATTGTTGGAAGCATATCGTCGGGATTGTTCACAATCAGCATAAAAACAACATCTTTGTGAGGTTCTTCAAGCATCTTTAATATCGAATTGGCCGCGGGCGCGTTCATTCTTTCAGCGTCCTGGATTATCAGTATTTTCTTTTTCAACTGAACGCCCTTGAATGAATTTATCTCGGAGAGGGCGTCGCGTACAAGCTCTTTTGTAATCTGCGATTTCTCGGTGTTCACATATTTTATATCCGGATGCGGATATTGCTGTTCCCCCTGTCCGTCAAGGGCGCCCAGGGTCTTTTCCAGGAGAAGGCAGTTGTCGCATACATCACAGCAGTCCCCGCCCGGCCCGGGTTTTTTACAGTTGAGCGCCTTGGCGAACTGCCTGGCGGCGAAATTTTTCCCGGTATTTTCCTCGCCGGAAAATATAAAAGCCGTCCCGTACTTGCCCCCGGTAACCGTAAGCAGGAGCATCCTTTTAAGCGAAGGGTTTCCCGCTATATCCGCAATGGCCATTATCCGATTCCCTTTTTATCTAATAAAGATATGGTTTCGCTGAAAATTTCATTTTCGTTTTTTTTGTCCGTCTGTATTACAAAACAGTTTTTTATTCCGGCGGCTTCCTTAAGGTAACCGGCCCTCACTTTTTTATGAAAAGCCGCTGTTTCCCTGTCAAGCCTGTCGCTTTTGGAGCGGTTTTTCATCCTTTTTGCCGCCTCAACAGGCGAAACATCATAGATAATTGTCAGGTCTTCCTTGAGCCCCGCAAGTGAATATTTATTCAGTTCGGCGATCCAGTTCCTGTCAATTCCCCTTGCGTATCCCTGGTAAACAATTGTCGCAAGGTAAAAACGGTCGAGGAGCACGGTAAAACCTTTGTCCAGCAGGGGTTTAAGTTTTTCCTCAACAATCTGCGCCCTGCAGGCAATATATAAAAGCAATTCTGTTTTTCCGGACATGGAAGTATTTGCCGGATCCAGGATAACTTCCCTTATCTTTTCAGATATGGCCGTTCCGCCAGGTTCCCTGAGAAGTATTGTTTTGGGGTTTTTCCCCTTCATGTGCGCGTATATCCTGGCAACCTGGGTTGACTTTCCGGCTCCTTCGCCGCCTTCAAAAACTATCAGTTTTCCCTTTTTCAAAATTTTCTCCTGTGAAATTTTTGTTCCGGAGGGATATTATACTACAATGCGGGGATAATATGAAGATTAAAAAAGAGATGAAACCGTCCTAATTAATACTCTTCAACATCCTGAAACTGCTTTAAAAGCGCTGACTTTATGAGCCCTTTTGCCGGTTCAGTGTAAACCACGACTATAAACGGCCCGGCTGTGTATATCGGCTGTGGCTCTGTTTTTGTCCCGTTCTTCCTGTCGTTTTTAAGGTTGTTTATTATATTTTTCAAAAAGAGGCCGTTTCCATAGACGCTTATTTTTATTACTAGGTTTTTTCCGGTAGCCGAGACCTCCTCATACATAATATCGCTGCGGTTAACCCGTATATTTTCCACGGGAAGCCCCTCTTTTTTCAATGTTTGCGCCAGTTCAAAGGCTTTTGAATGGTGTGTTGCGGCCTGTTTTAACAAATACATCGAAGCGGCGGCGATGACTATGACGAGTATCGCTATCCAGCCTGATTTTTTCATAAAACCCCTCCCCATTTATCGGGCCGACATATAAGTCGGACCCTGCAAGAACCCGCAAGTATGGCAGGCGGGACTTTTTTTAAGGCCTGACCGTCCAACAATAACCAGCGTGTAAATTATGCAAAGGCAAAACTATAATTCTCAGGTGTTTCCTTCGTGGCTGCCTCAAGCTAAATTTCGGACGGCAGCGCCGTAAAAAAGTTCCGCCTGCCATGCTTTAGCCGCAGCAATCAGTCTTCGTCTTTGACTTCGACGAACATGGGCAGCGGCTCTACAGGTTTTCGGGCGGCCACATGGGGCCGCCCCTACAGGGAACCATGTATTATTTTACCTTCATTGCCCCTTTACAGTATTTCTCAATCTCTTTCCAGTTTTCGTGGCTGCTTTTGAGCTCTTCCCAGTACGGAAAGGTCCTGCACTGTTCCGGCCTTGCCTCGTAGACCGTGCATTTTTTATCTTTCCAAAAAACGCAGCCTCCTGAATATGGCATATTTAATATAAACTGGCGCCATACTTTTTTCATATGTTTTGCCTTGAAGGCGTTAAAATCCATCCCTAAAAGCGCGGCTATTTTTTTGCCCTCATCCTGGGTGAGGAACACCTCGCCCGGGACAGCGCAGCATGTGCCGCACTTCAGGCATTCAAAGTCCCTTTTTTTTGCCTCGAAATCCCTGTCCGCCATTTTTCCCCTTTTTACCGCAGGCCGCTATTAATTTTTCCTTCGCGGCCCTGCCTGATTTTTTTATAGCATGTTCCCTTTTAAGGGCGCCTCCGACATCAAATCCCTCTTCCACATAATCGAGAGCCGCCGGCCTGCGCGCCGGTATGATGTACCTGGCCCCTTTTCCACTGTTGTGCGCGGCGATTCTTTTTTCAACATTATTTGAGATGCCGGTATATAGAGTGTCGTCGGCACAGCGCAAAATATAAACGGACCAGTTCTTTTTCTTTGGCACAAGGGGCCTCCGTGCTGTAAAAACTTTAGCCGCAGCAATTACCATTCTATTTTAAAATATGTCCGGCCTTACTGATGTTTTTTTAATGCTGTACGGGCTGTCAAGGCACACTTCTTTTGCCCAGCCCCACAGCGTCGCGAATTTCCCATCCTTTGTCATATCCATAAGGTTGCCGTGCAGATTTCCCGGCCCCCATTCCCATGCCAGCCAGCCTGTCGAGGCCCTGTTGCATTCGGTAATTATAGTTTCGTAGCATATCAACCCTTTATTATCAATGCCCGCGACGGCGAACTCCCCTACGACAAGGGGTATTTTTAGTTTTGCCGATTTGCGTATAGCCTCTTTTACCCTGCCGGCATCGCCGTCGTTCCACCACATATGTATCGAAAATATGAGGTTTTTCAAAGGGTCCTTTGATACCAGATATTTCCAGTTCTTATATATATAATCCATGCCCGTTCCCCACGCCGCGGCGTCAATCATCACAGGCACGCGTATGCCGGAGCGCCTCATTTTCCGTACAGCCGAGGAATATCTTTTCCTGAACTCGGCGCCGCTTACCCTGTCATTTCCTATTTCATTTCCGTAATTAATTATCAGGTAGTTTTCATATTTTTTTATAACGCCGAGCATTTCAGCGGAGGTCCAGTACGCCGTGGCCGACTTAAAAACCCCGGCGTCCCACACTCCGGTAAAATCATGTATTTCAATTATCGGCGCCATTTTTCTTTTTATACAGTTGCCTATCGCGATATCAAGGCCCCGTACAGTGCCGTCTTTAATTGACCAGACTATCCTTACCGCGTTGGCGCCGGTTTTTTCAATCTCTTTGAACGAAGGCTCGCCGTCGGGGTCGAGCCACACAATCATTTTATTGACCCCGCGTATTATAAATTCTCCGCCGGTGCCGTCGTATATTTTGCTTTCCTTAACTTTAAATCCCTTATATTCCTCTTTTACCGCCACTTCAGCCGGACCTCCTTAAATAAATATTTCAGTTATTATATCACACTTTTCCATATAAATAAAAAAGGGCCGGAATTTCTTCCGGCCCTTTTGATATATCGCGGGAACTTATCTCTTCGAGAATTGGTAGCTTCTTCTTGCTTTCATCTTTCCGTATTTCTTTCTTTCTACCATTCTGGAATCCCTTGTGAGGAATCCGCCCTTTGACATGGTTGCCTTTATTGTCTCATCAAGCTTTGCCAGGCACCTTGCCAGCCCCATCCTGATGGCGCCGGACTGCCCTGTTTTTCCGCCGCTGCTCACTTTCGCGACAATGTCTATTTTCGATACCATACCGCAGGCCTCAAGCACCTGCATTATGTGATCCCTGTGTGTTCCCCTTGGAAAATATTCCTTTATATCGCTGTCGTTAACAGTAATGCTGCCCGAGCCCGCGCTGATCCAGACCTTGGCTATGGCGTTTTTCCTTCTGCCTGTCGCGTATTGTGTACTCAATTTTTAAATCCTCCTGGACTTTACTTTAATGGTTCGGGTTTCATTGCCGCGTGCGGATGCTCGCCGCCTTTGTAAACCCTTAATTTTGTAAGAATCTTGTCCCCGAGCCTTGTCTTGGGCAGCATGCCCTTCACAGCAATCATGATAACCTTTTCCGGGTACCTTTCAAGCAGTGAGGTGAATTTCTCTTCCTTGAATCCGCCCGGGTAATTTGAGTGCGACTGATAAACTTTTTTCTCGGCTTTTTTGCCGGTCAGCCTTACTTTGGACGCGTTTATTACTATTACATAATCTCCTGTGTCGGCATGCGGGGTAAAAATAACTTTTTTCTTGCCCCTTATGGTATCGGCCACTTTTGTGGCCAGCCTGCCTAAAACCATGTCTTTGGCATCAATGATATACCATTTCCTCTTGATGTCTTCTTCCTTGGCCATAAATGTCTTCATAACTTAAAAATCCTCCTGTAATTTAAAACAAAATTCCCTTTGCCCTTTAGGGACAAAAGGATAAAGAATACTATAATAATTAGGGTACATTGTCAAGTATTTATTTTTCTGAATTCATTACGGCTTTTACAAGTTCAAGCTGCTCTTTTTTTCCGGGCGCTTCCCCGTCTATTTTGCCCAAGAGGGCCCTTTTAAGCAGTTTTGAATAGACGGGCCCGGGTTTTATGCCCAACCCGCGCAAATCGGCCCCTGTAAGGTCAGCTTTTATTTTTCCTGTTTTTTCCATAAAAATCCCGATATTATTTTTTATTTCCTTTCCTTCGGATATAATGGAAAAAAAATAAAGCGCCTCGGGTTCTTTGCCGGCGAGCATAGAATATACGGCGGATCTTTTCTGTCCTTTTATGGATAAAATTTTTACCGCTGCTTTTAGATCAATCAGGCCGCCTGCCGCCTTTATCCACCTTGAGGCTGACTTTAATCTGCGTAAAGCCGCAGGCGTGGGCGCAATTGAAAGCATATAAAGCAGCCCGCAATCCAGGCCCGGCGGATTGCCTTTGTGCTTTTTGAGTTTATTAAAAAAAGAGGATGTGATTTTATCCGTTTTTATATCCCGGTGTATAGCGCGTGTAATCCCGAATTTTTCAAGTTTAAGCAGCGGCTTTAACGGGTCCGGCTCCGCAAAAAAAAGAAGAAGTTCGTCGCGCAGTCTTTCACCCGGCGCTCTCCCAAACGCTCCGGCCTTAACGGCCTGCTTTAAGAGCCCTGCGGTTTTTTTCTCCATTTTAAAGCCGAACCTGCCCTCGAACCTGATCCCTCTCAATATCCTTGTCGGGTCGTCAAGAAAACTTTTATCATGTATTGCCCTTAATTTCTTTTCTTTTATATCCTTCATTCCCCCGAAAGGATCCAGCAGTTCTCCCGCCTTTTCCCCGTTGAGCGCTATTGCCATGGAATTTATTGTGAAATCCCTGCGGAAAAGGTCCTTTTCAAGTGTTGTGAATTTTATTTCCGGAAGGGAGGCCGTATACCTGTATTTTTCGGACCTGGCCGAGGCCACGTCAATCCGCCGCCCGTCCCTGAAAAATACCTTGCCTGTGCCGAACTTTTCAAAGCCTTTGTAAGCGGCGCCGTTTAAGTCCGCGAGGGCGCGGGCGAAGGCCATTCCGTCCCCTTCGACGGTTATGTCAACATCACCGTCTTTCCCGCCGAGCATTATATCCCGGACGAGCCCGCCGACAAGCCAGGCTTTTATCCCTCTTTTATCCGCCAGAATAGCGGCTTTTTTGACGAGCGCAAGCGTCTCTCTTTTTAATTTTAATTCAAGTTTGATATTCATGCGGGCATTATACCGTGAAAAAGCGTGGTGTTCAATTAACTAATTCTTAATTTCCCTTTTAAGCACAAAGAAAACTCCCATAGCCGCGGCCTGAAGCGCTACCGTCATCACGCACAGGGCCGGCACGGACTTCTCGTAAAGCAGACCGGCAATGTAGCCGCCCGCGAGCAGAGCCAGTCCGTAGGAAAAATTAAATATGCCGTAGCCGGTTCCCCTTTTTTTTATGGGGGTTATATCCGCTATGGCGGCCTTCATAATGGTTTCATGGCCGCCCATGACAATGCCCCACAAAACCGCCGAAACAAGGGCAAGGGCCGGGCTCTTTGTAAAAGCGAAAAAAGGAATGGCTGCGGAAAGCAGCGGAAGGGCAATAAGCGTCGCCAGCCCGGCGCCGTGGTGGCTGTTTTTTTCTTTCAGCCTGTCGTACCACATGCCGAATACATAGGCGGCTCCGCCGTCAACTGCCATGGCAATGGCGTAAAAAACCGGTATCATGGCGTCGCTGATTACATTATTGGCCTTAAAATGGAAACCTATTATGGCAAAGCTTACAAAACCGAAGGCGGTGATGAATGAAAATATATTATAGATCCAGAACGTCTTAGTTATCCTGTCGGGTTCGCCCGGTTTTTTCGGCGGTTCGAGTTTTGCCGGGTCCGGCACCTGAAAATAAGCTATAACAGCGAATATCATAACAAGCGCGAATGGTATCCAGAACAGGCCGTAAGCGTGCCTGTAATCAACCGCGTGCTTTAACCCTCCGCCTGTTAAATAAAAGTAAGCCGAAAAAATAAGCGGGCCGCAAAGCGCTCCAATCTGGTCAAGCACTTCCTGAATGGCAAACCCTTTTCCCGTGCCTATATGTTTTGCCGCGCTTGAGACTATTGAATCCTTTGCCGGGGCCCTGATGCCCTTTCCCAGCCTCTCAGCGACCATCAAAACAGCCGCAACCTGCCATACTCCGGTAAGTGAGAGCATCGGCACCGCGACAATGAGGCCGTAACCGACAAAGGTAAATATCCAGTATGCCTTTGTTTTGTCGGCAAAATAACCCGAAACCAGCCTTAGAGCATACCCGAAAAATTCCCCCAGGCCGGCGATTAACCCGACTGTGGCGGCGTTAACAGCCAGCGTATTAAGGTACGGCCCGTTAACGCTTCGCGCCCCCTCGTAAACAACATCACCGAAAAGGCTCACAAGCCCGAAAAATATTATAAGTTTAAGCGCCTTTTTTGAATCCGCCGCTGTTTCCTGCATTTAAGCCTCCATTGCCCTTTTAATCCACCGGGCATCCGTTCTTTAGCGGTAAACCCCGCTTAACCTCTCCGTTACCTCAAGCTCATAGGAATTTTCAGCGAATAATTTTCCGGCCGCGTTGTAAAGTTTTAATTCAATCCTGCCCATGCCGGACTTTATGTCATAAGGTATCGTAAAAGGATCCGCCTCGAATGACTCAAGCGGCTGCCCCTGGAAGGGATAAATTACCGAGTCCGCCGGTATATCTTTTAGTTTCTTTTTTTCTTTTTTATACTGCCTTCCCGCAGCGTCAATAAGGGCGAGCTCCGCAGTCACATTCTTTTGCGCCTCCGGAAGGTCATTTATCACAAAAAACGAATCCCAGAGCACTCCCCAGCTTATGCGCTCGCCCTTTGATTTTGTTTTCCTGACCAGCCTGTATCCCGGATATACCGGCTGCATAGCGGTCTTTAACGCGAAATAGCCCTTCTTCGGCAGCCTGTAATAATCCACAACCGCCCATGTAATCGAGGGCCAGCATTCGCAAAACATAAAATGAAGGATGCCGTTTAAAAACTTATACCGCGCGAGCCTGAATGTCTCTGTGTGGGCCTTTATTATATCCGCCTGGTAAGTCTGGGAATTTTCTATAAATTCCTCAAGGCTGTCCCCCATTTTTATCCTGGCAGTGTTAAAGGTCTGCTCCGGCTGGAAGTCGTGGTATTCCCACACGTCCCATTTCGGCGGCCATAGGTCCTCCGGAGCCATCATTTTTTCCATGGTCTCAAGGCACGGCAGCGCCTCGGCGCCGTATTCCGATATTATAAAACGTTTTTCCGCGTTTACCGTATCCAGATAAAAATTCTCCGGCGTATTCTCATAATACCAGCCCGGATAATAATGCTGTGTAAAATCCGATGCCTTTTCTATATAGCGGACCGGATCCTCCTCGCGCGCCTTTATATACAGCACCGGATCAAGCTGTTTTTCGCTCACAAATGGCTCATTGTGGCAGCACCAGAAAGATATCGAGGGCCTGTTGTAATGGAGGTTTATCATGTCCTTTATCTGCGAGACGGCGTTCTCCATGAACGTCTCGCTGGTTTCATACCCCCACTGAAGCGCGAAGTCCTGCCATACCATCAAACCCGCCTTATCCGCTTCATAATAGAGTTCCTTGCGGTTCACGTGCGCGTGTATCCTTACCATATTTATATTGGCCTCTACGAGCATCTTAACGTCCAGGGCGGCTTTTTTGGAATTGTATTCGGAAAGCATCTGCGTAGGAATTATATTGGTCCCGCGTATGAAAAACCTCTTTCCGTTAAGGTACCATGCCTTATCTTCGGCCTTTTTGAATTCCCTGATGCCTGAAATATCCGCGTACTCGTCCTTTATGGCCCCTGATTTTACAGTATACGTAAATTCATAAAGATTCGGGGCGCCGAAATCCCATGTCCACCACAGCGCCGGGTTTTGCATGTCGGCATGAAGAAAAATTGTATTCGTTCCCGGCTTGAGCGTTATTTCCCTTTTTAATGTTTTCGAAACGCCTTTGAAATTAAAGGGCTTTATTATCCCTGAAACTGATGCGTCCACATTATTTCCGGAAAAATTGTTTATAATAAGTTCGGAGCCCACGTTCCATACTCCGTCATCCTTTAAGAGCGGTGTGATTTTTACCCTTTCTATCTCCAGCATGTCGCTTGATTCAATATATACGTCGTTCCAGATTCCGCCCGTGTTCATGTTCTGCCCGTGCTTCTTGTCCCAGGAACCAGGCCTCGCGTCATGGTGGTTAAAAATCCCCTTTATAAGGTATTTTGCGTTCGGCCAGATATCTGTCGATTCCTTCGGCTCGTTCACCTTTACCCGGATATTGTTCTTTCCTGTTTTTATGTTTCCTGTCACATCAAAGCCGAATTTCTAGAAATAACCCTCATGGGAACCCGCCGCCCTGCCGTTAAGCGAGGCTTCGCAGAAATAATCCACCCCTGTAAATACAAGAAAATATTTTTTGTCCGGCTGCTTTTTAAAGGTGAACTCCCTGCTGTATTCGGCTTCGCCCGAGATGTCAAAACCGGCGGAGTACCAGTTCAAGGGTACGGTAATCTTCGCCTTCTTGTCCTGATACAAAAAGTTCCACCTGCCGTTCAAGCTTGTTTTTTTCTTCATATATTCTCCTTGGCTGGCGCCGGTTTTAAATAAATAAATTGTTATAATTTTATACAATAAATACCTTTATTTTACAAGGGATTTACGCAAGAACATCATATGGTTTGTTTCATGTGAAAAGTAAGTATTAAAACGTGTTTACATGCCTGTGGGTTTTTTCAGTTCTTCCCTTATCCTTCTGTAAGTTACGATAGGAAGGTCTCCCGGTATGAGTTTTTCATCCATCCTTAATTCCGTCTTTATGGGCAGCTGCGTGAGAACCACGCGCCTGTCCTGGTTCAGTATTTTTTTGGAAAAACGCATATTGAAAAAATCAAACAGCTGCCTTAATACCGGCACGGTCATAAAACGCTGATAGGCGCGCAGGTAGATTACTGTATTTGAATCATCCACTGGAACAAATGCCACAAATATCCTGAGCTGCGGCAGTATCCAGTTCTGCCATATATTAGGAAAAATAAAATGTATGTGCTGTTTTTGTAAGTCGGGCGGCGGCAGTTCAGAAGCTTTCTTCGGAGTCTGCCCGATATCTTTTTCATTGTAAACCCAGAACTCTATCTGCCTGTTTTCCTTTATAAGCTCCACCGGGCCGTTCACAAGCACCCTGTTGCCCTTACCGATAGTATCATAATGAACAAACGGGACATGGACAAGATCCAGCTGGTTTTCAACGGCCCTTGAATAATGGACTGGCCAGCTGTGAACGGAAGTTACATAAGGGAAGTTTTCGTCAATGTCTGTAAATGACGGAACTTCGGGCAGTTTTTCTTTCGCGGCCCCCCAGAAAATAAATATCATACCGTGGCGTTCCGCCGTTTTATAGGAATTGACCCTGAACTGTTCCGCGGGTTTTGACGCACTGCCGTTGGCGGGTATTAATACAACACAGCCGCTTTCATCATATTCAAAACCGTGAAAGGGGCACTGCGCATGTCCGTCTTTCATTTTGCCCGCCGACATTGCGGCCCCCCTGTGGCAGCATTTGTCCGCCAGGCAGACGGGTTCTCCATTATTATTTCTCCAGAATACCAGCCTCTCGCCAAGGCGGGTAACGCCTGTAAGTTTATTCTTTTTTACTTCATTTGATTCAAGAACGGCGTACCACTGGTTGCGTATCATTGATATTCACCCCCATGAATTAATATTTTCTTTATTATACCTTATTCCAAAAATGATAAAAGGTTTTTTTGTAGAGGCGGCTATCCGGGCAAAAAAAGTGGAATCATCATGGTGGGCGCGGCCGGGATGTCGCCTGCAGCGACAAGATGAGTGGATGATAAAACTTTGATTTTCGGGCGCTCGCCACAGCTCGCGCAACATCTCCGAACAGTGACCCTTAGCTTGTCGAGCTGATACTCTGAGGCGTAATTGCGAGCTTCAGGCGAGCATATTATTATAGAACCTTCCTCTCGCCTTGCCGCTTCAGCGGCCACCAACTGAGCTACGCGCCGGCTAAAAAGAATCCTAGTATTCAACTTTGCTGTGCTATATAAACAAAGAGAGGCACATCATGGTGGGCGCGACTGGGATCGAACCAGTGACCCTTAGCTTGTCGAGCTAATACTCTAACCAACTGAGCTACGCGCCCAACATGATGTGCCTCTTACAATTCTATGATGATTCCGTCTCTTTTCACCTTTAAAACACATATGATTTTATTATATATTCCACATATGTCAACCACAATTTACTGCGCCTGCTTATATTTGCCGCCCTGTCTTGTTCCCCGTTTTTCCAGCTCCTTTATGAACATTTCCTTGATTGCAGCCTTGTATTCGGGTCTGCAGTAATTCGGCGCCAGAAGCTCATTTTCATCTCCCTCCGCGGTAAAACGCATAAGCACCATTTCGGGCGGTAAAATTTCGGCTATATCGGCCAGTGCGCTGATATATTCTCCGGCTCCAAGAAGTTTAAATGGATGGCGGCTGTATTCATCCCCCATCGCCGTACCTTTCATAACATACAGTGGATGTATTTTTATTCCGAAAATATTCATTGAAGCAATCAGCCCCGCAGTGCGCATAAAATCCTCATGGCTCTCGCCGGGCAGCCCGGCCATCATATGCGCGACCACCCTGATATCTGTCCCACGTGCCCTTTGAACGGCATCCTGAAAATCAGCTACGGTATGCCCCCTGTTGATATTTTTCAGTGTATTGTCATTTGCGGACTGCAGCCCCAGTTCCAGCCATATTTCACTGCCCCTGTCCTTATAAGAGTCAATCAGACTTAAAACCTCGTCATTTGCGCAGTCCGGCCTTGTACCCACATCAATTCCTATTACCCCCTGATGATTAAATGCCTCGGAATAAACAGCCGCGAGCTCGTCTATTGGCGCGTTGGTATTTGAATAGGACTGGTAATATATGATAAATTTTGTATCGCTTCCGTAACGCCTTATGCCCGATGATATTCCGTGCATTATCTGTTTGGCAAGCGGCACTGTCGGGTCGTTTCCCGGGGGTGTACTGCCCTTATGGCAGTATGTGCAGCCGCCGCTCCCGTCCTCATTCATGTGCGGGCACAAAAACGGGAGTGAAACCGTGATTTTCCGGACCCTTGTCCCGTATTTTTCCCTGAAATACCCGCTCAAACTCCTGTATAATTCCTTTTCCACTGATAATTCTCCTTGAAAGTCCATTTTTTCCCATGCACATTTAATTGCCAAATGAGACCGCGACAAGCAGCGGCTCTACAACCCGTCATGTTGCGGACATATGAGACTTTTGGAGGGCCCTGCGCACCCCTGGGTGGTTAATAGAATATTAATTTAGGCGCAGCTACCCGGAAAAAGGCTCATATTGCAACAGGTATTAAACCGGAAAAATGTGCTGCAACAAAAAAAGGGCGGTTTTACCCGCCCTTCTTTTTGCCTTCAAAATATCATTTAAGGACACCCTTTTTTATTCCTGGCTGCCCAGTCTGTCCATCTCTTCCTTTGAAATATCAAAATTCGCGTAAACATTGGAAACGTCCTCATTTTCCTCGAGGTTGTCCATCAGCTTGAGCATATTTTCAGCGTCCTTGCCCGTAAGCTTTACATATGTCTTCGGCACCATTGTGACTTCCGCCGCGGCGAATTTCACCGACTTTGACTCAAGTGCCTTGCGCACAGCCTCAAAATCGGATGCCTCGGTGATAATATCATAAGAGTCATCTTCGTTCTTTATATCCTGGGCCCCGGCTTCAAGCGCCACTTCCATCAGGGACTCTTCATCTATTGATTCCTTGGGGACGGATATAAACCCCTTCTGCTCGAACTGCCATGCCACGGACCCTACAGAACCCATGCTTCCGTTGCTTTTGAGCAGCAGGGCGCGCAGATCAGCCGCAGAGCGGTTCTTGTTGTCCGTGGTCACCTTAATAAGGACAGCGACACCGGCCGGGCCGTATGCCTCGTAATTTATTTCCTCGTATGTAACACCGGGAAGCTCGCCGGTGCCCTTCTGTATCGCCTTTTTAATATTATCTGAAGGCATATTTACGGCCTTGGCCTTTTCGACAACCGACCTTAAGCGGGCATTGGTATTTATATCTCCGCCGGATTTGGCCGCGACGATTATTTCCCTTATTATCTTTGTGAATGACGCGCCCCTCTTTGAATCGATAAGCGCTTTTTTACGCCTTATGGTCGCCCATTTTGAATGTCCTGACATAAATCTCCTTTCGTTCCAGACATTAAATTATGCCTTGAATTTATTTTTTCTGCGGT
>Ga0181520_10004198_pt1 | contig 24386 bp, 15 predicted proteins | sample PEATcosm2014_Bin_29_FD_132451 | JGI IMG/M metagenome (GOLD analysis project Ga0181520, IMG submission 132451) | Peatland microbial communities from MTU Mesocosm Facility, Houghton, MI, USA - PEATcosm2014_Bin02_30_metaG | ecosystem: Environmental > Terrestrial > Soil > Wetlands > Peat | place...
AATGCCTTCGTTACCAAGATCAGTCCCCAGGATGCTCCTTCCGTGGCGCTGAGTCCGCAGCAGATTAACTTTGGGAACCAGCCGCTCTTGAGCCCCACCACTGCGGTCACGGTCACGCTGACCAATGAGGGAAGCGCCGCGCTAAATATCGCCAGCATCACCGCCAGTGGGGACTTCCAGCAGACCAACACCTGCGGAACCTCCGTATCCGGGGGCGGCGGTACCTGCACCATCCAGGTAACTTACAGTCCCACGTCGGTGGGCCTCGAAACCGACCAGATCACGATTAATGACAACGCCAACGGTGGGACGACACAGGGCATTACGGTCACAGGACATGGGGTGCTGACCGGCGGTTCGCTGACCTTTACCCCGACCAAAATGACGTTTGCGGCGCAGACCGTCAATACGACCAGTCCGAGCCAATCGGCTCTTCTCGTTAATACCGGCAATCAAGCGGTGACCATCACCAATATCGCTGCCACGGGTGCTTTCGGGGAAACGAATAATTGTGGGCCGAACTTCCCGATCGTCCCCGCATCGTTGAATGTGGGGCAAAGTTGTACGGTTGCCGTGAATTTTACCCCCACCACCTCGGGCTCCCAATCCGGTAGCGTTACGGTGACGTCGAATGCGGTGACTGCCGCCACGTCGGTGGCTTTGACGGGGACCGGGAGCCCCATCTACTCGCTTTCCTCCAACCAGCGATCGAGTGTTGTTGTCGTCGGCAGCACAAGCACAACCTTCACGATCGCCGCGTCTGGCCCCAGCACCTTCCTGGGGAGCATCTCCCTGGCGTGCAGCTCGGGCGGCGCGACCTGTACTTTTAGCCCAACCTCGATCGGCGTCGGAGGATCGAGCAACCTTACGGTTACCGGCCTTACCGCGAGCACTGCGAATCCCTTGAACTTCACCGTCACCGGGACTAGCACTGGCCAGACCGCATCCATCGGGTTGGCGATCTTCTTTGAGGACTATGCATTGTCAGCGACGCCCTCAGGCACAACCGTAACGGCCGGGAACAACGCCACCTATACCATAACGCTGACGCCCTTAAATGGATTCAGCCAGACCGTGCTCTTGACTTGTCCTGGCGCTTCGGCCGCTTTTCCTCGGGGTGCAACCTGTTACTGGAATCCCCCTGCCTTGACGCCCGCAGGAACAACGGATGTGACGGTGTCGGGCACGCTGACCATAACCACCGAGGCCGAATCCGCGCGCGTCCCACCGGCGCCTCCCCCCGGCGTTCCGCCGGGATTGACGCGCTGGATTCTTCTCTTGGGCCTCGTGACATTGTTGGGTGCGCTGGCCTTAGGCTTCCGCCGAACTGCAGCCGGAAGACGCCGCCTGAGTCTAGTGATTGTATTTGCCGCGATGGTCCTGCTGGGCCTAGCCGTGAGCTGCGAGAACTACGTGAATCCGATCAATATCACTCCTTTTGTGAACGGCACGCCCTCGGGCACCTACTCGATTCCGATTACGGGGACCCTGGGCAACGGCAGCGGAGTGACAAGGACAACCACGGTGAACCTATCGGTTCTACCGAATACATAGCGCCGACGCGCGCTCGCATTCGTCACGCCGGGGTAGGGTGTTCGACGAATTGATATCGCAAGAACGGAATTTCAGAATCTGGATTATTTCCGAGGAGGACTGTCGTGATTGGAAGGAGCGGCACTGCCATCTGCGCCCAAGGCGCAAACCCAGGCGCGATTACGAGAGGTCGACGCCTCCCCTATTGCCTGCTGTTGATTGCAATCTTGGCCGGCGCGGCCATTCTCCATCGAGACGGGGGGGCGGCATTCCCCACCGCCAAAACTCGCTCGAACTCCGAATGGGCACACCTCTACGGGGCGCTGCCGCTGAGTTTTGAGGCGAATCGTGGGCAAACCGACCCGAGCGTGAAATTCCTTTCCCGCGGCCAAGGATATACCTTGTTCCTGACGAGCGGTGAAGCTGTCCTTACTTTAAAAAAGTCGGCGGCGGTCAGTGGCCCATCTTCGATCGCCGGCAAAGTCCCCTCCTCCGTGGCCTCGGGACCGGGGCCGGTAATACTCAAAGCAGGGCGCGAAACAACCGATAACTCCCCCAGCGCTCATGAAGCCGTTCTTCGCATGCAACTTGTCGGTGCGAATTCCACCCCAAGAGTGATCGGCAACGAGGAGTTGCCCGGCAAGGTCAACTACTTCATTGGCAACGTCCCGCGCAAGTGGCGCACCAACATTCCGACCTTTGCCAAAGTCCAGTACGAAAGCGTGTATCCCGGCGTCGACCTGGTCTATTACGGTACCCAGGGGGGAGAACTGGAGTACGACTTTGTCATCGCGCCCGGTGCCGACCCCCGATCCATCGCCTTGGGAATCGCGTCTGAAGCGCATGCCCCGCTGCAGATCAGTTCGAATGGCGAACTCCTCGTCACGCTTCCGGACGGCAACGTGCTCCTGCGCCAACCGGTTGTTTACCAAACGGAACCCGAAAGCTGGCAACGGCCCGCGGTCCACGGACGGCGCACCGCCATCGAGGGCCGTTATGCCCTGGACGCGCAGAACCATGTTCACTTCGAACTCGGCCCCTATGACCACACCCGGCCGCTGGTGATAGACCCGGTCCTCGTTTACGCAACCTACATCGGCGGCAATGGCGGCGACGTCGGTTACTCGATCCAGGTTGACACGACCTTCGATGCTTACATCGCGGGCAGCACGAACTCGACCAACTTCCCCACGGCAGGAACCCCCTACCAGGGCGCCAGCAGAGGAAATGGCGACGGCTTTATTACCAAGATCAATTCCGGTGGCACCCAGCTCATCTTTTCGACGTATTTGGGAGGCAGCGAGACGGACGCCATCACCGCCATGGCTCTGTTCAACGATAGCCCGTTTGTTACCGGCTACACCAACTCGCCAGACTTCCCCACCAAATCGCCGATCACCGGCACCAATCCCTTCCAAATGACCTATGGCGGCGGGACTGACGCTTTCGTCGCCGAGATCAACACTCTTGGCACGGTCTTGGAATATTCCACCTACTTGGGCGGCAGCGGCGCCGACTATGGCCAGGGGATCGCCGTCAATTCCGCCGGCAATGCCTATGTGACCGGCTCGACACAATCCGCCAACTTCCCGATCATCTCCGGGGGACTCCAATCCAGTCTCGTGGGGTCGCAGAACGTCTTTGTAACCCAGGTCAATTTCACCGGCACGGCGCTCGTGTACTCCACTTTTCTAGGCGGCTCGTCAGCCGACACCGCCCAGAGCATTCAACTCGATAGTGCCGGGGATGCCTATCTCGCCGGCTACACTTTCTCGACAGACTTTCCGACGGTCGCACCCTTCCAGGCCGCAAACGCGGGCGGAGCGGACGCCTTTGTCACCGAGTTGAACCCTGGCGGCACCGCCCTGACCTTTTCGACCTACCTGGGCGGAACGGGCAATGATTACGCCTATGGCCTCGCTTTGGACAGTAACTCGTCCCCCAACATTTACATCACGGGGGGAACGAGTTCGGCTGATTTCCCCACCACCAGCGGCGCCTTTCAGACCTCGCTGAATGGCGCCTCCGATGCCTTCGTCACCAAATTGAATCCTTCCGGTTCCGCCCTCGCTTACTCGACGTATCTGGGCGGCAGTGGCGTTGACCAAGGCACCGCGATCGCCGTGATCCCGACGGGGTCCACCAACGCCGGCAACGTCTACGTCACGGGTTTCACGCAATCCACGGATTTTCCTCTTGCCAGCCCCATTCAATCGGTTCTGGGACTGAGCTCAAATACCCTCTATTGCGGAAGTGCTCCGTGCTCCGACGCCTTCGTCAGTCAGTTCAATCCCGCGGGAAGCTCCTTGACCTTCTCCACTTACCTGGGTGGTAATGGCGCGGACTTCGGCCAGGGTATCGCGCTGGACGCGACCGGCGACCCCTACGTTACCGGCAGCACCGATTCCACCAACTTTCCGGCCGTTTCTCCACCCCAATACGCCACGGTTTACGTGCCCCCCTATAAGTCCGCTCTGGTCGGCACTGCAGGCAACGCGTTTATCGCCAAAATGGATCCGGGCAATAACCCCAATATCTCCATCACGCCTGGCAGCTTGAACTTTGGCTCCCAAACCGTTAGTGTCGCCAGCCCCGTGCAGCCGATCACCATCGTCAACCCTAGTACGGTGCCCTTGGTGATTACGCAGATTCAGGTCCAGGAAGTCAATAACTCCACCACGATCTACACGGAAACGGACAATTGCGTAGGCACCATCCCGGCAGGCGGCGCCTACTGCACGATCTACGTCACCTTCACCCCCGGCGCCCTCGGCACCGAAAGCACAATCATCACGCTAACGGACAATGCCGGAGGCGAGGCGGGCACCCAGCAAACGATTAACCTGACCGGCAGCGGAGTGACCGCGGCTACGGCAGTCACCATTCAGCCCACCAGCCTCTCTTTCACGAGCACCGCCGTCGGGGCCTCGAGCGCACCCCAAAGCGTCACCATCACCAATACCGGCACCGAACCGTTAACCATCTCGAAATTCTCGGTGGGCACCAGCCTCGACTTTACCGTGACCAACCCCGCCACCGGAGTCCCGGGCAATACCTGTAACGCCTTGAACAACACGCTTGCGGTGTCACAAAGTTGCGTGGTCGACGTCTGGTTCACGCCTACGGCGAGCAACACCCGAAGTGCGTCATTGAGCATCAGTGACAACGCTGTCGGCAGCCCGCAGACGGTGGCGCTGACGGGAATAGGCGCCGCAGCATTCACGCTCAGCTCCCCCAGCGCCGTGAATCCCACGATCATCGGCAGCGACCAGACAACCTTCGTCCTCGTCGCCAACGGGCCCACGAGTTTCACCGGAGCCATTACGCTCGCCTGCTCGTCCGGCAGCACGTGCGCATTCAGCGAAAACCCCATTTTTGTCGGCGGGGCTCCAAGCACCCTAACCATCAGCAACCTGACGACTCAGCTCCCCAATCCTTATCTCTTTACGGTGACCGGGACCAGCGGCTCGCAGTCGTATCCTTTGCAACTGAGCCTTGGGTTTACGGACTTTGCCCTGTCGGCTTCTCCGTCCAGCTACACCACCATTGCCGGCCACCAGGCGGTTTACACAATATTCGTCAATCCGCTGAACGGATTTAACCAGAACGTCACGCTGCTCTGCCCGCCGCAGAAGCAGATGCCGCCCGCAACCGGCTGCGTCTGGTCGGCTACCAATACCACCCCCAATGGCGGCCCGAGCTCAGTCACGTTGACCATCACCACCCAGGTCTATGTCACGCCTCCCAGTTATACTCGCGCTCCGCCGCGATTCCCTGGGGGCAAGCTTCCGCCCATAATATTTGGGCTCCTCTGCCTTGCCGGCCTGGCCTCCCTGGCATTCGGCAACCGGCGTAGAGCCCGCCACGGATGGCTCGGCGCAGGCTGGATGTCGGTACGCATGGGAACGCTTAGCCTCATATTCGCCCTGAACCTGGCATTGGCAGCTTCTTGCCGTTCGGGAACCCTCGTGCAATCCGGAACGACGACCGGGGGGTACACCATCGAACTCACGGGCGAGTTGACGTCCAACACCGCGGTCTTGCGATACGTCACCATCGCCTTGGCCGTGACTGCCGCGAACCCGACCTAGACCTGGCACCCCTCGAGTCCAGGTCCCTGGAATCTGAAGCGTCGCACCAAAGCAGCCGGGCCTTAGGTCCGGCTGCTTCGTTTTGTGGTACTATCGATGCGATTCAATTCAATGAAGAATTGCGTGCAAGAGCAACCATGAAGGCCGTTTACCTCACCGGCTTGAGACATATGGAAGTGGGTCAGGCGCCCGCGCCGCGCCTAACCGGCCCTCGCGACGTGTTGCTGCGCGTCGACGCCTTGGGCGTCTGTGGTTCAGACATCCACTATTACACGCAAGGTAGGATTGGACCGCAGGCCGCGCCATTTCCCCTCATCCTGGGCCACGAGCTTGGCGCCACCGTCATGGAAACCGGTTCCGCAGTGGCGAACCTCCATTCCGGCCAGCGAGTGGCGGTCGACCCATTGATTCCCTGCGGCGAATGTGACCAGTGCCGCGCCGGCCGCCAGCACACGTGCCGCAAACAGAAATTTCTGGGCAATCCGGGTCAGGCACCCGGCGCAATGATGGAGTATTTGGTCATGCCCGCAACTTGTTGCAGTCCCGTCCCCGATTCGCTCTCGGACGACGAGGCTGCGGTGGTCGAACCACTCTCCATTGGCTTGTATGCCGCGCAGATGGCCCAACTGGCTCCCGATGCCCGCGTGGGGATTGTGGGCTCCGGCCCCATCGGTTTATGCACCCTTCTGGCGATTCGCGCTTCAACTCGCGCCACTGTTTACATGACCGATCTGGTGGACGACCGCCTGGAAATGGCCAAGGCCTGCGGAGCCGCCTGGACCGGCAATCCCCGGCGTGAAAACGTCGTGGCAGCTATTCAGCGCCTTGAGCCTCTGGGCCTAGACGCTGTTTTCGAATGCGCAGGTGAGCAGGACGCGCTCGACCAAGGCGTCGAACTCCTCAAGCCCGGCGGCGCCCTGTTGATTATCGGCATTCCCGAGGTCGATCGCGTCAGCTTCAACCACAGCCTGATGCGCCGGAACGAGTTGCGCATTCTTAACGTGCGCCGCCAAAATGCCTGCGTTGAGCCCGCGATTGATCTGATTGCCAGCCGGCGTGTGGACGTCCGGCCGCTGATTACGCACCACTTTAAAATGGAGGAAGCCGCTCGCGCCTTCGAGCTCGTCAGCGCGCGCACGGATGGCGTGGTGAAAGCCATCATCCGCATCTCATGAAGGACCAGGGCATTGAACGCCTCGTCGAGTTCCCCAACCCCAAGGGGAAAACCTTGCGGGGGATGCTGCACTTGCCTGCCGCCGGGGAAAAGGCCCCTGTTCCTGGCGTGGTGTTGTTTCATGGATTTACTGGCGATCGCACCGAATCCCATTGGATGTTCGTGAAGTGCTCGCGCGCCTTGGCGCGAGCGGGATTTGCCTCCTTGCGCTTCGATTTCTATGGCTCGGGCGAGTCCGATGGGGATTTCCGTGAAATGTCCCTTACCGGCGAGGTCGCTGACGGCCGCGCGGCGGTGGCCTTTGTGCGCGAGCAGGCGGGCATTGACCCGCAGCGTGTAGGCCTTCTGGGGTTATCCTTGGGGGGACTGATTGCGGCAACCTTGGCGCCCGGCCTTAACGCCAAGGCTGTGGTGCTGTGGAGCGCCGTTGCCCACACCGCCCGACTGCGCGACTTGGTTAAGAAGATGTCACAAAGAATCCCCGGTCGGCCCGGCGCCCTGGAATATGACGCTCGCGAGATTTCCCCCCGCCTCGTCGAGGACGTCATCAAATTCGATCCCATTCGCCATCTCGCCCGCTTTAAAGGGCCGACTCTGATCATCCATCCGGAAGCCGACGAGGTGATCCCTGTTTCCCATGCGCGCGACTTCTATTGGGCCGCCGGCGCCGACGCCAAAGAACTTGCGATCATCGCCGGAGCGGACCACGTCTATTCTTCCATCGCCTGGGAACAGGATGTGCTCCTCCGTACCCTGCAATGGTTCGGGCGATACCTGTAACCCTTTATCCCGCCGGCGGCATCGAGGTAGTAACATCTGCCATCTGCCAAGCATCATATAGGAACCGGCTCACCTTGCCGATAGATGAATCTGGAGACTATGGGACTCATGAAAAATCGGAAACTCTGGCCTCTCGGCGCAGTGCTGACCGTGCTACTCGCCGGGACGCTGGCTGGTTCTCATCAATTGATAGCAGAACAAGCGGACGAGGCTGCCGCTCCAGCTACGCCACAGACCCAAGGTACCGCTCCGCAGACTCAACCGCCTCCTCCGCAAGCTCAGCCTGATGCTCCGCAAGCTCAGCCGGCTGCTCCCCAAACACAATCGGCTGCACCGCAAACCCAGGTGACGACACCGCAGACCCAAACTAGCCCCCCAGATAACACCGGCAAAAAGCAACCCCCTAAGCCCGCTGGAAAACCCGAGAATGATCGAATTTTCTTTGCCTTGCCCAATTACTTGACCGTGGAAAAGTCTTCCAAACTGCCTCCGCTCACGACGAAGCAAAAATTCAAGGCGGTGGCGGAGGGATGTTTCGATCCGGTTGAAGTCGTGTTCATCGGCATCCAAGCGGGCATCGGCCAAGCCGATAACGTAGACCCGACCTATCACCAAGGGTTTGTGGGTTATGCCAGACGCTTCGGGACGGATTATGCCGACGTCGTTGTCGGCAACTTCGGGACGGGCGCCATATTCCCCGCTTTGCTAAGGGAGGACCCCCGCTACTTCCAAAGGGGAAAAGGAAATTTTTTCTACCGTTTTACGTACGCCGCGACGCGGGTTGTTATTACCCGTTCGGACAAGTCGGGGAAAACTGAGTTCAACTTCTCCGAGTTCCTCGGCAATGGCATGGCTGCAGCCGCCTCCAATGCCTACCATCCCGGCCCGCACACGGTCGCCAGCAGCATGGACGTCTTGAGCACGCAAATTGTGCTGGATGCTCTCGGTTACGAATTGAAAGAGTTTTGGCCCGACATTCATCGCCTTCTCAACCACGTCAAGCGTAAGTCGTGAATCCTCTCTACGCGGTAGACGGCATACAGTAGTCGGGAAACGCGGAACCTTCTTCTTCACCACCATCTCGAAACATACCGGGAACTGCAGAATATAGTGACAGTTCCGTACGTAGCGCGGGCATCTTGCCCGCTGTCTTGGGAGCGTCCCGCTCCCGCCAGCGCGCGGGCAGGATGCCCACGCCGCATCAGGCGAGACTCCCGCGCTGCCAAATCAGTTCGTCACCCTATTTTGCAATCCTCATTGATTCCTTCCCCAGGGGAAAGGCGTCCCTACGGCGGGAGATTCATGCGGCGCAGGAGGTCCTGGAAGCGCGGATCGGAGCGGAGGAAGTCGAACTCGGGTGCGCTCTTTCCATAAGGGCTAATGTCCCATCCGGTTTGTTTCAAGCAATACAGCACTTTGTCTCGGTCCTTGAGGAGCCCGTACTGGAAGGCGACGCTCAACACGCCATAGGGTTCGTAGCTTCGTTCCTTGAGTTGTGCGGCCTTGAGCTGGGCGGCGCGAAGGCCCGATTTTCCATAAGCTCCGGCGATCTCCTCCTGATCGTGGAAATGCGCTGGAATGTGGGCTAGGATTGCAACCTTCCTTTCTTCGGCCAGGGCATCCGGAACTTTGCCCTCGATCCAATAGATGCGGGCGAGCTGATCGTGGGGATCGGTCGGTTGCGAGTTGATTGCCGATGCTTTTTCCAATTGCATTATTGCCTGATCATATTCGTGCAGGCTGAGGAGCATGACGCCACGGAGGAAATTGATGGGCAAAGAGAAGGGGTCCAGCCGCCGCGCCCGGTCATTCTCAGCGAGCGCCTCGCTCAGGCGGCCAAGGGACAGCAAGAGGAGAGAAGACCAGTGGTGGGCCATCGCATAATTCGGATTCAACTCCATCGCCCGTTTGAGCTCTTTGCCCCCATCGGCGAATTTGTTTTGGTACACAAGAGCGACTCCGAGCGACGCGTGGGCTTCAGCGAGCTCGGGTTCGAGCGCCACCGCCTTGCGGGCGTACGTTTCCGCCAGAGGCTCGTCCTGTTTGATGCTCCAGCTAACCGCATAGTAATCAGCGAGCCCGGAATAAGCGAGCGCGAAGCCGGGGTCCTCCCGTAGCGCCTGCTCGAAGTACACCCTGGCCCCTATTGCGGTTTCCGCAGTTCTCTCGTTCCAAAGGTAACGGCCGTGCAGGTAAGAGTCATAAGCGCGCGGGTTGACCGGTCGTTTGCTGGCGAGCCGCGTCTCCACGTCGATGGTCAGACGCCCGCTAACTTCGTGGGCGATGGCCAGCGCCGTCTGTTCCTCCAGTTGGATGAGTTGTCCCAAGTCCCGCACGTAGGTTTGTGCCCACAGGTGCGTGTCGGTTCGCGCCTCAACCAACTGCGCGGTGATTCGTACTTGGTTGCCGGACCGCTGCACCGTGCCTTCCACCACCGAGTCCACGTCTAGCTCTTGGGCGGTTTGCGGCAGCCGTTTCTTGGCTCCCTTGTATTGCACCACCGAGGTCCGCGAAATCACTCGGAGTGGCGCGACTTGGCCCAAATCGGTGATCAGGGCATCGGTCAGGCCGTCAGCAAAGTATTCCTGCTCGGGGTCGTGCGAGAGGTTCTCGAGCGGCAACACGGCGATAGACTCGATGTGTACCGCCTGTAAAGACGCATGGCTTTTCGCTCCTGCGTACCCTACCAGGCGGTCACGCAGGCCCGTCACTTTCAGACCGACGAGCATCGCGAGCAGCATGACAATCCCGCCGGCCACTGCGGTCACCAGCCAGCGCTTTTGTCGGCGCGCCTCTTCGGGGAGTTCCAACGGAGGGGGCACAAGCGGTGCGCCTACCTCGGCGTGCGCACCCTTCTCCTTCACGACCTCAACCGGAGCAATGACCTCAACAGGCGGTGCTTCCACCTGCGCCCGCGCACCTTTCCCTTGCACGATCGCTACCGGAGCCACGAACTCAACCGCAGCGATAAGGCGATATCCACGCCGGGGCAGAGTCTCGATGAATCGTGGGTTCTCAGAGTCATCCCCCAACGCCTCGCGCAACTTTTTCACCGCCGTGTTGATGCTGTGTTCGAAGTCAACGAAGGTATTGGCGGGCCAAAGTTCTTGCTGAAGCTGCTCCCGCGTCACCACTTCGCCCGGCCGCTGGAGGAGCACGGCGAGAATTTGGAAGGGCCGCTCCTGGAGCTTGATCTTCTCGCTGCCGCGGCGCAGTTCCCCACCTCGAAGATCAACTTCGAACTCTCCGACCCGGACGCGCCCAGATCCACTGGCGGGTACTTGCATGGCGGGGTCACAACCTGCCGATCGGCTTTCACTGCGGTCGATGCCGCCGTTCACAACCATCAGAAAGTGAATGACTTGCTAAACTTACCAGGGGAGAACCCCTGTTTACGCCTTTTTGCGGGTGAAGTCAACGCGAATGGCGCAAAAGGGAAACTTCTCCTATTTGCCGTCGGGTCACCCACAGTTTACCCGGAGTTCACCCTCCGTGCATTGAACCCCGCACGTGGCTGTAGCAATGTGGGCCGAATCAACAAGGGTCAGGTGGGGCCAGTTCGTGGTTCGCGGTCCGACCCGGATTGCGGACACAACACGCGGCTATCCACTCGACTCTGATTAAAGGAGGCATGTATGAAACTCAGAAAGGTAATCACCATCCTCGCTTTGACCGGCGTGGTCTTCTCACTCCTGTCATTCGTTCCCAACAACCTCATCCGTCCAACCCCCGTGGCCTTCGCGGATTCTCCCAAATGCGTCCCCGTGGGCGGAGCGCTGATGACCAATATCGGAGCGATCGCGGTTCCGTCCCCGGGCGGAACCAACCTGGGTCCGGTGTTCGGTGATCTGGCGGGATCGGTGGCAGCCACCATTCTCGGCGAGAACGCCAACGGCTCCTACAACGTGCAGCATTATTGGGTCACGGCGGCAGGTGACACGATCACGTTTGCCGTGGCGGTGCTCTATCCCACCTACCCAATAGCAGGTAATGACGCCATCGTGGCCGTACCCTGGGGACACTACAGTTCTACCATCACCGGGGGGACCGGCAAGTTCGAGGGTGCAACGGGGAGTCTGAATTACTTCGGGATGGCGGATTTTAGCCAGAAAACGCTGGTGTTGCGCTATCGGGGCGAGGTCTGCTACGCGCACTGAGCCCAGGGGCAGTCCAGCGAACCCTATAACGAACAAGCTAAACGGGACAATCAAACTTACCCCGGCAGGATGGGCGGCGCCCGCCCGTCCTGCTTGGGCCGATAACCGCACGGTTCGGGTTGTGACTTGCCCTCCCCGCGTCCAGTGGCACTGGGGCTAAATCGAAGCACGGTTCGCAACTCCACAGAAAACCCCCGGCTTAGAACGGACTCCTTCTCAAGTAGATAGAATGGCGGAAAACTCTTCTTGCGCGAATCGCGTCTTAAGTTAGAGCGGGGCCCGGTCGCAGAGTATGCCATTCGGAAGGACTCAGCGCGCCGATGCGTAAGAGTGGAGACAACCGGATTGACGATGAACCGAAACCCTTTGCTGCGCGGCGCCGTGCTGGCAGGTCTATTCGCATCCATCCTTGGGCTGTCCGCTGAGTTGACAGCGCAGGAGCCGGACCAGACCTCCCCTCCGGCTGCGCCACAAACTCAGCCTGCGGCTCCACAAACCCAGCCGACCAGTCCGCCGAACCAGCCGCCTGCCCCGCCAAGCCCCGCCCAACCGGCGAACGATCCGGGAACAACCCAAATCCAGCCCCCCCAGAGTCCCAAGGTTCCGCAAAATGACCGAATCCTCTGGACCCTGCCAAACTACTTGACCGTGGAAAACGCCTCCTCCCTGCCGCCGCTTACCGTCGGCCAGAAATTTAAGTTGGTGGCGGAAGGGACATTCGACCCCATTGAGTTCGCGTTCCTCGCCATCGAGGCGGGAGTGAATCAAGCCAGCAATACCAACCCCACTTTTGGGCAGGGATTCAAAGGCTACGCCAAGCGCTACGCCTTGGCGTTTGGCGACAACACGGTCGAGAACTTTATGGTGGGCGCGGTATTCGCATCGGGCTTGCACCAGGATCCGCGCTATTACCAAATGGGAAAAGGAAAGTTTCTCCACCGAGTCGAATACGCCGCCTCGCGAGTTGCGGTCACGCGCTCGGACGCGGGAAAGAATCAATTCAACGCCTCCGAGATTTTCGGCGCAGCTACTGCCGCAGCCATCTCAAATGTCTACCATCCCGGGCCGCGGACGTTTGGCAACAGCGTCAATGTTTGGGTAACCCAAATGGGCTGGGATGCTGTGGGCTTCGAGATGAAAGAATTCTGGCCCGACATTCATCGCTATCTCGTGCGCAACCACCACAAAACCTAGAAACGGATTCAAAATTCAAGATTCAAAATTCAAAAGGTTGAACAAGCGGCTCTTGAGTCTCGCGCTGTTGAATTTGAACTTCGGCTCTTAATTTCTGAATTTTGAATTCTTAATCTGGAATGGAGCTTCTGTCGGTTCTTGAATTTTGAACCTTGAATCGCTTTTCTGTCAGACTCTTCGCTCTTCTCGCTCACGAATCACGAGTCTTGAATTTTGAATCTTGAATTTTGAATCACTCTCTCCGCTTGAACGGCGCCCCATTCCGAACGGCCTGCAACTCCTTCAAAAACTCCTCCCGGTCCCTCCGTGCCGCGTCCGCCCGCCTCACCTTCGCGCTCACAAAGCGCTCTCCCTTAAGTTCCGAATCCCGCAGGGTTCGAACCCAGCCGCCAAGCTGCCGCGAAATGCTTTCGACGCTCGCTTTCAGGCTCACAATTCCGGACCCGATTTCAGCAAAGCCGGGAATCTTCTCCACCAGGCACAGCATGGACCGCACTTCCCCCGCCGAACCGCGCGCGATATAAAGAAAGGTCAGCAACTCCTGCTTGGTTCCCCGCTCAAACCCCTCGGCGATGTTATTGGAGACCGAAACCGCCGCCCGCTCAATCTGGTCGCGAAGCGAGTAGCGCCGGCGGAAGGGGGGCAGCTCCGTCAGCGCATAAATGGCAGTCGCCATATCAATGGCCGCCACCCAAACTGGGAGCTGCTCAAACCGTTCATACTTCATCCCCGCCTCCACGCCGAATCTGGAAGGTTAAATCTGAATATTACGTAGTATATAATATACCTAGAGTACCGCTGATGCAATACCCATTTTGAACCTTGCATTTTAAAGGCATTTTGAATCTAACAGTTTGAAGCTTGCATTTTTGAATCTTGTAACTTGAGGCTTGCATTTTGAGTCTCTTAGCCATTTCTCTTCGCCTCGAATCTCGAGTTTCGCATCCTCCTTTTGCTCTTCCTCCCGAATGTTCAATTGTGTTGCCTTTCGCTCTTTTTCTTGCATCTTGAATCTTGAATTTTGAATCGCTCTTCTTCGTCCCTGGTCTCGAACTCTTGAATCGCCGGGGGATTTTCTTGAATCTTGAATCTTGAATTTTGAATCGCTCTTCTTCGTCCTCCAACTTGCACTCTTGAATCGCGGGGGGTTTTCTTGAATCTTGAATCTTGAATTTTGAATCGCTCTTCTTCGTCCTTCAACTCGCACTCTTGAATCCCGGGGGGTTCTTGAATCTTGAATTTTGAATTTTGAATCTGGGCTCACCCGCCGTTCAGAATCCGCCGAATCTCCGCGCCATACCTCTCCGCAATGCGCAGCCCAATGCCCGGGACGTTCAACATCTCGCCATTACTGCGGGGCCGCAACTTCACCAACCCGCTCAGCGCCCGGTCGGTGAAAATGCGGAAGGCGGGAACACCCAGCCGCCGAGCCTCGCCCAGCCTCCACCCCCGCAGCGCCTCTTCCACTTCCAGGTCCAGTTTGCCGGGCGGTACAGAGTGAGGCCCCTGCGCCCGAGGCATGCGTGCAGGAGCAGCGCCCGACCGCAATGCGCCTTCCTGGTCCGGTGGTACCGGCTGAGATCCCTGTGCGCGAGGAGCACGCTGCTTAACCCCGCCCGGCGGCCCCGCTCCCGGTTTCCACAGATCCACGGAAGGCGAAAGGCCCGGTATCGACGAACCGCCCCAAACTGCGCTCGGCCCAGTACCCGCGGCGCTGGCTCCCTTCTTCCGGCGCTTGCGGGGGGTGGCCGACGGCTCAACCTCTTTCATCACCAGATCGAGCGGCGTACGGGCGTCCAGTTCCAATCCCGCGCGCGTCAGCCGGGCGGTGCGATAAGGAATCTGCCGCCCGTTCTTCTCGAACACCGCGTCGTCCAGGCGCAAAATTCCCGCGCGCGCCATACCTCCCAGAAGGTTTTCGAAATCGTCACGGCTCATTTCTTTATGAGGAAACAACTCGGCATGGAGCTTGCCGGTGGATTTCGCGCCGACCGCACGCAACTCCGCGGCCACGCGTAACAGGGCTGTGTGCTCCGCGGACGTTGCGGTGCGAAATCGTTGGGCATTGCACTTGGCTGGCGCGCAATAATCGCAAATCCCGCATGGCTGCTCGCCGTCGGCGGTATCGCCGAAATGGCGCACCACGCTCGCCATGCGGCACTGATTGCTGCGGGCATAGCGGATCATGCGCTCGATCTGCTCGCGCTTGTGCTCCGCCTGCGCCAGATAAGGCTCGCGCCAGGTATCGTGCCCGCGGCTGACGTTTTCCGCGAAGTCCACCTCCGCGCCGCCGTGCGTCCACAGCTTCTCCAGCGCCCGGTCGAACGTCTCGGGACCGAAGTGCAGCAGCTTCTGAAGTTCGCGCTTCTCTTGGGGTTCAGCCTTCAGCAGGGCGAAGATTCCCTCCAAAATCGCCACGTCAGGATAATTCCGCTCGAAGAAGAAATCGTGGGTGTGGCGGTCGGCGTAGGAATGCATCAGCAGCGCGCGGCTGGGCTTGCCGTCTCGCCCGGCCCGCCCGATTTCCTGGTAATAACCCTCGATGCTCGCCGGCAAGGCGGTATGAATGACGGTGCGGATGTCGGGCTTGTCAATCCCCATGCCGAAGGCGATCGTCGCCACAATGATTTCCAGCCGGCCCGCCAGAAAGTCCTCCTGCACCTGCTTGCGGCGCTCGGCATCTAGCCCCGCGTGATAGGCGGCCGCGGTGTGCTGCGCGCCAAGCTCCTCGGCTACGGATTCCGCCTGTTTGCGCGTAGGCGTGTAGACAATCGCCGGCCGGCGGCCGGGGTCGGCCAGCAATCCCTCGGTGAGCGTGAAGCGTTCTGAGGGTGGGATCTCCACAATCTCAATCGCAATGTTGGCCCGTCGGAAGCCGTGGATGAAGCGCGCCGGGCGGATGAGGCCCAATTGCTCCACAATATCGTCCTGCACCGGCGGCGTGGCGGTGGCGGTCAGCGCGATGACGGGTGCCGGCCGCAGGCTGGGAACGTGCTGTCCCAGGCGGCGGTAATCCGGCCGGAAGTCATGTCCCCACTGCGAGATACAGTGGGCTTCGTCTACGACAATCAGAGAGACCTGGCGCTTGGCGAGCATTTCCGGAAAGCCCGTCACCCGTAGGCGCTCGGGAGCAATAAAGAGAAATTGGAGTTTTCCCGACAAATAGTCCCGGCAAGCCTGGCGCGAGTCCATCCGGCGCCGCCCGGAATGAATCGACTCCACGGCAACTCCCAGGGCCTTCAGCTTAGCCACTTGGTCTTCCATCAGAGCGATAAGCGGGCTGATCACCAGCGTCGTCCCGCCGCGAGCGATGGCCGGCAATTGATAGCACAACGACTTGCCCGACCCCGTGGGCATGACCAAAAGGACGTCACGCCCTTCAATGACCGCCCGGCAAACCGCTTCCTGGTTGGGAAGGAAAGAGTTGAAACCAAAAGCGCCGCGCAATAGCGCCAGGATGTCGATCGGGGCAGGGACAATAGCAGGGGGAACGCCCAACTCAAGGGGCAGGGTCGGCACCCATCGAGATTCCCTTGATTCGTCGAGGCAAGGCGTGGAGGCCCGTGTCCCAGCCGGGTCCCCCACGCCTCGCGTATTATTTTCAAATTCCGTCAAAAACTGCTCCCAACTTCCTCTCTACGGTTGTGTCAAGAAAACTGGCAGTCCGAGCTTGCCTTCGTATTTCGGAATGTAGCGCTTTGTATCGTACATACTCGCGATATCCACATGGCGTGGGCCCAGTTTTGGATCGGGAATGGGCTCCATGGCGAAGCACCCCTTGTTGATCGCCGTCATCTTGCCGTGCTCGCCCCGCGCGATGCAGTCCATAGCCATACTGCCGAAAGTAGTGGCCACCAACTTATCGACGAAGTCGGGACTGCCGCTGCGCAGCTCATAGGTCAGGTCGCTGACCACCGTCTCCTGCCCGCTCGCCTTCTTGATTTCATCGCTCAGATCCTCGCCCACATTCGCCTTCTTGCGATGGCCGAAAGCGTCGGCCTCGCCATATTCGCGAAGCGCATAGCCTTCCCACTCGGCGCCTTCTGAAAGGACGACGATGGAGTAATTGCTGGGGTTGTCTTTCTTATCCTGAAGGAGCAACTCGATCATGTTTTTCAGGTCGAACTTGTACTCGGGGATGGCGCACCGAATGCCGGAAACGTACGCTGTGTAAAGCGACGTGTAACCGGCGTCGCGGCCGAAGACGCGGAACACGCCGATGCGCTCGTGCGAGCCCACAGTCGTTCTCTGCCGATCGATGGCGTCCATTGCCCGGGTGATCGCTGTGGAGAATCCAATGCAGTACTCAGTGTTGCGCACGTCGTTATCCATCGTCTTGGGAATGGCGATGACCTTCACGTCTTCCTTGTCGAGCCGTGCCGCGTAGCTCAGCGTATCATCGCCGCCGATCGCCACTAGGTAATCGAGACCCAACGTGCCGACGTTCTTCAAGACTTGTGCGGTGATGTCGTAGACCTGCGACGTCACGCCCTTCTTGGTGCTTTCGACCTTCGGGAAACTCCCTCCCGCACAAACCGGCGGAAGCTTCTTCATTTTCTGCGGATTGGTGCGCGAGGTATGGAGAAAGGTGCCACCGGTGCGATCGACGGTGCGGGTGTTCTCGCGGTTGAGGGGAAGGATGTAGTGCGCGCGGCTGGCCGCGTCGTTCAAATCCACATGCGTCAGGCCTTCCCACCCACGCCGAATGCCAATGACCTCGCAGTCAGCGTCGGTGGCGCGATAAACAACTGTCTTAATCACGGAATTCAGGCCCGGAACGTCGCCGCCGCCGGTGAGAATTCCAATTCGTTTTGCTGCCATGATTGCTCCTTAAGATAAAAGGTTAGATTCTCCCCGGCTGATGATTGATCGCTACCGGGGAACGTAGAAGTTTACACTGCCATCGAGCGTTTGGGAACACGAAGCAGCACGCTGGTTTCTGCTCGCGATGAAAACACATTCCGGAACTTAGCCCGCAGCGTCGGAAACTTCGCAAGTCGCATTCTCCATAGTAGGATTTTGCGCTTAGTGGGAAGGCAGGAATTCTTTTAGGGGGGCAAAAGTGAACCCGCGCTGGCGAGCGCCGGCGATAATTGCCGGCAAGGCGGAAACGGTTTGTGACCTATCAATTTCCGCGGCAGGCCGTGTTTCCCGTCCGTCGTGCAGCAGAATGACGGCACCGGGCCTAAGTGCCCGTAGCGTTGCCCTCGTGATGCCCGCCACATCTTTGCTCCAATCGTAGCCGGTGGCCGACCACATGATCATGTGCATGCCGCGTTCGAGCAAGGTTGGGACCAGACCAAACCAACGGGCGCCAAAGGGGGGCCGAAAGATGTTGGGGCGGATCCCGGCGACGTTCTGAATGATCGCCTGAGTGCGGTCGATTTCCTCCGCCATCCGCTGGCGCGACTTGAAATAGAGATATAAGTGCGAGTAGGTGTGGTTTCCCACCTCATGCCCTTCCACAACGATGCGCCGCAGGAGGTCGGGATGCTCTTCCACGTTTTTGCCGCAGACAAAAAACGTGGCCGGAACGCGGTGCTCCCGCAGGATGTCAAGGATCTGCGGGGTAAACTGCTCCGTCGGCCCGTCATCAAAAGTAAGGGAGATGCGTTTGCCCTCCCGCGGACCCCGGTTCAGCACTGGGCGAAAGAAAGTGGACGATGGCATCGCGCACGCCCACCCGAACCACGCGCCGCACGCCAGACCTAGCGCGTCAATGATGAGCATGGCAGTGTTGAGGCTGGGGGCGTCCATGGAGTGTGAGGTAGTAGCGCGGACCTGTTCTGTAGGTCTGCGGCTTGTTCGTAATTACCGATTGCCGATTGTCGATTGCCGAATGAGCCAACCGCAATTTGGCGATCGACTCGGGATCCGCTTACAGCAATCGCAGAAAATTCAGCCCCGATTCCAGCGCCAGCATGGGGCTGTTGGTGTAGGCGCTCACTTCATAGGGGCAGCCGATCTTGCACCCCTTGCAGAAGTCCCACAGCGTAGCTTCCTGGGCGATGATTTTCTTTGCCGCCTCCGACGCGAAAATTTCCTTCAGCGGCGCCTGCGACTTGTGCAGGGTAACAAACGCGCAAGGCAAGTGAATGGAACCGTCGGGCTTCATGGAAATGAGCTTGGAAGGATGCCGGCAGGGAAACTTGGGACCGAATCCGCCCATGCGATAGAAGTCGTAGTAGTGGGTGTAGAAGCGGACGTTCTCCGGGTAAGACATGCGGAGCTCACGCAGAAACATCTCCACCGTATCCAGATCCTTGCCGTGCAGCTCCGAGTCGGGGAGCAGTTCACCATCACGCATGACGTTGTGAACCGCCTCCGGATGCATGACCAAGTGTCTCTCCTTGCAGAATTCCGCCAATTCCGGAAGGTCGTAGAGGTTCTCGATGTTCACCGCGGCATTGATCTGAGTGGTAAAAGGCTTGCGCTTGGTCAGCACATAGTCAAGGTTTTCGATGATGCGCGGCAGGCCGTCCACCCCACGGCGTTTGGCAAACCGCTGCACGTGGAGCGAATCGATGGATACTTCCAACATGTCCAGGCGCGCCACGCCTTCCGCATACTTCTTGATGAGGAGACCGTTGGTAGGCATGGAGGTCCACATGCCCTTGTCTGCGGCGTAGGCAATGTAGTCGCAGGTACTCGGGTTCAGCAGGGGTTCGCCGCCGGAAAAACTGAGGGCGAAAATTCCCATTTCGCAGAACTCATCAATGCGCTTGAAGATGCGGTCCCTCGTGCCACGGGTCTGAAGGTCGTTGAATTTACCCTCTTCACCAAAAATGCAATATTCACAAAACATATTGCACATCAACGTGGTTTCAAACATGACCATGTAGGGCAGTTTGAAGCCTGACCAGAGGTGCTTTGCGGCCGATTTAACAATGTGCGAGTACTTCATTAATTCAACACCTTTTTCGTGGAGCCCTCAAATGCCACGAACAATTCCGCACGCCGCAAAGTGGGCGCGCAAGATCTCCCGAACAACCGGCGGGTTCATCCACCCTGATGCAGAGTCCTCTCTTTTAGAATAATCGAAGTTGCCGTTCCCTGCCCAACTTTTGGTAGTGGCGAAGAATTCGGAGATGCTACGGCCGCATTCGGAACGGATAACCGCGCTACATTCCAGAGCTCATTTCACGGGGTAAGGTCCTTCGGCGAACTTTTCAGCGTGGTATCCCTTTGACCCAACAAACCGAGCCAAGGGGCTTTTGATATCTTGGTCCGTCTTGAGGCGGCCGACGACAAATTTGAAGTCATATTGCGGTTGCCAGCCCAGTTCACGCCGGGCCCGTTCGTTGACATACACGCGGTCGATACTCGGAGCCATTTCCCACTCGCGTCTTAGGTACTCGGCAACATAATCCGGAACGCGCTCCCGCACTACTCGAAGAGCATCGGTGCGCAAATCCGGCAGATCGGCGGGCGAAAATGGTGTGGTTGCACTGATGATATATCGGCGGAAACCGAGGACTCGGGCGTGTTGGGCGGCCAACAGGTGTGCGCTGACGACGTCCGCAAGATCGACGCGACGGAACAACAACTCATTCGCCTTGAGGTTGTCATCCGCATACGCCTCTCGCAAAGCGCGATTATCGTCCTCTTCGGGGAAAAACCGCGATGTTCTGAGGACGATGCAGGGAAGCCGCTCGTTCCGCTGGAACAACTGGCAGATATCCTCCGCAGCGGCTTTCGTAGCGCCGTAGATGTTTTTCGGGATCGGCGTAATCTCCTCGGTCACCCAAACGGCCGGAGCGCCGGGCGGAGGAACGAGCGCATCGCCGAAAACGCTCGTCGTGCTGGTAAAGACAAACGACTCGACTCCTGCGGCTACGGCCTCTTCCAGCAGATTCAGCGTGCCCGTAATGTTGGTATCGACAAAATCCTGCCGGCTGTGAGTGGCAACGTGCGGCTTGTGCAGAGTGGCCGTGTGGAAGACCTGCTGCGCGCCGGTTATGCAACGTCGCACGCACGCGCGGTCAGTGATCGAGCCAACGTGCGTAGTGAATGGGCGTTCGAGGATGTCGAGGCCAACGACGTCATGACCGAGACCGCGCAACGTACAAACCAGTCCCTCGCCGAGGTGACCGGAACTTCCTGTGACCAAGACCCGCATAGTGGGAGAAGTGAATCGACCGGCAGTCCCGCTCGTTAGACCAATAGCTTGTATTTTTCCGCCTTGCGATAAAGAGTTCGGCGGTCGATGCCCAGGATTTCCGAGGTTTTGACTTTGTTTCCGCCGGTGACTTTCAAAACGTGCGCCAGGTAGCGGCGCTCCACCTCTTCGAGAGGCGGCAAACCGGCGTAGAAATCCTCGATTCGGCTCATCTCGTGGGACTCAGTGCGCACCTTGTCGGGCAGATCATCGGGCACGATCACCCCGGTACGATTGAGAGCCACGGCGGACTCGAGCGCGTTTTCCAGCTCGCGCACATTTCCCGGCCAGGAATAGCTCATCAGCACCGAAAGCGCCTGGGGTGAGATGGAAAGAGCATGCTCGCGCTCGCTCCCCATCTTCTTAAGAAAATGCTCGACGAGCAGGGGGATATCGTCCAAGCGCTCGCACAGCGGCGGAATGTCAATCTCGATGACCCGCAGCCGGTAGTACAGGTCCTGCCGGAACTTCCCTTCCTCAACCCATTCGGCCAGGTTGCGGTTGCTGGCGGCGATGATGCGCAAATCCACCTTGACGACTTCATTGCTTCCGATGCGCCGCACTTCCTGTTCTTCCAACGTCCGCAGCACCTTGACCTGGAGCGCCGGGCTCATCTCACTTACCTCGTCTAGGAAAACCGTTCCGCCGCTCGCCTCCTCAAAAATTCCGCGTTTGTTTTCGGTCGCGCCGGTGAAGGACCCGCGGACGTGACCGAAGAGTTCGGTCTCGAGCAAGGTCTCGGTGAGCGCCCCGCAATTCACGGCGTAGAAGCACTGCTCGGCGCGCGGGCCGTTGTAATGGATCGCCTTCGCCACCAGCTCTTTCCCTGTCCCGCTGGCGCCGTAAATGAGCACGGTCGAACGCGAATCTGCCACCATGGCGATTTTCTTGTAAATCTCCAGCATTTTGGGGGAACTGCCCACCAGACTGGAAAGTTGCACCTGAGATCCCAATTGCCGCTTCAGGCTGCGATTCTCCCGCAGCAGCTTGCGGTTCCCCAACGCCCGCTGAACCTGCAAAAGGACTTCATCAATCTTGAAAGGTTTGGAGATGTAGTCGAATGCACCGGCCTTTACGGCTTCGATGGCGGTTTCCATCGAGCCAAAAGCTGTGATCAGGATGACTTCCGACTCCGGCTGAATCGCTTTGTATGCACGCAGGACGTCCAAGCCGTTCAGGTTCGGTCCCAGACGCATGTCGCTAATGATGACATCGAAGAATTCGGCCTTGCCAATTTCCGTGGCCTCTTCACCACTGCCCGAGGTGTTAACGCGGTAGCCCTCCTCGCTCAGGACTTCCCGCAGCAGCTCGCGCGTGTCCTCATCGTCGTCGACCACCAATATGTTTGCCGTGTTCTCGTCACTCGTCACTGGTCATTTGTCCCTTGCCGCAGGTCGCAACACTTTCGCCAATCAGCGATTTGGCTTGTCACTCGTCACTTGTCACTTGTCACTACTCCCTCGTCGCTCGTCACCGAAGCTGGCACCGGGGGGTCCACCTTCTCGCGGCAATCAAGCGGCAACCGAATGGTGAACGTGGTCCCGTGGTCCGGCGCGCTAGCCGCATGGATGGTTCCTGAATGCTGGCGAACGATCTGATCGCAGATGGCGAGGCCTAAGCCCGCACCCGTCCCAATTTGCTTGGTGGTAAACATAGGGTCGAAAATGTGCGCTAAGGTTTCACGCGCCATTCCCGTTCCGCTATCCGTGACGGTGACTTCCACTTCTGGCTGCTCGGTGGGGCCGCACGCCCGCAAACTGATCTGGAGCTGCCCGCCGCGCGGCATGGCGTCACTGCTGTTATTAATCAAATTCAGGAATACCTGGTGAAGGTAGCCGGAATCGCCGTAGATATTAGGGCAATCCCTGGCCAGATTCATTTGCACCCGAATTTTCCTCGACTCCAAAACCGGCGACGACAGAAGAACGGCGTCTTCCAGGACATGCCCCAGGTCTACGAGTTCCAGTCGCAGATCGAATTTCCGTGTCCAGGAAAGCAATTGCCGCACCGTTCGAACGATGTTCTCGACCTGTTTTTCGATCACGAGCAATCGGCGGGCGGTAGATTCGTCGTTGCTCTTCCGCCGCGCCAGCAATTGCACGTGCCCGGAAATAGAATTGAGCGGCGTCCCGATTTCGTGCGCGAGGCTCGCCGCGAGTTGACCCGCCACGGCCAGGCGCTCCGAGCGCGCCAGGTTTTTCTGCGTATCGAAAAGCTCCTTGTTAATGCCGCGTAATTCCTCATTCCGGCGCGCCAGTTCAGCGGTGGCCTCCTCCACTTTGCGGCCCATCTCGTTGCTAAAATTCTCGATGCGCCGCAACATGCGATTCAGGTGGGCGGCGAGCAATCCAATCTCATCCCAACTCTGAAGGCGGGCCCGGACGTTGAGCTGCCCCTTTTCCGCCGACTCCATCACATGAATCAGATCCTTCACCGGCCGCCGCACGGCGCGGAGGAAAAAGAAGTGAACGACCAGAACCACCACGACAAAGCTCGCCAGCATCAGCAGAAGGTTCCGCAGCACGAGGTCCCAGGTGACGGCGTTCAGGGTGGAACGCGAAACCGTGAGGATCAGGCAACCGATCGTCTCACCTTGCGAAGTGATGGCCGTGCTGATGATCCACGCCCGGCTGTCGTCCGTTTCGATGCTTTCCTGATCCTCATAGGGCTTGTAGTACTCGTTGTAGCTTTCCACTTTCGGGATGTTGTCCAGTTCCAAATGCTGACCGTGCGGATTCGTGGTTGCGGCCAGCCGATGATCGCGGCCATGGACGTAGACATCCGCTTGGAGGATGCCAGGGGCATCGTGCTGCAATTGCTTCAGGTCCGGACCCAGAACGTCGGGCCTCGCCAGCGTGTCGGGCGAGGCAATCTGGTGAGCCATCTGCCGCGCCTGTACCAGAGCCTTGTGGTAGAGTTCGCTTTCTACCGGATCCCGCGTCAGAAAAGTGGCGATGAGCGTCGACACCCCGAGGACGACCATGACGGTGACGGTAAAAATGACGATGATCTTGACCTGCAAACTCAGGCGGTCAAACATCCTAATTCACCCCAAGCATACTCAAACTACCATTGGTGATGATGGAAGGCAACCTGGGGCGGCATGGCGTAGTGTCCTACCTGACTTGAGGCGATAGGGGTAGGGAGAAACGCTTGAATTCAAATCCCCCTCCCTCCGAACCGGACGGGCGGATCTCCCGCATCCAGATGTCCAGCGGGTGGTCTTACCTGCAAGAGGAGTGGCGGGCGGTAGAATGAGCGGTCACCAAGGAGAACAGCCCGCGCTGCGCATTACGCGT
>Ga0181520_10004200_pt1 | contig 24383 bp, 23 predicted proteins | sample PEATcosm2014_Bin_29_FD_132451 | JGI IMG/M metagenome (GOLD analysis project Ga0181520, IMG submission 132451) | Peatland microbial communities from MTU Mesocosm Facility, Houghton, MI, USA - PEATcosm2014_Bin02_30_metaG | ecosystem: Environmental > Terrestrial > Soil > Wetlands > Peat | place...
GCCTGCAAAGGGTCGGCTGAATCGCCGTCACGACGATAAAATTCACTTTATAGACAGTCTCTATAAGACCTATAAGACCCATAAGTCCTATAGGTCCTATGGCGCCCCGGAGTCTGCGGCGAGGCCGTTAGCGGCGGCGGAAAATCTTTGCGCCAAAACAAGAAATCGAGCGACAGTAGTACAGCGCGGCAGAGCCGCAACCAAATTTCGGATTGCGGATTGCGGATTGCGGAATGAACCGGCGCGGGGCCGGCGTGGTCTTATCGCGCGTGGTTGACGAACGGACACGGCGCCGATAGTCCCATGAGTCCCATCGGTCCCATACGTCCCATTATTCCCAGTCGAAGCAACGGCGCGACGAAAATCTTGGCGCAGAAACAAGAAATCGAGCGATAGTAGTAAAGAGCTTCTTTCGCCTACGACGCCGCGCGCACGCAACGGACGTTGGTCGCGGCGTTTTTCACGGAGCGCTCAATGACGCTGGCGTACGAGTAATCGACGGCCCAGAAGTAGAGCGCATCGGTCTCGTCCGGCGTCTGGGACCAATATGGCGCCGCGCAATCGCCGCCCAACTCGGCCGGCAAGTAGCAGCCGTTTCCGCCAGGACCGCCGTATTGTTTGCAGCCGTCGCACGAGCTGTTGTGGCACGTTTCTTTCGTGCAGGAATCCGTGACGCCGCAGGCGCCGCTGGTTTCTGTGTCCGCGCAGCCGGTCACGATCGTCCGCAGTTGGTCGATCGTCGGCAATTGCCAATCGCCGAAGCCGCCTGCCGAAAGGCTGTTGCAGTACGACAGCGCGCTGGTCAAATCGCGATCGCCGCTCTTGCTGACTTCCCACATCAAATGCGTAGAGGGGTCGGTCCACGTCTCCCCCGGCGACGCATCGTCGTCGTCGTTGTCGTCGTCATCGGTCGGGCTGGTGTCGTCATCGGTCGGGCTCGTGTCGTCATCGGTCGGGCTGGCGTCGTCATCGGTCGGGCTGACGTCATCGTCGGCCGCGGGACTGCTGCTGCTGCTTTTGCTCGCGCAGGCCCAGAGGCCGAAAATCAGGGCCGCGGCGCAGGCCGCGAGCACCAACGCAACGAGTTTCTTGTTCATGCTTCTTTCTCTCCTTTGCCGGTTGACGCAAGGGCTTTCGAAATCGCCCTGATTGCTCTTAATAACCAGGCGATTCACCAAGATCTACTAAAGTGTTCGCCGATTGTATGTCGGGCGCCGCCGCATTCGCACATAGGGCGCAACCCTATGGGCGAACTCGCGCGCGCCAGTTACCGCACGCAACGCACGAAGGCGAAAACGGCGTCGCTATAGACCGCGCCGGTCGCGAAATCGATGGACCACCCGTTCGGCGCCGCGCTGCCCGCCGCCGCCGACGAGGACCAATACCCGCCGCCGAGGGCGAGGCTGCCCAGGATTTCCGGCGGCCAATACGCGCCGTTCGTCCCGGGCCCGCCGGAGGCGGAGCAGCCGTTGCAAGCGTCGAGCCAACAGGTGGAGGGGCTCAAACACGTGTCCGTCACGCCGCAGGAACCGCCCGTCACGGTGGCGGCGCAGCCGCGCAGCAAGCTGCGCAGCTCCGAGATCGTCGGCATACGCCAGCCGCCGAGGCCGTCCCACATCAGGCCCGTGCAGTAGGTGTTCGCCTCCACCGGCAATAGCGAGTCGCCCCCGACCGGCGCGCCGTTCTGCCACGTGAGCCCCGACGCCGGGTCGGTCCAGACGCTTTCGGCGGCGAGGTCCGCGGCCGGCGAATCGTCGTCGTCGCCGCGGGAGGCGCAGGCGGCGGAGAACAAGGCGGCAAACGCCGCGGCCAGAATCGCGAACAACAGCAGCGAGCTTGTTTTCATTGGCTTCAAATCCCCTTGCCGCTAGCGCACGCAACGCGCGCCGAGATCGCTGACGACGCCGACCGCGTCGACGCCGGCGGCGCTGAAATCGACGCTCCACGCGAGATAGCCGTAGTCCGCCAGCGACGAAGACGACCAATACGCATGGGCGCCGGCCTCGCCTGAGATTTCCGGCGGCCAATAGGCGCCGCCCGACCCGGAACCACCTGATTCGGAACAGCCGTAACATAGCGCATTCCAACAAGCTTGGGAACTCAGACAATCGTCGGTCACGCCGCAAGAGCCGCCGGTAATCGTGCCGGCGCACCCGCGGATCAAACTGCGAAGCTCGGAAATTGTCGGCAGTCGCCAACCGGTGAGGCCGCCCCAGTTCAGGCCCGCGCAGTAGCCGGCCGCCGCCTGCCAATCATAGGCGACGGCCCCGACAGTTGCGCCGTTCTGCCACGTCAGACCCGATGTCGCGTCCGTCCACAGCGCGCTCGCATCGTCGTTGTCATCGTCGTCGGGCGACGTGTCGTCGTCAACACGATGTTCGCCGGCGCCGAATCCGCACGAGGAAAACAACCCCCCCGCCAGGATCAGCAGCGTCGCGATGGCCGCTGGCCAAAATATCTTGGCGTTCACGCGATGGACGACGGTCAACGGAACGGCCTCCCTTGCTCAACGTCAAGTGTACAAGGGTTTGCGCGCCCGGAGCAACTTCGCCCCGCGCCGAAACCGCCCGCCGTTCCGGCCAGCCAAAAAATTCAATTACGAAACGTAACCGGCCCCTTCATTTCTTCGGTTCGCCCCGCGACGGGCAATCGTGCGGACGGCGCGTAACTATTTGAAATCGCGCGATAATGGCAGAGAACACCACTTGGCCTGATCCTTGAAGTATTTGCGTCGGGAAGAGAAAAGGAGAACACCGATGCTGAATCTCGCAATGAATGTGGCCGTGGCCACAGCGATCTTGATCGGCTTGGCCGCGATGCGGCGGCTGAGCGAATCGGCCGAAGCCAAACGCCGCAGCGAAGACGGCGAGCGTTTCCAGGAATTTATCGACAAGAAGGCGGCGGAAGCGCCGGGCGAGGCGCGATTCTACCGGAAACCGGCCGCCGGCGGGTCGGCCGCCGCCAGCGCGGTCGACGACGCTCCCGCGACGGATGCGCGACTTCGTCCGCGGCCGGGCCGCGCGCCGAGCGCGGCGACACTGCAGACGGCTGGCGTTCGGGTGGGCCGCGAAGCCGCGCTGGCGTCCACGTATCCGGCGCACCGGCGGCCGCCGCAGTTGCGCGTCACCGCGACCGAGTAGGCGCCTTCCGCTTCCGGCGGTCGCCCGCTCGCCGTTTTGGCGAGCGCGGTGGCCGCGATTTTTTTCTTCCAATCATGGCGCGGGTTCAATAGAATAGGGCCGTGAGAGGACTCAAGCCCGGCCGTCGCCGCCCAAAAATCGGGGCTGGATCAAAGAAGACCGCAGTTCGCGCCAGCGCCGGCGCGGGGGCGACCCGATCCATCGTGTGCCCGCGTCAACAAGGGCTTAAGGAGGATTCCCCATGAAAGACACGGAGAAGATCGAAAAACTGGCGGAGTTGAAATGGCCGAAGATCAGCGCCGCCGCCTGGATCAGGACGGAGGGAAAGTGCGCCTATTGCGGCGCCGACATGCTGGCCAACGCGACCGCGTATTTCACCGGCTTCACGGAACACATCCTGCCCACGTGGAAATACCGGAACCGCTACGCCGATCCGTTCAACGCCACGCTCGCCTGCAAACACTGCAACGAGGCGAAGGGCAAATGGGATCCGAACGGCGAGGGCGAGCAGCGCATCGTCACCGACGCGCACAGAGCGATCACCCAGACACAGCACGACCGGCTGATCGAACGCGTCAAGGAACATATCAAAGAGTACAAGGACGCGTCGGAGAAGAACTTCCAGACCGTCAAAGGGATCATCCGGCCGTGAGCCGCGGTCGATCGCCGATGCCCCGAAAATTTCTTGGCGGCGCCGCTGCCACGTAGCGCCGCCCGGAAGAACGACGCGACCGCAGCGCTTGTCGCCCCGGAGGAACGGATGCCCGGTCCGAATATCAGCGAAGAATCGCCCCGCCGGCAAGACACGGAACCCGTCGCGCGCGAATTCGTGTTCATGAACGGCGTCTCGGTGCTGGCGGGCCTGCTGGTGCTCTATATCCTCGCCCAGTGCGGCGTGCTCTTCTTTATGGATAATCGCGGCTTTCTTGAACGGCCGGTGTTCGTGTTTTCGATCCTGCTCAGCGTCGCCACCGTGGCCTTTCTGGCCTATACGGTGCGGCGCTTCCATCGCCGGCCGCAAACTGGCGCGCCCGACAAGGAAACCTACCGCTTGATGACCGCGGTGATCGCTGGGCTGCTGTTTGTCAGCATCATCCACGCGCACCTGATGGGCAGCCAGAATTCGCTGCACGAAATGCTCGTACTGGCCATTCTGCTGGTGGTCGCCTGGTTTCTGCGTCCGCGGGAATTTGCCTTGTTCTTCGTCTTCGGCAATCTCCTGTGGGCGTTGTTGGTCCTGTTGGAATTCAAGCGCGTTGTCGCGTACGCGCCGCTGTTCACCGAGCGCGAAAAATTGTTCAGCGTCTTTCTCGATTGGCGCATGATCGTCGGCCAGTCCGTGAATTATCTGCTCGTGCTGATCGCCTGCACCTTTCTGGTTTGGCGCATTCGCGGTTCGCTCGACCGCACGGAAGCGGCGCTGCGGCAGAACAGCGAGGAACGCCGCCGCGCGGAAGAGGATTTGCGCCGCAGCCGCGACCGTCTCAACCTGGCGTTGGCGTCCGCGCAAATGGGCGCCTTCGAATGGGATATCATCAACAACAAGCGCTTTTGGGACGACCAGACCCATCGCCTGCTCGGATTCGAGCCGGGCACATATTCCGGCGAGGCGGAAGATTTTTTCAAGGTCATGAGCCCCGACGACCGCGCCGAAGTCGAGGCCGCGCTGGCGCGAGCGGTCGAGCAGGGCGCCGCGTACGAAACCGAGTACCGCGCGGTCTGGCCGGACGGCAGCGTGCACCACATCGTGGCGCGCGGCGACGTTTCCTATGACCACGCCGGCCGCGCCGCGTCGATGACCGGCGTCTGCTGGGACGTCACCGAGCGCAAGCGGGCCGAGGAAGAGAAGATCCTGCTCGAGGCCCAATTGCGCCATCAGCAGAAGCTCGAGTCGCTCGGCACCTTGGCCTCCGGCGTCGCGCACGAAATCAACAATCCGCTCACGGGCATCTTGAATTTCGCGGAACTGATCAAGATTCGCGCGTCGGACAACGATCGCCTGACCGACTACGCCGAGCGCATCGTCATGGAAACGATGCGGGTGGCGCAAATCGTGCAGAATCTCCTCGCGTTTGCGCGCGACGAAACGTCAGCCTGCAGCCCGGCGCGCCTGATCGACATTGTGGATGACACGTTGACGTTGACGGCGGCGGCGCTGCGCCAGGACAAGATCGAGTTGACGATCGCCATTCCGGACGACCTGCCGCGAATTTGCTGCCGCCAGCAGCAAATTCAGCAGGTGCTGATGAATCTGCTGACCAATGCCCGCGACGCGCTCAACGAACGTTACCCCGGAGTCGACGCGGACAAAACGCTCACGATCGCGGGGGCCCGTTTCGCCAAGGACGGCAAGCCGTGGGTGCGCCTGACCGTCGAGAACCATGGCCCGGCGATCCCGCCGGAGATCATCGACCGGATCTTCGATCCGTTTTTCACCACCAAACCGCGCGATCGCGTCGCCGGCCTCGGGCTGTCCGTCAGCTATGGCATCGTCGCCGAGCACGGCGGTTCGCTGACCGTCGAGAGCGACGAGGTCCGCACGCAATTTCACGTCGATCTGCCGGCGGAAGACATCGCGCCGCCGGCGGCCGCAACGTAAGATTTTTTGCTGCAGATTGCGCAGCGCAGCCCTTGGCCCCTGCATCTGCGTAAATCCGCGCAATCTGCGGCTGCACGGTTTCGTCACCAGCGCATGAGCAGCGCGCCCCAGGTAAACCCGGCGCCGAAAGCGGCGAAACCGACAAGCATCCCCGGCTCGATCAACTTCTTTTGTTGCGCTTCGCAGAGCACGAGGGGCAGGGTGGCCGCGGTCGTGTTGCCGTATTTGTCGATGTTGTTCCACGATTTTTCCGGCGGAATGCCCAGGCTCTCGCAGACGAATTCGTTGATGCGCAAATTCGCCTGGTGCAGGATCCAAAAGTCGACGTCCGCGACGTTGACGCCGGCCTTGGCGCAGCACGTTTGCATCGTTTCCGGCATGCGCCGCACCGCGTGCAGGTAGACCAGCCGGCCGTGCATTTGCGGGTAAAAGCGCGGCTCCTCGATCATCTTGTGCGTCACCCGCGGGTGGAAGCGGTGGCCGCTCGCCTCGATCCACAGCGCGTCGGCGTACTTGCCGTCGCCGTGCAAGTCGAGCGCGAGCACGCCCCGGCCCGGTTCGTCGGTCGCCTCGGCGATCATCACGCCCGCGCCGTCGCCGAAGAGAACGGTCACCTCGCGGCCGCGCGTCGAGTAATCGAGCGCGGTCGAATGAATCTCCGTGCCGGTGAGCAGAATCGTTCGGTACAAGCCCGTCTTGATCCACGCGTCGGCCACCGCGAGCGAGTACAAGAAACCGGTGCACTGGTTGCGAATGTCCAGCACCGCGCAGCCGTTGAGGCCGAGTTTGTCTTGAATGAAACTGGCCATGCCGGGGGAAAGGTGATCCGGGCTGAGCGTCGCCGAAATGATCGCTTCGATCGCGCTCTTCTCGATCTGCGCCTGCGCCAACGCGCCCACGAAGGCCTTCTCGGCCATGTCCGCGCCCGACAGGCCCTCGGGGCAGTAGCGGCGCTGCCGGACGCCGGTGCGCCGCACGATCCACGCGTCGCTCGTGTCCATCAAGATCGCCAGGTCGTCGTTGGTGACGACCCGCTCCGGCACGTACATGCCGGCGCCGGTGATCTTCATGTTCGGCATCGGGCCGCTCCGGAACAGTGAACAGTGAACAATGAACAGTGAACAGTGAAAAATGAAGAAGTGCAAGGAAGGAATTATTGCCAATTGAAAAAACACGTTTTTGCGTTGTGTGGTTTACGGAGAAAATCGGCAGTCGCTATGGGACCTGTGGGACGCATGGGACGTATAGGGCCTATTGGACCTATTGGACCTATGGGACCTATGCTCTCGCCGCCCGCGAACCCGCGCGACCCGCTCTGCGCGCGGACGGGTCGCCCCACTCACTGTTCACTGTTCACTGTTCATTGTTCACTGTTCGCTGTTCGCTGTTCACTGATAGCGAAGCGTCAACGTGCCGATCACGCCGTTGAGCGCGCCGAAGCTCTCGTATTTTACGCCGTCGGTGGAGACCGCGGTGCGTTTGACGAGATATTGCAGGAAATACGACGCGTCGAAGCTCACCGGATACCGCATGACGCTGGAGTCCCGCAGCGTGTAGCCCAGGCCGAGGCCGCCGATGTGCTTCGAGTTGTCGAGTATCATGTTGGCGCTCGACCCGCCCTGGGAAACGGGCGTTTGCTCGTAACCGTAGCCGGCGCGGACATTGAAGCCGGGCAGGGGCGTGAATTCCACGCCCAGGTGCGGCACGTACGTGTCGTGAAAATCGAGGCCCAGGTTCTGCCGCGGCTCGTCGTTGCGCCGGATCGCCTTGTTGAACGCGCCCCAGTTCCACCACACGCCGTCCGCCGCGGCGCTCACCCAGGGCGCGATGCGCCAAAACACGCCGAGGCTCACGCGCTGCGGCAGAAAGGTGTCTTTGTATTTGAGCACCATCGGAATCGCGGCGAGCGTGGCGCCGCCGACGGTGACGACCGTGTTGTCGTTGATCGGGCCGAAGATGCCGCAGGCCGAGCCGTGGTACGCGACGCCGAGGTCCGCCGGGCCGGTGCGGAAAAACAACGAGGCGATCGGCGCGAGCGCGACGTTGGCGTTCAGGGTGATGTTCTGGTGCGCCGTATGACCGTTGAGGTCGGTTTGGGCGACCGACGTCGACTCCGAATGCAGCATCGTCAGCACGCCAGCGCCCATGTACATCCACGGCTGGATCCGCCAGCCGAGCGCGTTGCTCAAGGTGAAGGAGGCCGGGCCGTAGCGATAAAACGTGCCGTAGCGGTTCGCCGAATCCGCGAAACGAATGAACGCGCAGCCCCCGTCGTCGAGCGCCAGGGCGACGCCGAGCGCGAGGTCCCAGTCCGTCTTGAACAACTTGTTAAGCTTCTGCGCCAGGTTGAATTCGAATGGGTTGTTCGCTTCGCGGAACCGCCGCAGGTCGCCGACCGGCCCGCCTTGGAATTCCGGCCGCGCGTACAGATAGCTCAAGGCGATCTGCGATTCGGCCATCGCCGCCATCGCCGCCGGGTTGAAAAACGCGGTCGAGGCGTCGTCCGGCAAGGCCGTGTACGCCTGGCCCAGCGCCGCGCCGCGCGCGCCGAAACCATACATATACGGAATCGTGCCCAGACCGGCGTGCGCCGCCGCGGGCGGCATCGCGCCGCACAACAACACGAAAATGGCGATCCGCCGCGCGGCGCCCCGACCGCGCGACGACGGCTCGCGCGTCGTGCGCCCAAACGCGGCAATCGCGTGCCTGTCTTGCGTGACGTTGCCCTTTGGAAAGTTCCGGAAAGGCTGCTCTTGATTAACTCGATACGCTGGCGGTTTTGAGTTGTCAAGATATTTTGCCGCCGTTGGGCAATAAACGACGAAGAACGACCGGCCTGCCTCGAACCGCGACCCGTGCAGACCTGTCGTTCCTTGTTCGCGGTTCGAGCATTTTGCGTAAATACGCGTCCATTGCTCCGCGGGTCGCGCAGACCCCTCCCCCGGCCACGTCCAGCGTGGCCGCGCCCCTCCCCGCCGCAGGGAGGGGCGGCCGGACGCCCCCTTGGCGGGCGGACCTGAATTTACGCAGCGGACCACGAGGTTGTCAGTGGCCCGCAAGCCTACGGAATCGCCTGGGCACACGCAAAGAAAGCGACTCTTGCAGGCGCCGTTCGCTGTTCACTGTTCTTCTCTTGCCGAAGCCGCCCGCGCCTGCCAGACTGGCGCGCGTTGTCTCAATCATAAGCCGGTCCGTTTGACGGTGGATGTTCGCGATGACGCTTGACTACGCGGTCCAGACGTATGGCTATTGGGCGGTGGCGGCCGGTTGCGCGGTCGATCTGCCGGCCGTACTGGCGCTCGCGGGGTACGCGGCGCAGCGCGGCTACTTGCGGCTCGAATTGGTGCTGCCGATCGCGTTCGCCTGCGCGTTTGCCGGCGACCAAACGTTCTATTGGCTAGGCCGTTGGCAGGGGCCGCGGTTGCTGGAAAACCGGCCGGTCTGGCGCGCGCGGGTCGAGCGCGTGCAGGCGGCGCTGGGGCGCGCGGCGATTCCCTTGATGATCGGTTTTCGTTTTTTTTACGGTCTGCGCGTCACGACGCCGGTGGCTGTCGGCCTGAGCGGCATCCCTGTTCGCCGTTTCGCGCCGCTGAACCTGCTCGGTTCGGCGATCTGGGCGCCGGTCGTGACGCTGTTTGGCTATTTCTTCGGTCCCCGGATTCAGGATTTGCTGGGCGGGGTCAACAAAGTTCAGATGGTGTTCTTGGCGGCCGTCGCCGCACTCGCGCTCGCGATCGTCCTGGTGCGCCGCAGACGGAAAAGAATAACGTAACGCGCTGCCCAAAAATTTTCGGCACAGCCGCGCGTGCTGGTCTTATAGAGTCTGTCGATAAAAAACGCATCCCCGCGCAATGGCGAATGGCGAATGGCGAATGGCGAATTTCGGGCGGCGTCGCCAATTCTCCATTCGCCATTCAACATTCCGATTTGTGCTCCTCCAAAATCTTAAGTTCGCAGCTATCAGTGGTCGGCGGTCAAACGTGTCATTTATCGAAGCTCTCGACGCGTGGGTTGCCTGTCACCCTTCCCGCCAGACTTTGGCCACTGTTCGCTGTTCGCTGTTCGCTGCTCGCTGTTCACTGTTCGTTGTTCACTGTTCACTGTTCACTGACGCGGCTCCGCCGTAATGCAGAATCGCGCCGCCCCAGCCGACGGCGAACACGTCCGTGGCCGAGGCGCCCCAGATGGCGGACAACGAATCGGTCGTCCCCGTTGGCATCGCCGACCACGACGAGCCGTCATAGTGCAAGATCGTGCCGAAATAGCCCGCGGCAAACACGTCCGACGCGGAGCTTCCCCAAACCCCGGAGAGATAGCTCTTCGTCCCGCTCGTCATCGGCGCCCACGCGGAAACGTATTGCAGGATCATGCCGGCGTAGCCGACGGCGAACAAATCCGTGGGCGAGCTGCCCCAGATGCCGGACAGCGGCCCCGTGGCGTTGGTCGTCATCCCCTCCCACAAAAAGCCGCCGAAGTGCATGATTGTCGCCTCGTCGCCCACGGCGAACACGTCGAGCGCCGAAACGCCCCCAATCCCGGTCAGAAAATTCGTGGTCCGCGACTTCATGACCGACCAGGCGTCGCCCCGGTAGCGCACGATCGATCCCGCGTCGCCCACGGCGAAAACGTTGGCGGCGGCGCTGCCCCAGACGCCGTAAAACGCCTCCGACGTAGGGCTGGTCATCGGCGTCCATGCGGCGCCGTCGTATTGCAGAATCGTGCCGGCGTCGCCCACGGCGAACGCGTCTGTGGCGGCGCTTTCCCAAACGCCGCGCAGCGCCAGCGTCGTCCCGCTCGCCATCGCCGACCACGAGGAGCCGTCGTAGTGCAGGATCGCGCCGGCGTCGCCCACGGCGAACACGTCCGAGGGCGAGCCGCCCCAAACGCTGTACAGATAGGCCGTCGTCCCGCTCGTCATCGCCGACCACACGGGACTGGCGTCGTCGTCGACGGGCGACGTATCGTCATCCGCCGCGCTCGGAGCGCGACTGTGGCCGCAGGCGACCAGCGCGGCGAGCAGGACGAGCAGCGGCAGGAAACGGCAGAAACGCGGGCGGTCTTTCATCACGGCGCCTTTATGTAAAACGACCGCGGTGGACGAGCCGGCGCCGCCTTTCCGAGGTCGCGATTCATGATGGACAGCGCGCCCGGAACTTGTCAAGCTTGCAGGGTCAATCATCGCAGTTTCGCTTGGACAAACGCGATCGTCCAACCGGCGGCTGCTTGGGGAGAATTATCTTGGCGACCGGTTTTTGGCGCTTTGTCGCCGCCCAATTGCGACGCCCGTCGGGATTGACCGGCGGCTGGCTGCTGCCGCGCCTATGGAACCGACGCAATCGCGCCTTGAACGACGCCGCCTTCGCCGCGCTGGCGCCGTGCGCGGGCGACCGTGTCTTGGAAATCGGTTTCGGCGGCGGATATTTGTTGGCGAGAATCGCCGGCGCGGTCGGCGACGGCCGCCTCGCCGGCGTCGACGCGTCGGCAGCCATCGTCAACCACTGCCGCCGCCGGTTTCGCGCGCTCGTGCGCGGCGGAACGATGTCGCTCGAATGCGCCGACGTCGCAGCGCTGCCGTTCCCGCCCGCGTCTTTCGACAAGGTTTGCGCGGTCAACACGATCTTCTACTGGGACGACGCGCCGCAAGCGTTCGCCGAAATCGCGCGCGTCATGGCGGCCGGCGGCGCGTTGATTCTCGTCTTCACCGACAAAGCGGCGCTGGACCACCGGCCGTTCGCGGGCCCGGGCGTGGCGACCTACGCGATCGACGAGGTTCGACAGATGCTCGGCCGCGCCGGCTTCGGCGATGTCGCCGCCGCCCCGCAGGAAGACCGTTATCGCCGCTTCTGGCGGGTCGTCGCGCGGCGGCCGGGGTAGCGCCGGCCGCCGCCGCAATCCGGCAATCCCGCAATCTTGACGGCGCGACGCGGCGGGCGTAGTTATGAATCCGACAAGTGTTTTCCCGAGGGCGGTCGACGGAGTTGGCGACGGGCGTAGAAATCGTGTAAATTTCGCCAACGTTCGACCGCCGAAAACGGAGGGTTCGTCTTGAAACGCAGTTATTTGTTTTTGATGTTCCTCGCGATCGCGGCGCTGTTTGCCTGCGCGGCCGCGTGCGGCCATTCGACCAGCAGCAGCAGCGAACCGAGCGACGACGATGGGTCGCCCGCCGCCGACGACGACGACGACAACGACGACGCGTCGCCGGATGACGATGCGTCGCCCGACGACGACACGTCGCCCGACGACGACACGTTTCCGACGGACGACGACTCGTGGCCCGACGACGACTCGTCGCCGAACGTCGACGATGACGACAATGACGACGTCGCCTGCGGGCCGACCACGTGTTCCACCGGCTGCTGCCTGGACAACAACTGCATGGCCGGAAACGTGAATTACGCTTGCGGCACGGGCGGTGCGGCCTGCGTCGATTGCCTGACGCAGTCGCAAATGTGCGTCAGCAACGTGTGCGTGTCCGACGACGACGACGACAACGACGATGACGACAACGACGACTCGGCCCCGCCGCTGAATTGCAGCGGCGACGGCACGGTCTGCACGGATCCGGCGACGGGCCTGATGTGGCAGAGCGGCGCGACGGTCGGCGTCACGGGCTATCAGCAGTCCGACGCCGCGAGCTATTGCTCGGGCCTGAGCTGGGGCGGCTACAGCGGTTGGCGTTTGCCCAGCATCGACGAGTTGCGCAGCCTGCTGCGCGGCTGCGCCGCGACCGACACCGGCGGCTCCTGCGGCGTGACCGACGGCTGCTTGAATTACCAGGGTTGCTGGAATGCCTCGTGCGAGGGCTGCTCCCTCGCGGGCGGCCCCGGGTCCAGCGGCGCGTATTGGCCGCCGGACCTCACCGGCGTCATCGAGTGGTATTGGTCGTCTTCCCTGGTTTCGGGCGGCAACAGCGGCGCGTGGTACATCAATTTCGACTACGGCATGGTCGACGACGGCAACGTCGGCGACGCCACCCCCGGCGCGCGCTGCGTCCGGTCGTAGGCCGCAGTTGGGTCCGTCGCGGACATGACGGGCCTGGAGCTGATTCTCGCCGGCGGCGCCGCGGTGGTCGGCGGCGCGGTCAACGCCCTCGCCGGCGGCGGCACGCTGATCACCTTTCCCATGCTGGTGGCGGTGGGCGTGCCCGCCGTCGTCGCCAATGTCACCAATACGGTCGCGCTGTGCCCCGGCTACCTCGGGGCGATGTTCGCCCAGCGCCAAGATCTGCGCGGCGCCGGGCCGCGGCTGCGCCGGCTCGCTCCGGCCGCGACGCTCGGCGGCGTCGCCGGCGGGGTCCTGCTGCTGCATACCGCGGAGCAGACGTTCCGCACGCTGGTTCCCTGGCTGATTCTCTTTGCCGCCGGACTGCTGGCGCTCGAAAATCCGGTGCGCAAATGGCGCACACGCGGCGAGGGCGGCGACGTTCGGACCGCGCGCGAGTCATGGACCGTCATCCCCATTTTTTTCGCCGCGATCTACGGCGGCTATTTCGGCGCGGGGTTGAGCGTCATTGTGCTCGCCGTGCTGGCGCTGGCGGCGCACGATTCGCTCACGCGGCTCAACGCCCTCAAGCAGGCGCTCGCCTTTTGCGTCAACATCTCGGCGGCGATCTTCTTTCTCTTCTCCGGCAAGGTGGCATGGTCGGCGGCGCTGGTGATGGCGATCGGCGCCCTGGCCGGCGGCGCGCTCGGCGGGCTGCTGGCGGGCCGGGTTCCGCCGCAGACGCTGCGGTGGATCGTCGTGGCGGTGGGCGCGGCGGTCGCGGTGGTGTATTTCGTGCAGTAGGCAGGAAACCATGATTCCCAGCGGATTTATCATGACAATCATGGGAAGTGTGAGGGGGGGGAGAGCCTACCTCCGCGAAAGCGGAGGGTGCTCGCGCAAAAACGCGACGACGCGCCATTTTTGATATCGGGCGCGGCAAACGGCGCCCGTTTCACCGACCCTGTTTCGATGCGAACGGGCGTCGAAAGAAATGTCACGAGCGCGGCGCCGCCGCGCTCGCTCCGGCGCCGGGGCGCCGCTTGTTGCACCCCCATCTGTAGGAGCGCCTTTCCTGGCGCGATTCGTCAGATGGCGCCCGGAAGAGCCTGCCCCCGCGAAGGCGTGGGGGGGACGCTCACAGAAGATTATCCGGCGACGCGCATTCGGGGCGCGCGATCGCGCGCCCCGAATGCGGGCCGCTGCGCCCCCTGTGCTCTCCGTGCTTCCCCTCTGTGGCCTCTGTCTTTAAAGTTCCGGTCGCCGGCGAAGCACGGCTTGCGGCTGGCGCCCACTTTATTTCGTCTCGGCCGGAGTCGGCTCGGGCGTGGGCGCCGGCGCCGCAGCGCTACGGCCTGCCACAAAAACCGTCTCGTTTTTCGCCGCGGGCGAAAAAATAACGACGCCCAATTGTCTCGCCCTGCAAAGACGGCCCGGTCAAGCTCGCCGCGATGGATTTGGAGCGATTCTAGGCCGCATGCGTTCTACGGAACTGATTTTACTATACGGAAACCAAGATCCGAACGTCGGGTTTCGGGAGCGTTGCCGTAACGATTTGCCGAACGGCAATGGTCGGCGCCAGTTTCATCGCTGCCGCCTCGAATCCCCTTGAGCCCCCCGCCGAGCCGACCATTCGGCGGGCCTGTAGGATCCGTCGTCGCTCCTGAAGGGTATTTGCCCCACCAATCCCAAACCCATTCCTCGACATTGCCGTGCATGTCGAACAGCCCCCAAGCATTTGGTGGATAACTGGCCACCGGCACGGGACCGTCGGGACGCTCGCGGTTGCCCTTCGGGCAGTGCGCCGCCGGAAAAGAAGCAAGATAATTCGCTTGGTCCTCGGGAAGGCAATCGCCCGTGTTGAAATGGGTCGTAGTCCCGGCCCGCGCCGCGTATTCCCACTCCGCCTCCGTGGGCAGGCGGTAACCGGCGCATGATCGATCCCAAACGATCGATTTGGCCGTTCCGCTGTAACAACGCGACAAGCCTTCGCGGTCGGATAGCCGGTTGCAAAATTCAACCGCGTCATTCCAGGACACCCGGTCCACCGGGCAGTTCTCCCCGCACTCGCGATATTCGCTCGGATTAATGCCCATCACGCTCGTCCATTGTCCCTGCGTGATTTCTGTCGCGCTAATAAAAAAGCGTCTGCTGATCGTAACTGCATGTTGGATCTCTCCTTGCCGCCGTTCCGGCTCCTCCAGCGGAGAGCCCATTTGAAAATTGCCCGCCGGAATTTCCACGATCTTGATCGCGACCGGCGCACTTTCTTCTCCCTTACCAGGCGCCGCCTTACGGCCGACCATCACAGCGCCGTTCGAATCGTCGCGGGCGCAACGAAAACCGATAAGTTGGTCGTTGAAGAAATTGCGCCGCGACGCACGGACGCGTTCACGCGGTTCGTTGCACGCAGCGCCGCGATACATATGTTTCCGAATAAAACTTGGTCGTTCCGGGCCTTGCGGGTTGTCAGAGGGGGAGCGTTGGTAATATTTGTCGTCCCACCAATCGGCGCACCATTCCTTGACGTTTCCCAGCATATCGTAAAGGCCATAGGCATTCGGCTGTTTTTTCGCCACCGGGTGAGTTCCCCAGCGCCCCATCGTCGGCCCGTACCAAGCGATGTCGTCGATTTTTCCATAGCGAGGGCCCGCTGTGCCGCCCCGCGCGGCGTACTCCCATTCGGCCTCTGTTGGCAGCCGTTTTCCTACCATCTCGCAGTAGTTTCGCGCATCCGGCCAATCCACGCTCTCGACGGGACGACTCCGGCCCTTGAACCTGCTTGGATTCCTGCCGATCACCCGCTCAAATTGCTCCTGTGTGACTGGCGCTGTGTCCATCCAAAAACTGTTCACCGTCACGTAATGGGCGGGTTCCTCGGCGCCAAGAATCAACCACCACCCGTTTGGATGTCTCGTTTCTTCGGCCTCCCGAACCAAATGGCGGGAGACAGAATCCGAAAAGCGAGGGCTGCGCAGATCGCTTCCAAGTTCGCCGCAATCGATGTCCCCGGGCGAACACCCCATCATAAAACCGCCGCCGGAAATTTTTACCATTTCCGGTCGGGTCATCGCCTCCGGTAATCGATCATCCAATTTAGTGATCGCCGCGGCGACGGCAGCCTCCAGGCCGAATGAAACGATCGGAAGTGCGACGAGAAGAAACCCCAGCGCTCTCAAATGCGACAGGCCGGCTGGCGAGACCGCGGCTTTGTCGCCGATCGCAATGCCGGTTTGGCGTTGTCTTTCGGCGGCGGATGATTTCGCCAAATAACTAAACCCGGCGGCGCAAGTAAGGAGAAAACTGATCGCCACCAACGACACAAGCGCCAAAAACGCCGTCCGATCGATAAAAATGTTCCAAAGATTGAAAGTCGCACATATGCCGAACAATAGGGCGTACGACAAGAAGGGCCCCCGCACGCTCCACGGATCCTTCGTTCCGCGCACCGCCAGCCGCAATAGGATCAGCGCGCACCACAACGCGTCTCCCCAAAACCCGCTGTATCCGAGCAACTGTTCAATGAAATCATTACCAGAATAAAAATGCCAGCAGTCCATTGCCAATCTTGAGTGCGGAAAAACGGCCAACGCGATGAGCGCCGCCACGACGCCAACGGACCGCAGCGTAAATCGAATCAGCATCACGTCCCCCCGACCGAAGACCTTCGAAAGTCCATCAATGAGCCCTTGAGCCTTTCTCATTCGCCCCCGGTGGAGTGAAGAGGATCGGCCATATCCCCCAATATCTCTACGAGGGTGCACATGACGCCGCACATGGTATCGCAGACACCCCGGTGAGTGTCGCAATACGCTTCGCATATCCAACGATCGCGTTCCAAGTGGCATTGACCGGAACCGGGGTCCTTGCAACACCCCTCCATAGAGGTGAACCACGCGCCGTCGCAGCGGTGAAAACAAGCGTCGAGACAGTGTCCCCTGCCCGTCAAATCAACTTTATTCAGCGGTTGATTTCCGACATATTGGTAGGGGCGAACCACGCGGAACGCGCGCAGCGATCCATCATCGTTGGAAAGCGGATCCGCCTGCAAATACCTCCCCGCAACCGGGTCGTAGAACCGGCGCCAATTGTAATACAACCCGGTCTCCTGGTCAAAGTACTGCCCCGGCCGCCGAATGTTCATCGTCACATGCGTGCCGGTATTGCCGGGATCGTCATTGAGGTCGGCGGTCTCGCCGAAGGGCGCGTACCAGGTTTGCCAAACGACGCTGCCGCTCGCGTTCGTCATCGCGATGGGCGAGCCGAGGTTGTCGGTGTGTACCCAATACGGCGTGTACGTCGGCTGCACGAGTACCCCTCCCCACGAACGGCCGGCGAAGGCCCCCAAGCCAACGGTCGTTACGACCGTGATGCCCGCCACCACCGTCAGCCGGATTTTGCCGCGCGCATCATACCGCCGCCAGCGCGGCAGGATCAAGCAACCGGACATCGGCAAGGTGAATTCTAAACACAGAGGGCACAGAGAAAGCCACAGACACAGGGGGCACAGAGTTGACGCGCATTCTTGGCGCGTGATCGCGCGCCACGGATGCGCGCCGTTGCGCCCTCTGTGCTCTCTGTTCTCCCTCTCTGTGGCCTCTGTCTTTAAAGTTCCGGTCGCCGGCGAAGCACGGCTTGCGGCTGGCGCCCACCTTATTCTGGCCCGGCCGGAGTCGGCTCGGGCGAGGGCGTCGGCGTCGCGGCTGCCGGTGGCTCCGACTTGGCGTCGGAAATGTCACGCACGCAACGGAAACCGATGAACGATGCACCCTTTTGTGCTCGCCGCGAAACCCGGACATCCTCGGGCACGTCGTCAAACGCGGCGCCGCGCACCACGTGGCCGTCGCCGAAATTCTTGTCGCCTGGCGCAAGGGCCGGCGGCGGTCCTTGAGGATTATCCGAGGGCGATTCCTCGTAATACCGCGGGGCGTACCAATCCGCGCACCATTCCCTTACATTTCCGAGCATGTCGTAAAGGCCAAAGGCATTCGGCTGTTTCTGCGCAACCGGATGCGTGCCCGTTCGATCGACCGTCTTTCCATACCACGCAATGGCACTCAATTCGCCGTAACGGGCTCCGGTTGTGCCGCCGCGCGCCGCATATTCCCACTCCGCTTCCGTGGGCAAGCGTTTTCCCACCTTTTGGCAGTAGTCGCGGGCGTCCTCCCAGTCGACTTCGTCAACCGGGCGACCCCGACCCTTAAACTGGCTCGGGTTTTTCCCCATTACTTTTTTGTATTGCGCCTGCGTGACCGGAATCGTATCCATCCAAAATCCATTCACTGTCACCCAATGGGCGGGTTCTTCAGGAGTGAATTCCATCCACCAGCCGATCCTATGAATCACCTGGCCCCTTCGCTTCATTGAACGGAGGGCATTTACGCATGAGGCGGTGTTGCAGTGGGGGCCGCCGGAGTCGCGGCCCATCTCGTAACAATTCGCGTCGCCCGGCGAACAACCCATCATGAAACTTCCGCTCGGAACTCTCACCATCTCCGGCATGTCAACTGCTCCGCGAGACCGGTCATAAAGTTCGGCTATCGCGAAGCGAGCGGCCGTATACATGCCTGTCGAAACGGCGGGGACAACGAGAAGTACAAATCCCAAAGCCCTTACATACGACCACGTCGCCCCGGAGCCCCGTGCGCCGTCGACCGGCGTGATATCCGCCGGAGTCTGTTTTTCCGCAGCAAAGGCTTTCTTTAGAAAGAGGTACCCGCCGGCGCATGTTAATAGAAAGCTGATCAATTCCAGCAGTAGAAGGATCTGGAAAAGGACTCGGCCGATGTCGAAACCTCGGAATTCAAGAATCGCGCCCAATCCAAACAAGGAACAATAGCAAATAAGAAGCATCCGCAGAATCCACGGATCTTTTTTTCCGCGGACGGCCAGTCGCAATAATATTATGACGCATGCGAAAAACTCCCAAGAGATTCCATGAAGCTCGTGAAGCCGGAAGAGACCCCCGGTCCAAATCGGCATGTCGAGATTGCCGCCCGGATGGAAACTGTAAAAAACGAGAGCCAAGAAGGCGTGCGGCAACGCCAGCAACGCGACAAGCCCCAGCAAGACGACAATGATTCTAATTGTGCTTCGGACTCTCATTCAATCCCCGTGAACGCCGCCGTTTCAGTTCTAGTCGCCCGGCTTTAGAACATCGCCCATGTGGTGCGGAAGGAAATCCATGTAGAAATTAAGAATCGACTTGATAAACACGTTGCAGGGATGCCCCAAGTAGTTGCACGCGTCGTTGCATTTCAGGGCATCATAATAGCAATGAAGGGGACCTTTGTCGGGGCTTTCTTTCCAGCAAGCGTCTTCGTTCTTAGCACAACTCGCGTCGCATGCGTCCTGGTCGCCCTTGCATTTGTCGTGACACGCGGTGCAGGCATCGCCGTTATTAAGTAAGCCGCCGACTTGGTCTGATTTTTCTTTTAAGTCTCTCGCAGTCTCGAGCGGATCGTAACCTGTGAAATCAAAAGCGTTCAATGGACGGTTTGTGCCGTACACGTATGCAGGAATCAGGTGAGAGATGTTCGGAAAACGGCTGTGAATCGAAATCGGATCCGCCTGCAAATACCTCCCCGCGACCGGGTCGTAGAACCGGTGCCAATTGTAATACAGCCCCGTCTCCTGGTCATAATACTGCCCCGGCCGCCGAATGTTCATCGTCACGTGCGTGCCGGTATTGCCGGTGTCGTCATTGAGGTCGGCGGTCTCGCCGAACGGCGCGTACCAGGTTTGCCACACGACGCTGCCGCTCGCGTTCGTCATCGCGATCGGCGAGCCGAGGTTGTCGGTGTGTACCCAATACGGCGTGTAGGTCGGCTGCACGAGTACGCCTCCCCAGGAACGGCCGGCGAAGGCGGCCAGACCGGCCGTCGTTACGACGGTCAACCCGGCTACCACCGTTAATTTGACCTTGCCGCGGGCATCATAACGCCGCCAACGCGGCAGGATCAAGCAACCGGACATGGGCAACAAGAGCCAGGCCAGTTCGAGCGGCGACGAATGAGTCGCACGGCCCGCCGTGCGGATCGCCGGCGTGCACGCGAACGGGTTGTGCGCGTTCCATTGGCCGAGGTCGGCGGCGCCGATCAGCACGCCGTTCGCGTAATAGTATTCGCGCGACGGCGTCGGGGCGACAGCCGGACTCGCCTGCGTGTACTCGGCGATCAAATTGTCGAAGGCATCGTAGATGAAATACGTGGCCGAGCCGTCGGTCGCTGTCTTCTTCACGCGGTGGTTCTTCGTGTCGTAGGCGTACGTGTAGTTGGCGTCGCCGCTGGTGACGACCGCATCGATCATTCCCTGGAAATTGTAGTGAAACTGCGCGGCGAACCCGTTGGGCAGCGACCGCCCCGTCACGCGGCCGTAGGCGTCGTAGCTGTAGCTCGGCCCGCCGGAAATCCCCGTCAGCCGGTGCGGAATCACCGTCTTTCCGAATTTTCAGCCGATCGGCTGCGGCGGCGGCGACTATGACTTGGCGAGCGCTCGGTCGACAATTTCGCGGATAATTTTTGCCTGAGCCGGGTCCAGGGCCAGAGAACCGACGTCCGTGGCGCGGCCGCCGAAAAAGACGGCATAGAAAACGCACGCCGCCAGGTACGTTCCCAGCATCGACGGATGGCTTCCGTCGCTTTGGTAGAGTTCGATCTCCGGGTGCGTTTGGCGGACTTCGGCCCACGCCTCCCCGACCGGGGCAATTTCGGCGGGAAGATCGACGGCCAGTTGCCGGTACGTCGCGGTGATTCGCGCCTGGTCGCCGGGGTAGTCGCAAACTTCAGGTATCCGTGGGCAGAAATCGCGATCGCCGTTTTCCTTGCCCCAGGTCTCGAAGAGAACCGTGCGGGCGGCTGGGTTCGCCTGGCGAATCATGGACTGCAACTGTTTCGCGAACGGCGTCAGAAATTTTTCTTTTTCGGCGCTCGAGGAGATAGCCGGAACCTGACTTTGCTCCTGCAGGACGACGAAATCCCAGGGTTTCGCGCTGATTTTGGCGATGGTCCGCGGGTCCGCCGCGTGCTGCTTGAGCCGATACCCGCCGACCGCCGCCAGGTCGTAATCGAGACGATGGCCGGACGCGTCGGCGATTTGCGACACAACTCTCGGCAAATCATTGGCGGACGAATAACTGTTGCCGATGAATAGCGCGCTGACGTGTTTTGCGGGGGCGGTGCGGGGAGCCGCCGCCGAGGGCCAAAAAGTCAGCGCCCCGACCAAAACGAATACGGCGGTTGTCGCCGCCAGGACGAGAGATGTTTTTGTCGTCTTGCTCATCGGACCCAACAGGGCGTCGAGAAACGTCGTTCGGCTTGACGATTTCTCGACGCCCCGCATCGAACTCCTCCGTGGGGAGTTTCCGCAGCCGCTGTCAATTAGAACTTATACCCGATGTGCGCGACTACGCCTAGCGGCAGGCGATTGAACGTGTACGTGGTTTTGTCCGCGCTGTTCGCGCCGGCCCGGTCGTGGAACGTCTCCAGCAAATCGTAGTCGAAGCGCAAGCCGCCGCCCAGGACCAGGCCGAACGGCGCGACCCAATCGCAGCCGCCGCCGAGAAACAGATTCGGCGACGTGGTTTGCAGGTGCACGTCGATGTCGTTCTTTCCCGAGTCCAATTTCTCGGTGTTGATGTCGACGCCGCCCATGATGTAGGGCCGCGCCTGGCCCATCAGGAAATAATAGCCGACCAGCGCGCCGACGTTGAACAACGAGATGTTGAATTTCGGACTGACATCGGAAACGCTTTTCGGGAGAATTACTTTTCCGTCCAGCGATTCGTACAGGAACTCGCCGCCGACGAAGAAGCCGCATTTGAAGGCGTACTTGTAATCCAGCAGGACGCCGACGCTGGTCGAATACTCGACCTGGCGCGTCTTCAACGCCTCGCTCGGCGCGAACTTCGCCTTGTCCGGGCCGGTGAAGCCGAGCTTGAACGAGTCCAGCAAGTTGACGAACTGCACATCGGCGCCCACCGTGATGATGTTGCCGCTGCTGTCGGCGGCCTGCGCCGCGGGGGCGGCGATCGCGAGCAGCGCGAGCGCCAACAGGGAAAGCAGAATCTTTTTCATGACGTTGTTCCTTTCGCTTCTTGGTTGAGACGGGCGGGCCCGGCGGCCCGCCCTCCTTCGAGTTCCCAATCGTTTGCGCGCCGTTCGTTTTCGCCTACGGCCGCCACCAGAACGCGTAACCGACAATGTCGGCCGTCAAGTTGGTGGCCGCGGCCGGGGCGATCGCGCCCGCAAGGGAGTCGATCGTGTCGATCCCGTACGTGTTGTCGATTACGCCGACGCACACCGCGTGCGTGAAGTCATGGGTCGCCCGAAAATCGGAGTACTGCGCCGCCTGGTCGGCCCACGGCAGGCTCACGGACGGAATATTGAACATCGCCTGCGGATCGCCGCCGGCCGTTGAAACGCGGTTCAGCGTGTAGGAATAAGTGGTCGCGCTGGTTTTGCGCGCCGCTTCGTAATAGACCCATTGGCCGGTGGCGTCGAAAAACGAAACCGCATTGGAGTCGCCGGGCGACGGCGCCGTGGTCGTCAAGCGGACCGGCGCGCCGGGATTCTGCAAGTCTTCCAGCATGACGTCGCCCGTGCTGGTTCCATTGGAGTACTGGCCCGAAATGAACGCGAGTTTCGAACCGTCCGGCGAAAAGACCGGGTCGGATTCGTTGAACGGTTCGGTGTCATCGGGAATTGCCGGCGTCGGCGTGGCGCCGCTCAGGTCCGTAATATAGATTTTGCCGATGCCTTGCAGTGCGCCCTGCGTGCCGTCCGTGCGAACATAGGCCAGTTTCGAGCCGTCGGGCGAAAAAGCGGGCGACACTTCGTATATCGCCATCCAATTCTCGCTCGTCACGCGCGTCCATTGTCCGCCGGCGGCGGGCATCTGATAAAGATTGCCGCCCGGGGGATCTTGAGGCGCAGGCGAATCTTTTTCGTAATTGGCCGAGAAAACGACCGTCGTGCCGTCCGGGCTGACGGTCGGCGTCGTCACGTTGTGACCGGCGACCTGCGACAGAATAGTCGGTTGGGCCATCGGCGCGTCGGCGCGCGCCAGCCAACTTTCGAACGGCGCGTCGCCCGGCGAGGCGTCATCGTTGTCGTCGTCATCGTCGGCCATGGCGTTCGCCGAGAAAACCAGGAAACCGAAATCGTCGTCGTCGGCCGGCGACGCGTCGTCGTCCGGCGACCCGTCGTCGTCGGTGGGCGGCTGACTGCTGGAACTGGACGTGGACTGGCCGCACGCCGCCAAGGCGAACAACCCCAACGCCGCCAGTAAAACAAACGCGAACTTGAATCTCGACATTGCGTCCTCCTTCATTTGAAATTGCCGCTGCCCCTGGCGGGACAGCGGACGGTTCGATTGCTCTTCGCCTGCGCGTCGGCCCGCTTCGCTTACGGCCGCCACCAGAACGGAAATAGGACAAGGTCCGTCAAATTGGTCGCTGCCGCCGGGTTGATTGCGCCCGTGATGGAATCAATCACGTCGATTCCGAAAGTGGCGCCGATCACGCCGGTGCAAACCGCGTGCGTGAAGTCCTTGGCGGTCCGGAAACCCTGATATTGCGGCACGCCGACCACATCGGGCGTGTCCACGGTCGGGATTTCGAGCACCGTCTGCGGCTCGCCGCCGGCCGTCGGCACGCGGTTCAGCGTGTACGTTGTCGCGATCGTTTTTGATTGGACCCGCGTCGCCGCGTAATAGACCCATTCGCCGGACGCGTCGAAAAACGGCGCCGAATTGGCGTTGCCGGAAACCGGCGCCGTCGTGGTCAGCCGCATGGGAGTCCCGGGGTTCTGCAAGTCCTCCAACATCACTTCCATCGCGCCGGATCCTTCGGCGTACGCGTCCGAAACAAAAGCGAGTTGCGTGCCGTCCGGCGAAAATACCGGCCCGCCCTCGTTCGTCGGTTCGGTGTCGTTGGGGATCGCCGGCGTCGGCGCGGCGCCGTTCAGGTCCGTAAGGTAAATTTTTTCAATACCGTACAGATCCTGGTGCGGAGCGCCGTCCACGCGAATGTAGGCCAGCTTCGCGCCGTCCGGCGAAAAAGCGGGCTGCGACTCGTAGAACTCCATCCAACTGTCGCTGGTCACGCGCGTCCAGGCGCCGCCGGCGGCGGGCATTTTGTAAAGGCAGCCGCCCGGCGGATCTTGCGGCAGCGGCGTTTCTTTTTCGTAGTTCGCCGAGAACACCACCGTCGCGCCATCGGGGCTGACGGTCGGCCAAACCACGTTGTGACCGGCGACCTGGGAAAGGACAGTCGGCTCGGCCATGGGCGCATCGGCCCGCGCCAGCCAGGTCGGAACGATTCCCGCCGTCGGGCTGCTGTCGTCATCGCCGGCTGGGGTTACCATGAAAACCAGGAAGCCCGAAAAATCGTCGTCGTCGTCGGGCGAAGAGTCATCGTCCGGTGATGCGTCGTCGTCCGGCGACGCGTCGTCGTCGGCGAATAGCTGACTGCTGGAAGTGGAGTGGCCGCACGCAGAAAATGCCAGCAGCGCCATCATTGCCAGAGAAAGAATCCCCAATGCGATTTTTTTCACGGAACGCTCCTTCTGCTTGCCAAGGCCGATGCTCCTTCCGGAACAACGGCGGTTCTGTGTTTGTCTCGGGTCGCGAGGGATTTCGCTCCATGCCGCGAACCCGGGCGA
>Ga0181520_10004201_pt1 | contig 24382 bp, 41 predicted proteins | sample PEATcosm2014_Bin_29_FD_132451 | JGI IMG/M metagenome (GOLD analysis project Ga0181520, IMG submission 132451) | Peatland microbial communities from MTU Mesocosm Facility, Houghton, MI, USA - PEATcosm2014_Bin02_30_metaG | ecosystem: Environmental > Terrestrial > Soil > Wetlands > Peat | place...
CTGCATCGCCGTCAAAAGTTTCCGCCGTCGCGCCGCGTTCAATCTGAGCGCCACCGGCAGCCCCGCCTGCCTGAACAGCTCCTCGATCCGCTTCACGTCGTTCGAGGGCAACCCCAGCACCTTCTGCGACAGCCGCGCCGCCGCCACCTGGCCAATCGCAATCGCCTCCCCATGCAAAAATTTCCCGTAGCCCGCGCTGGTTTCGAGGGCATGCCCGATCGTGTGGCCGAAATTCAAAATCGCCCGCAACCCGCTCTCCGTCTCGTCCTCGCCCACCACCGCCGCCTTGATCTCGCAGCACCGCGCCACCACCGCCGTCAGCGCCGCCGTGTCGCGCTCAAGCAGCTTCGGCAGATTGCGCTCGAGTTGCGCAAACAGCACCGCGTCATAAATGATCCCGTACTTGATGACCTCCGCCAGGCCCGAAATGTATTCCCGCTTCGGCAGCGTCGCGAACGTCTCCAGGTCGCACAGCACCAGCCGCGGCTGGTAAAACGCCCCCACCAGGTTCTTGCCCGCCCGCAAATTCACCCCCGTCTTGCCGCCCACCGAGCTGTCCACCTGCGCCAGCAACGTCGTCGGCGCCTGCACAAACGGGATGCCCCGCAAATACGTCGCCGCCACAAACCCCGCAATGTCCCCCACCACGCCCCCGCCCAGCGCCACGATGAAGGATTGCCGTTCCAGCCGGTGCGCCGCCAGTTGGTCCTGACATTCCTCCACCACGGCCAGCCGCTTGGATTTTTCCCCCGCCCGGATCGTCACCACCAGCGGCGCAAACCCCGATTTCGCCAGCGACTTCACCGCCGCCTTCGCGTATCGCCGCCCCACGTTGGCGTCCGTGATCACCGCGCACCGATGCCCCAGCTTCAGCGCCGCGCACTCCGCGCCCAGCCGCGCCAGCAACTCCGTTCCGACCTTGATGACATAACTGCGACTGCCGAGTGGAACTTGAACCAGATGCATGGCAGGGAGAATAAACGGCCCGCGGCCGGTGTCAAAAAGTTTGGCTTACAACAGGAACCCCGCCAGGCACGCCGTCATGTAGGCTGCCAGCAGCCCGCCCACCATCGCCCGCAAACCCACCTTCGCCATCTCGCTCCGGCGTTCCGGCGCCAGCGAGCCGATGCCGCCCACCTGGATCGCAATGCTGGAAAAATTCGCGAAGCCGCACAGCGCATACGTCGCAATCGTGAAACTCCGCGGGTCCGCCAGGGCCTTCGCGTGGCTCGTCAGGTCCAGGTAGCCCACGAATTCGTTCAGCACGATCCGCTCCCCCAGAATCTGCCCGATGGCCCCGCAATCCTGCCACGGCACGCCCATCAGCCACGCAAACGGCGCGTTCACCCAGCCGAACAGGTTTTGCAGCGTCGCCGGATGCGCCAGACCGGCGTGCACCTGCGCAAAGCCAAAGACGTAGTTCGCCAGCGCGATGATCGAAATGAATGCAATCAACATCGCGCAAATGTTCAGCGACAAATAAAAGCCGTCGCCCGCCCCCCGGCAGATGGCGTCAATCGAATTGGCCGTCGTCCGCGGCACCATCGCCGGCGAGGTCCCCGCTGTTTCGCTCTGCTCCGTCTCCGGCAGCATGATCTTTGCAATCAGCAGCGCCGCCGGACAGTTCAGCACCGAGGCCGTGAGCAGGTGCCCCGCGGTATTCGGATACCCCGCCGCCATGCCCATCGCCGCGTACACCGCCGCCACGCCGCCCGCAATGTGCGCCATCCCGCACACCATGATCGTCATGATCTCGCTCCGCGTCATCCGCGGCACGTACGGCCGGATCACCAGCGGCGCCTCCGTCTGCCCCATGAAAATGTTCGCCGCCGCCGACAGTGTCTCGCTCCCGCTCGTCCGCATCGCCTTCTGCATCACCCACGCCGCCGCCCGCACCACCCGCTGCAAGATCCCCCAGTGATAAAACAGCGACGACAACGCCGACACGATCACCACCGTGCCGCACACGAGGATGGCAAAAACCACTTTGTGCTCCACGCCGAAGACCTGCGCCGTGGCCGATTGATCGGCCATCGCCCCAAACACAAATTTCGTCCCCTCGTTCGAAAACTGGATGAGCTTTTGCACCGCCTTGCCGGCGATAATGAAGACTTCCTTGCCCGCCTCCGTGTCCAGAATCACCAGCGCCAGCACGAATTGCAGCCCCAGCCCCCACAACACCGTGCGCCACGGAAATCTTTTGCGATCGTAGGAAATGCCCCACGCCAGCAGCAGCATCGCCGCCCACCCGAGCAGGTTCGCAAAATGGAGGTGCATTATTTTTTCACCGGGGGCTGAATGGCGCTGGCGTAAATGCGCGGATGCAGAACGCCGACGAACGGCAGGTTCCGGTATCGCTCCGCAAAGTCAAGGCCGTAGCCGATCACAAAGTAGTCCGGAATCTCGAAGCCCACGTAGTCCGCCTGGATCTGGTGCGTCCGCCGCGCCGGCTTGTCCAGCAATACGCACGTCTGGATCTGCCGCGGCTTGAGCACCTGCAGCTTCGCAATCACCCGCGTCAGCGTGTTGCCCGTGTCCAAAATGTCATCCACCAGCAGCACGTCCCGCCCCCGCACGTTGATCCGCAGCTCCTTCGTAAACGTCAGCTCGCCCGGCTGCGTGCCCAGCCCGTAGCTCGAGACTCCGATGAAATCCAGCCGCAATGGCAGGTTCAAATGCCGGATCAAGTCCGCCAGGAACATCACCGTGCCGTTCAGCAGCGCCACCACCACCAACTCGCGCCCGCGAAAACCGCCCTCGATCTCCCGCGCCAGCGACTTCACCCGCCGCGCCAGTTGTTCTTCGCTGATCAGAACTCGTTCCACGTCCGCGCGCCAACGCGGCGGCACCGGGGCTTTGCTGTGGGTAATCAGACGCGCGCTCACAAATTCGCGTGAGCCTAGCGGATTTATCAAATTTGCCGAGAAGTTTTTCCATCCATGATGGCAGGATGAGAATTCCCCGCAGCGTTCGCGCATTGAACCCCTGAACCGCAGACGAAACGTTCAACGTTCAATATCGAAGGGGCTTGCACTGCTGCCTTCGTTCAGGGTTGGAAGTTGATTGTCGAAGGTTGAATGTTTTCCAGGTTCATGGAGAGGGCCGGGGTGAGGTGCTCGTCCCTCCGGGCCCCCCCCCCTATACCAGAAAAGACGGGAATAGGAGAAAATAGGCAGGAATGACGGGGGGGAGGACGGGGGTTTTGCGTGTGACTCGGGGCGGCGAGGAGGAGGCGCGGTGCGGAGTGAACGGGAAGGTTTTGCAGGACGGCCGCGGCGGCGGTGCAGCCTGAAAATGGTCACCGCGGGCGCGGGGGCTGGCCAGAAGCGCCAAAGGATGAAAAACGGGCGGCGGCGGTCTCGACGGGCTGGTTTTCGGCGTGGAGGCGGAGGGGTTATGGAGACAAGCGTTTCAACTCGTCCGCTGCCGTGGGGCTGCCAGCAACTGTGGCCTTTTGAAGGTAGTCCTTGGCCTTCGCCAGATCCTTCTCGACTCCGTCGCCATCGCGATAGCGCTCGCCCATCCTGAGCAGACCGTAGGAATCGCCTTTCGCCGCCAGATCTTCATTCATTTGAAGCGCTTTGTCGGCAGCGGCGGCGGCCTTGACGCGATCGAGTGCCTTTTTGGCAAGCGCGGCTCGCGTGGCTGCCGCGATTTCTTCCGGGGTGGGCACGTAAATCTCGCCATAATCCAACATTCGTAGCGTGCGAGAACCGCCCACAACCGTATGGTAGGCATGCGTGCCGGAGACCATAGCCATGAAAAATGTTCCATCTGACAAGTGATCGCCAATGATCTCATTTTCAGCCATTGGATACGGAAAATTGGTGACAAAAAATTCGACAGCTCCATCGCGGGGGTTGCACCCGCTATAGAATCCGAGCATGCGGAGACCATTGTTATTCTGGACTTCCACGATTTTGCCACAAAACGCCACCAATCCATGTTCCGGATCGGCCTGGTGCAGCGTGAAGCGCACTCCATTAAACACGCGATCGGGATCCTTGGCGGTATAGACCGGTGGAGGAGCGGAAACTCGTGTGTCAATCAGAAGGCTGCCAGACGACACGTTGGCATGTATTTCAGCATAGAGATTGCAAGCAACAGCGACTTGAGAGACAAGGATTAACGAGAGAAGGTTTTGAGTTTTCATCCTGATTATCCATTTTGGTGTTTTGGGTTTTTATGGAAGTGGACGCTTGAAGATTAATATAATCTTGCCGGTCCGGACGGCGGCAATTACTTCATCATGGCTGATGGGATGGGTTGTCTCGATCTGTGGGATTGCCGAAACCAGCTCCCAACCCTCGCTCCCCAGGGAATTAAAATCGACACCGTATTTCCCTGATAGCGAAAAAAGGAAGCTCCCGTCACTTCTTAACGATGCCGCCGTGTGTTCCAGTCCTACTTCGGCATTTGTCTCAATCTCATAGTAAAAAACACTCTCTCTGAAATGTTCGTAATTCTCCATCTCGACGGTTTTGTATTCCCAGCGAACGGGAGCGAGAGCAGTGGTCGGCTTGCCGCAGCCGGCTAGCAGCGCGGCGGCAGCGAGGGTGTAAAGGTGGATTTTCATGATCTGATGTTTGTTTTTGCTTGAGTCACAAAGATTAATGCAGATAATGGGCGAAAATCAGTTTGCGCGGGCCGCCCAACCGAAACGACCAATTCCAGTACAGGCATGGCCCAGTCGCGCCAATCGGCGCGGCGTGGTGTCTGCCTGGTGGGCGCTTGGTCGTGCCCGGTTGGACAACATCACGTCCGCGCCCTTTAGCGATATGTTTGATATCAAAACATTCGTGGCCGAAGTGCAATCAATGAAACCCGCTGAACGGGATGTCTTCCTGGACAAATTACTGTCGGCCGTGGCTCTCATTTATGATGCTGGTCCGAAGACTTTACCGCATCCATCAACATCTTCTCCGCTCTCTCCCTCGCTCCCTTCTCCTCCGCCGTCTCCGGAACATCATCCTTGGCCGTTTGGCCGGTTTCTGAATTAGATTCATCCTTCACCAAGCCAAAAGCCGACGCTGGAAGCTTCCGCCGTCGCCGGCTGGGGGAATAGTCTGCGGGCATCTCAACGCGAATGTGACAGTCCTGCAGTTTTGCCACACAGGCGGCAATCAGAAAATCGGTCCGATTCTTTGGGCGGTTCTTCTCCAGCCACACCTCGATGCCGGCCGCCAATCCAATTGGCACCCAGCCAGCGACATAGATTTTGTCTGAAGAACGCTGATTCATGACTATGTTTAACACCTAAAAAGACTCAGGCGCAACAAGTTTTATTAAAAAAACGGTTGACAGGTGTGTGACACCTTGTTAAAACTTGTTCAAGATATTAAAACACCTTCGCGAATGAGCCGAAAATCAACCAAGCGCAATTTAAGCCGGGCAGGGATTCTTCTGGGTGGGTACGTGCCAAAGCCTCTGGCAGGTGCGATTGAGGAATGGGTCAGCGCCAGACCGGAACGCGACAAATCAACTTTTTTGCGCGAGGCGGCCAGGGAGAAGCTCCGCAACGAGGGTATTGTTTTCAACGAACGCGAGGAGGTGGTGCCATGAAATCGCCCGCGGTCAAAACTTGCGACCACTGCCCGATGGGGCAGAAGGATGAGTGGCGGAAGAAGGGGGCGCTGCTGCGGATGGACCTGCTCCGCCACGACCTGGATCTGCGCGAGTTCAAGATTGCTAATTTGATCCTGGATAAGACGTACGGCTGGCAGCGCGAGAGCGTGGTGTTTCCGCAGCTCAGATTCTTCCGGGACTTCACCGGGATCGCGGAGAGCGACGTGGTGAAGGTGCTTCAAAGTCTCCACGCGCGGCGGGTGATCCGGATCGTCACTGTCAAAGGCCAGCCTAATTATTCCCTCAATCCAGATTCCGAAGCATGGAAGGCTCTGCCGCGGGCCTCCACGGAGACGATGCAGACGGCCAACAATGTCATGCGGGAAATCAATGGGCTGGAGCCGCTGGCGATCGAACAGGAGGCCGAATTAAATTTTAAGGTCGGACATGCCGCCAAAAAATTAAGCACAGGGATAGGCAGCAAGCCTATGTGCAAGCCTATTTGCCAACAAACGGGCGAGTTCCCCAATTTGCTCTAAAAATCATGAACTCAGAATTTCCAATTTCGGCGGTCCCCGCCATCAACGGGGACGGGGCTCAATTTGAACCGGGTGACCTGGTGATCGTGTACGCGGGCGTGCATTACGGGCGTCTGCACCGGGTGGAAAGGGTTGGCGGCGGGCGCGTGCTGGCGTGGCATCCGGACTCCGAGGATTATGTGACGGCGCATATGAGTGAGTGCGAGAAGGTGGTGGTGATTGATGCGGAAACGGGTACGAACGGAGGTGGACGATGAGATTCCATAAATTGCGCTACTACTATCTCGGCCGGAAGAACCATCCCGAGATTATGAACGCTTTCCCAAACAAGCAAGCCGCACTGGATACGCTGCACGGCCTGTGGGCCACGCGGAATATTTCCGAATCCGCTGGCGTGTTTTTCAGCTACACATGGCCGCCCATTCAGTCGGCAGACGGGACTTCAATGGTCTTGAACGGAGGTGGACGATGAACCTCGTGAACCGATTCATGGCGCGGATGTTGGTCTGGTTCTGCGTGCTCGTGTGCGTCGTCATGGTCCTCCACGTGGCGGCTTGGCTGCTGCATTGCCTCCTCACGATGTTTGGGAGTGGACTGTTGCTGCCGTTTCTCATCACCTGGTCGGCCGCGCTGACTGTGCTTTTTTGGGAGGAAAATGTATGAGCGCCACCGAACACGGACTGCATTGGGCGGAAGGGACGGCAGGGACCAAAGTGATTTGCCTGACGGATGATCCGGAGGTGGTGGAACTGAAACGCGAGTTTCGCCGGCTGGATGAAGAAGAACAGAACCTGAAGCTGGCGCTGCGCTGCCAGATGCCGGCAGTAAACGCCATGTTGCTGCACACGCTGCGCGGGCGGAAGTCGGAGATTGCGTCGAAAATTTTCCAGGTCGAAAACAAAAACCAACTTTCATGAACATCATTTCTCCATTGCGGGACCAGATCGCACGCGTGGGAGGGCATGACATCGGGGAGCCGGCGCCGGCGTGGTTTCTCAAGCCGACTTGCAGCCAGCGCGGGGCTGCGGTCTCGGTGGCGAATGTGGTGGAGAAGCCGGGCATTCCAATAGTGTCGGTGGCGCTGATCTGCGAGACGGGCGTGTTTATTCTTTACGGTTTCGGAGGGAACTAAATGAAAACCGTTTACGATCTCAATTGCTCGATGGCGTATCGCAATGCCGTACGCCGTAACGGTGGTCAGCCGCGCTCTCACGAGGCGCGGCCACAAGAGGGGTTTGAGCCGCTGGCGCGTTTTTGGGACCGCGGCCAGGCGAGGCGGGATGGGACGCGGGTGTTTTGCTGGGGCGTGGCGGTGGGTGCGATCTCAACGGTGGCGGCGGCGGTGGTGTGGATTTTGATTTGCCGTGGACTCACGTTTGCGGCTGCGCCGGCGGCGGGGCTGTGGGGACAAGCTGTCCCCACCCCGGAATGTTTTCTGCGGGGTTTAGGGTTGGTTCAACGGACGGGCTGGGCTGGTGCGTCCCCGCAGATTCCCAAAGTTGCGCATCAGTCCCTTCTGACGGTGGTGGAGACCGCCGATACGTCCGTATCTCCTGCGCGCCGGGTGTACCGGCGCGCAACTTTTGATTTTGCCGGCTGGCAAGGACGGAGGAGTGCGAACTGCGATTTTTATGAATAGCCTAAAATTGGAATATCGGGACCCGGCAGAGTTGCGCGGGCATTATCATCCGGCGCTGAAACTGATTCCGGAACTGCCGGATGAGTCGCCGGAATATCTGGGGATGGCGGCGGCGATGGGGCGGCTGGGGTTGTGCGTGCCGCTGCGCGTGGATGAGCAGGGGCGCATCCTGGATGACCATTCGCGGACGCTGCTGCGGCTGGCGCTGCGATGGCAACTCAAGCAGGTGCCGGTGACGATGATCCCGGATGTCAATGCGCCGCTGTTTGTCATCAGCGCGATCGCGAACCACCGGCATTTGAGCAAGTCGGCCATCGCTTACCTGGCGGCACCGCTGATGAACGAGGCTTTTGAGCTGGCGAAGGCAAAACAGCGCGAAAAGCTCAATGATTCACGTAGTGCACTGAGTGCACTACGAGGACCAGATGGCGCCCAGACGGTCGAGGATCTGGCGGAGGAAATAAGCATTTCCAGGCATCTGCTGTTTGACGCCCGCAAGGTACATGAGCTGTTCAAGGACAAGAAGACGTACCCCTTCAATGTGCGGGGCGGCGAGGAGGATGGCGCGGTGCGGGAGTGCACGCTGAAGGAATGGTTTGAGCCGCGGATTTTGCGGGCGTTCGCGGGTGGCGAGCACGAGGACAGCCGGCCGGTGGGGCTGGGGGCGGTGATCGCCGGCGCGGCGTCGGTGAAGGAGGCCAACCGGGGAAAGTTCGATCCGAAGTCGGCGAGCCAGTTGGAGCTGTTCGATTCAGGCATGGCGGCGTTCACGGGGCGGGCCCTGAAGCTGCCGGTGGACAAGATGCGGGCGAGCGTGAGCGCGTGGTTTGCGGCGCACGCGGAGAAGTTTGAACCCGAGCAGATCGAGCAGCTCGAAGAGCTGGGGGAAACGATCAAGGCGCAGGCGCGGAAGCTGAAGGCGACAAAGGCCTGACGCGAATTTCACGAATTTACGCGAATGGACTATTTCCTTAAACCAACCCCCGTGACACAAGATGGTCATGATCTCGCGAGCATGGCCACCGGGCTCAGCCAGGCGCAGCGGGGCTATGTGAATTACCTGATCACGCGGCTGTTTGAGTTCCGGGACGCGGGGCAGAAGTTTGGGCAAAATTTCAAGGGGCAGTTCACGCTGAATGTGACGCGGAAGATCATTTACGGTCAGTTGCGCGTGGCGGGGTTGCCGCTGGATTCCGAGCACTTTGACGGGGTCTGCCGGTTCGTCCAGGGGAAGATTGAGAACACGATTCTGGGCCGCAATAACACGGCGAAGGGACGGCGGTGCTACCACAGCTTTGAGGAGCATGGCCGCCCGAAGGCGGCTGGGCGGAAAGAGGATGGAGGATCGAGGATGGAGGATGGCGCCCACACGGACGCGGGCAGTCCACAGACTTTAGTCAGCCATGCTCTCACGAGCATGGCCACGGAGAATCTTGACGGCGAGAGGCAAACTGGCAGATCCGAGCCAGGGGAATCGCGGGCCGTCGAGGCCCTAGCCACCGCGGTTCCCATCTTTCCCGACGGCGCCGAACCACGGCAATCGGGTCTTTCGGCTCCCTGCGCGGCACCAAACGCGCAGGGACAATTTGCGGAGCGGGAGGCTACGGGGCGTGGGGACAAGCTGTCCCCACCCCGTGAGGCGTTGACGGAGTACCAGGAGGCGGAGGCGGCGAAGCGGCGGCTGCTGCTGATCGCGGCGAAGAAGGCGTTTTTGCTTAAGGGCGAGGACAACCAGCCGCTGGGATTGAGCTGCGTGAAGGTGTCGCGGTTGTGCGGTGTGCCGAACAACACACTGTGGTCGCTGTTGCAGTTGGCGGAGCGGCCGGCGGATTGGCCGGTGGATGCGCCGTTTACAAACGCGGACCGGTGCGAGCAGCTCATCTCGGGCCCGACGGCGCTCCTGGCGCCCGGAAAGCCGCCGGGGCAGTGCAGCGGTTTTGCGGTGCTGCTGCAGGTGCCGGCGATCACGCAGGAAATGATCCGGCTTTATGCGGCAACGATGGGCGCAAGTTGCGACCAGGCGACGAAGGACCGGCGCACGGGGAGCATCGCCACGGCGCTGAAGCGGCTGGGGGATTTTGCGTTGGTGCCCTCGCCGGCGGCGGCGCGGCTGCGCGGGGGATCGAAACCGAAATGTTTGGTGGATTTTTTGAAGCGCGCCTGGACGCCGGAGGTTGAGGCGAAGTTTCGCGGGCAGAAGCATTACACGACATCCACGATCTGCGGCCGTCGCGAGTTGAAGGAAGAGCTGGCGGACGGTTCGTGCGTGCCGCTGCAACCGGGGCGGGTGTGGGTGTTTGATGACATGTCGAGCAACATCCCCTTTTGGTATCAGATTGACGAGATCACGGACGCGGCCCTGGCGGACAAGGACATCTCGCCGCTGATCAAGCGGCATGGCTGCGGGCTGGGGCGGCAGGGGTTGTACGCGTGGGACTGGGCGTCTGGCGCGTGGCTGGGGCTGGAGTTGGTGGGGCGGCTGCGGGATGCGTACCAGGCGAGCGACATTTTGCGGTTCATCCGGCGGCTGATGCTGAATTACGGCAAGCCGGAGCGGATCGTGATGGAAAAGTCCGTGTGGGCGGCGCGGTGCATTGCCGGCTGGGCGGTGCGGGAGATCGAGGACATGGGGATCGTGGTGGAGATCGAGGACGGCTGGCGCGTGCCGGAGATGGAGGTGGACGAATCGGCGCGGATCAATGACGGCATCAAGGCGCTGGGCGTGGACCTGGTACAGACGCATTCGCCTCGGGGCAAGCCGATCGAAGGCGCGTTCAACTACCATCAGCGCCTGGTCCCGACGTTTTTGAATCCGGGCGAGGGCATCAACATCGGGCGGCACGCGGGGGAATTTGAGTGGAGCGCCAAGAAGATGCGGCAGGCGGGCGCGGGCGTGGGGCATCCGCGGGATCTGGGGTTTGTGCATATTGACCGGCTGGCGGACGTGGCGTGGCAGGCGATGGTGTGGGAGGGGCAACATGTGAAGGAGTCGCGCAACGGGAAGCCGATGGAGATTTTGGCGACATGGCTGAAGACTTCACCTCTGCCGGCGCTGACGGAGCGGGATCTGGCGGTGTTTTTGCCGGAGAAGAGGAGGCAGAAATTGACGGGCGGCGTGCTCAGTCCGGAGGTTAATGGCGTGATGCATCAGTTTCTGAATCCAGAGGTCTTCGCGGCGATCGGTGATGGCGTGTACCTGGATTATGCGTTCGACCCGGCGGAACCGTCGCTCGGGGCGGCGGTGTACAGCGAGTCGGGTTTTCTTTGCTGGGCGAATTATCTGCCGGCGGGCCCGGTGATCAGCGCGCGGGACCGGAGCCAGGATCCGGCGGTGCAGATGTTGAAGCGGTACAAGCTGGCGCATCGCACGGCGGCGCGGATGTTGGATTTCCGGGCACTGCGGGGCGGGGAATTCAAGACGCTGCGGACGGCGGAGCGGCGGGATGGCGCGGGGTGCGTGGCGACGGTGGCAACCGGAGACCAACGGCTTGACGCGAATTGCGCGAATTCCCGCGAAGTAAATCCAGGGACGCGGGGACAAGCTGTCCCCACCCCGACAGACAGGGTGGCGGCGCCGGTGCGGGAGCTGGAGCGGGCGGTGGGCGAGCGGGAGCGGCTGGAGCGTTTTGCCAAAGAGGCACTGGCGGATTTTTCGGATTAACAAAAACAACAATCGGAGAAAATGATGAATCAAGAGTTTAAATTGGATGAGTCAATCCGGGCCGGCCTGGAGAAGTTCATTAAAGATAATGGGTGGACGCATGCCAAGATGGCTGCGCGGCTGAATTTTTCGGCCACGCGCATTACGAAGTATTTGAACTTGGACGCCGATCCGAGCAAGGCGGAGACGGATGCGGTCAAGGTGCAGGCGGCGGCCAAACAGTTTCTGCGGCACGTGCACCGGCTGGCCCAGGTGAATGAAAGCCTGTTCGAAAACTCAGTAGCCAAGGACATGGCGAGCGCATTGACGCTGATCCGCCGTTCAGGTGACGTGGGCTTGCTGCACAGCAACGGCGGCCGCGGCAAGACTTCAGGGGCGCTGCTTTATTGCCGGGACAATCCGAACACGATCTTCATCACCATCAAACAGTGGGCGAGTGGCAGTCATGCGTGCGCGCGGAACTTGTTTGAAGAGTACTGCGCGTCAACTTCGGAGGAATATCCGAATAACATGAGCCGCGGGGACTGGCTGGAGAAGCAGCTCCGGGGCGCCGAGCGGCTGATCATTGTTGACGATGCGGAGCTGCTGGACATCACGGGTCTGCGGTATTGGTTCAGCCTCCAGGACGCCACCGGCGTACCGATCGCGCTGATCGGCAACACGGCAGTGATCGACAAGATTGTCCGGAACGATCCAGAGGGGAAGCTGATCTCGCGGATTGGCGTGGCCCAGGAGATCACGATGGGCGATGACACGGAAGATACCGCCCGGAAATTGATCCTGCAGTACGCGCCGGACAGCGGCGAGGAGCTGGTGACGGCGGCCACGGATGTGGTGGTGACGGGCGGTTATTGCCGGCGACTGAGAAAGCAGTTGACGTTGGCGAATGTGATAGTCGAGAAGAAGAAATCCAAAGGACAGCCATGGACCTGGTCGGATGCGTTTGCGGCGGCGGCGGGGATGCTGCTTAAGCCGCGGCTGCAGGGGAACACGAACCGGCGGAGGCAGGCATGAGCTTCGAGGAACTGCTGAAATTCGTGGACATGCTCCCTGTCCAATATCGCGCGAAAGTATATCGGATGGCGCTGGAGAACCTCCATGGCGAGGCGATGAGTGAGCTGGCGATTTACGCAACTGACATCGAGAACTTCACGCGGATCGCCTACAACGAGTTCCATGCGGAGGCGGAAAGGGATTTGGAACAACATATGACTAAATTGTTGCGGGCGCTCCATTCAGTCAAGGGAGGGCAATCATGACTCTGCTGGAGGCGATCTCACCGACGGCGCGGGCGCTGCTCACGGACATGGAATTCTTCGTGGTCAACTATACCTGGACCGATGCGACGCTGGGCGAGCTGAGCGGATCCACGGTGGTGCCGGCGTGCGACGGGCGGGCGGCGTGCGAACATCTGCAGAGCCGGCATCCACATTTGACGCGGGTGTGGCTGGCGGCCGGCGAGACCAATCACGGAGACACGGAGACACGGAGATGATCAAACACTCCATCGGCATATATAGGACGTCCGGTACGGAGGACGCGGGGACAAGCTGTCCCCGCCCCGGCACGGTGAAGACGCCTTGGTTGTTGATCGGGTTTATCGCGCTCGCCCTGGTCGTGGTGATCATGCTGATCACGCTGCTGGCCAGTTTGGATTTTTAACCAAAGAAAAATATGGACATGAACAAAGAAATCCGGGCTGAGATCCGGGTCTTGAACCGGGCGGAAAAGAAAATCCGCCGAGATCTGCGCGTCCTTGTCGGGGCCAAAAATCGCGAGGTGTTGCGGCTCTGGGCACTCGTGAAGCGGGCAGATAAGCAGACCAATCACCAGGTAATCCTCGTAATAAATCAGCTCTGGGCACTCGTGAAGCGGGCAGATAAGCAGACCGGCCGTGAGTTGAACCGCATCCAGAAACGCCGCAGCATCCTGGAAGGGAGGCTGGCATGAGCGTGCGCGCAGACGTGGACCGCGGGCTGGAGATTGTCCGGAAGATCGCCGAGCTGGAGAAGGAGCTGAAAGACATCGAGCAGCGGCTGCAGAAGGCCGGCTTGGAAGCCGGCCAGCGCGGTGAGCACCAGGATCTGAAGGATGAGGAGCGCGGCGGCAAGCGCTGGCTGGCCAGGGGCTCGGGCGCGGCGGTGCCGCTGATCTTCACGGATGACAAGCTGGTGTCCAGCTTCACGGCCAATGGCGCGAAGCACCAGACGATCCGCGTGGCCGCGAACGGGCATCTGCTGGATTTCTACCGGCCGGTGAACAAGTTCGAATCGAAGTTCGAGGACGGGAAAAAGTTCCGGGCCGCGGCGGCGGAGATCCTGGCGGAGCGGGCGCCGGCGTTCATCACCGCGTGCCTGGCGACGGACAAGGCGGGGATTCCCAAGAGCGATATCAAGATTCTGTGGGGCGATATCGAAGACATCAAACCGTCATGAGCGATGCCACGGCGACCCACAGATTACAGCCGCCAGGGTGTGAAACACCGGACGGCGACTCGCGAATGGGCGCAGAAGGTTTATGCGGCGCGGAAGGCGTCAGGGCTGACGATTCGAGGGACGGTGCCGAAATATGCCAAGCATCCGGAGCTGCGCGGGCTGCCATTGAAAATGCAGCGGCGGCTGCGCTACGAGCAGTATCGCGATGCCTGGAGGGCACAGGGTTTGACTGCCCAGGGCAAGCCGCGCAGCGCGCGATACCGGCATTACCCGGAGCTAAAGGGGTTGCCGCCGGCCGAGCGGACGCGGAGGCGAAATCAGATCTGGCATCAGGGGCGCGTGATGAGGCGCGCGCGGATGGCCGTGGCGAGCCTACTGGCGGGCGGCAGCAACGCCGCACTGGTGGTGCAGTTGAAAGGAACGCGATGAGTGGGATAAATGACAGTCGCGAACTTACGTTCGCGGCCACGATTCCGAAGACAGCCGGCGACGGGTGCGCCGCGGCGATCCGTTGCGGCCGGCGCGGGATGCCAAAGGAGTGGGTGGCTCGGATGTATGCCGATTATCTGCGGCTTGGTTCGCTGTCGAAGGTGGGGCGGTTGAACGGGCGCACTCGGCAGAGCGTTTACTGCGTGTTTAAAGCCCACTTGCTGAAGCTCAACTCCCGGAATTTCAAACGGCAGATCACTTACGGTGGCCGCCAATACACGCTGGACAAGGACGATTATTGGCGGGACACGATTTTTCGGAGCAAGAGTTTTAGCGGAGAAGTGTTTTTGCACCGGCGGATGTGGACGGATAAGCGCGGGCCGATTCCGGCGGGCAACACGATTTGTTTCAAGGACGGGGACCGGTCGAACTGCGTCATCGGGAACCTGGTGATGTTGACGCACGCGGAGCAGCAACAGGTCCGCGGTACCGGGCGCAACCAGTTCAGCACCACGGCGAAGGCGCGGCTGGATTTGCTGGTGGGGAATTTTCAATCGGGGCGGCGCACGCTGAGCGCTCGACTGAAGGAGGCCGCATGAAATTTCCCCCGCGAAAACCTTGCGGTTGCCGGTTTGGATGCTGTCTGAAATGCAGCAAGCCGGGCAACAAGTTGCATACACCGGCGGCCACGGTTGAGGCCATGTATGCGGATTATTCACGGGGATTATCGCTCCGCCAGATCGGTCGTCTGTATCCGATGCGAAATGGCCGGCCCCGAGACGGGCGCTCGGTCGGGGCGATTTTTGCTCTTCGTCACTTGAACCTGCGTGGGATTACTCATCCTGGTCCGCGCCGGAAAAACGGCACGTTTGTTCCGGATCCGCCGAAGACGGAAAAGGAGTTGGCAGTCATGATCGCGGCGTTGACGCGGCTGAAGGTGCCGGACGGTTTGGCAAACGAGTGGCGCGCGTGGCCGCTGGCAAAACGGCGGGCGTTTATCGCCCGGTTGCGCGGGAAGTTCCCATCCACGCGGCCCACCACGCCGTTCTCGGAAAATGTCGAGCCGTTTGAATATGGTTCCCCGAATGTCCACGCGTTGGCGGATCGGCTTAATGCCGGGCTTGATTCAAAACACCAGCCGTTAAAGCTGAAGCCAGCCAGCGAAGGTGTCATTTTTAAGGGCCAGGTTTTTTTCTGGGTTCAAAACACGGGCTACCAGATCGCTGGCGGATTTCGCCGCGGGGCGAAGCGATTGTTGAACCAGGTGGTGTGGATGGAGGCCAATCGCCGCCCGGTGCCGGAAGGGATGACGGTGGTACACGTGGACGGCAACAAAAACAATTTCGCGCCTGCTAACCTGGCGCTGCGTTCAATGGCGGACTGCATGAGGGAAAACACGATTCACCGGCTGCCGCCCGAGCGGCGGCAAAAGAGTCGGGAGCGGTCCTCGAACGCATATCGAAAGACAATTACGCTCAGGTCCCGGCGCCAGACCAATCTGCTCCTGCAGGAGTTTCAGGGTGGTGGCGAGACAATCAAGTTTCTCGTTAGCCGCAAGTTGAACCTCAACCATGGACCAAAATCATGAATACGATCGAACTCCCGAGTCGGGATGAAATTCTGAAACACGTCAAACCGGGACACGCGATGCCTGTGCAGATCGTAAAAAACGGCACGCCGGTACCTAACGCGGCGGCGGGAAGTGGGGACAAGCTGTCCCCGCCCCGAGGCAAATCGTTTGCGCAGTGGGTGGATATCACGCCGGAGATGGCGGCAAAGTGGCTGAAAAACAATCTCGGCAACCGGACTGTCAGCCTGGACGTGGTGAAAGCTTATGCTCGCGACATGCTGAATGGACAGTGGGGGGCCACGCATCAGGGTTTGGCGTTTGATGACGAGGACCGGCTGATTGACGGGCAGCATCGGCTGCAGGCGATCGTGCTGGCGAATATCACGGTGCAGATGATGGTGACGTTCGGGCTGCCGGCGAAGATCCAGGGGCGCGAGATGACGACGATGGATTGCGTGGACCGCGGGCGCACGCGGTCGGTGGCGGACCAGCTCAAGATCCAGCACGGGTTCAAATACGGGTCGCTGATGGCAAGCATCTGCGCGGCGCTGGCGAGTGTGTGCCTGGGCGAGCGGACGCGGCGGTTGAGCGTGGGCCAGACGTTGGAAGTTTATCGCGAGTTTGAGCCGGCCATGAAGTTTGTGATTGAGAATCGTAGCAAGCAGGTGGGATTGAGATCGGCGGGCGTGGCCGCGGCGTTTGTGTTTGCTTCTGAGGCGCGCGACGGCACGCGCGATTTGAAGGCGGAGGTCCAGGCGATGTTTCTGGCGTTGAACAGCAGTGATCTCACCACGGGAAAATATCCAGTCATTGCGCTGCTGCGGGCGTTTCTGACCAGCGATGAGGCGAAGCTGATTTCGCGGTCACTGGATCGGGGGCTGGCGGAGATGACGTTGCAGGTGCTGTACCTGGAGATTCACGGCCGGCAGGTGGAGAAGCTGGAGATGTCGCTGGAGGGCGCGGATTGGTTCCGGGCCCAGCAGAAGGCGCGGGTGGAGAAGGTGGCGGCGATCTTCGAACTGCCCTCTTCCCAGCCCCAGGGCGAGGATGGAGGATCGAGGATGGAGGATGGCGGGAAAACGGCGATGCCGGCGACGGCGCAGCAAGCGGGGACAAGCTGTCCCCGCCCCGTCCAAAAGAGCCGGCCGTCGCTGGATGTGCTGCTCTCGAAGGTGGAGGGGCCGTTTGGCATTTCACGGTTTATCATTACCGGGCGCGGGCGGGATCAAGAGATTGATTCGGCGCGCAAGGTGTTTGTGCACCTGGCGCGGTCGGTGGGGCACACGGAGGAGGCGGTCGCGCAGATACTGAAGCGCGACGTGGACCAGGTGCGAGAGCTGAACGTGCCGGCGGAGGCGATGAATGCCAAACAACGGAAGGTGGTCGCGGTGATCAAGGCAACACTTTGAAAGGCTGAAGGCTGAAGGCTGAAGGCTAAAATGAGCAAAACCGTGAAACAACAGTTGGCGCACGACGTGGACGAGGTCGCTCGTGCGGTCAAGGACGTTAAGCAGGCGGTGAACGAGATCCGCAGCATCCATGACAAACTGAGCGGTCCGCTGTCGGGCGCGGAAATTGGTCTCCAGACGATCCTGTCCAAGGACTTTGTGCAGCGCGATGAAAAATCGGTCAGGGACCTGCACCGGCTCATTATGGCCGTCCGGAGGATCCGCGAACTTAGAAACATGATGGAGATCGGTTCGCTGCTGATTGTGACGGATTGCACAATGGATACGGTGTGGAAAGAACTACCATAAAATTGGAGGAACACGTATGAGTTGCTGGAAATGCGGGAGGGAATTGCCGGAGGGACAACTGGAGTGCGAGGACGGGTGCCCGGCAGCCAAGTTGGATCAGGACATGAGCGAAGTCGCCGGCGAGCTCAGGGATCAAAAGTCCAAGCTCGTGGAAATTACCTGGGCGTTTCAGGTGAGGAAAGCGGCGATCACGGACCCGGCGGATGCGGCGGACTTTCGCGCGGCGCTGGTTGAGTTTGCCGAAGCTGTGATGGCTACTTTCAAGAAAAGCAAGCTATTGAAGTTCACACCAGGCCACTGACCTATGACTGACGCCCAGCGCAAACGGCTGTTTTTCCCCGCCAGGAATGAGGCGTGCCGTCGGCTGGGCTGGCGCATGTCGGACGGGCGGCTCGATCTGCTGATCGAGAAGCTGAATAATCACAGCCGGCGGGTCGTGGCGGCGGCCGTGGCGCGGGCGGACGCGGAGCATCGGGCCGCTGTGTTGGATGATCTGCGGCATGGCTGCTATATCGTGGCGCTGGGTCGGGATCGGCAGACCAACCGGCTCTCCAATGCCGAGGTGGACAAGGTTGTGAGCCTCTTCAAGCTGTTGGTGGATGACACGGATATTGCGGCAGACCAGCGGTTGAATAATCCGGAGATCGCGGAGCGGGAATGCCTGGTGCGGAAGATCCACGCGTTGAGGATCCCGGAGACGGTCATTGACGGGGTGTGCAAGAAGGCATTCGCGCCGGTGTACAACTCGCCGTTTTTTGAGGATCTGCCGCTGGTGAATCTGCGGACGCTGGTGGCCGTGTTGATTAAGGTTAAGGACAGGGGGGTGAGGACGAGGGAGCTGCCGGAGGCGAAACTGCTTTGACGCGAATTTCACGAATTAACGCAAATTTATGGCACGCACAAAAGATAATGAACTGGAGCTGGCGGAATCGCTATTGGCCGCGTCCGAAGCCACACGGGAGAAAGCGGAGGACTCAAGCAACGGCGCTTTTGTGAAAGCGACGGCGGCAACGCAGCTTTACAACGCGGCCGAGGCTTATGCCGCATGGGGCCGCAGCCGCGCCCATGGCAGGTGGGAACAAGCTGTCCGCTTCTCCGACAATCTTGAAGCGGCTGCCCGCTTTTACGCGGCAGCGGCGCGGCTAATATGAGCCGGGGTCCATTCATGCACGATCCGCAGTTGGGGCTGTTTGAGTCGCAGCCGGGGGACGCGAATGTTCAATGGCTGGAGACGTTGCTGCGGAATGCGCCGGGGTGGCAGACGGCGCGGGAAATCATGGCGGCGTGCCTGGGGCGCGTGAATGACCGCGAGGTGCGGGAGCTGGCCAGCGCGAGCCAGTGGATTATTTCCGGGCAGCGCGGGTACAAGCACCTGGAGCACGCCACGGCGGAGGAGGCGCACCACTGCTGCGCCGGCCTGGAAAGCCAGGCCAAGAAGATGGGCGAGCGCGCCGGCCGCCTGCGGGCGAATGCCCACAAGATTTTCGGCTGACCAGCGTGACGCTGGATCCCACTTTAAAAAAGAACGAATATGAAAAACAAAGACTCGGCAGTTTTGGACATCGGCACCACCCACCAATTCTATTTTCGGTCGGCCCGCAAGGCCGCGCAATGTTTTGCGCTGCTGTTTGAGGCAAAGCATGTGCGCCGAAATTATACCGGCCGCGCTGACGATACGTACACAGAGCAAGAGTTGATCGGGCGTCTGCAGGTGGAAGCGGTGGACTCAAAGTCGCTGCGGCCGGCGAAAACGGCGTGACGCGAATTACGCGAATTAACACGAATTTTATGATCAACGCGATTGAATGGTTTAAGGCGCACGGGTTCACCTTTGACGACAAGATCACCATCAAGGACGTGCTCGATCTCCAGAAGGATGCGCGACAGTTCCCGCCGCTGCCGATGGTGGGCAATACGCGGCTCACCCGCGCCGAGGTCATTGAGGCGCTGAAGCAGTTGCGCAATGATTTTTACACGCTCAAAAAACATCTGGACCCGACGTTCGTGCGTTATCCGGATCTGGACCGGGTGCTGGAATATATCGCGGAGAATGGACTGGAACCAAAGGCGAAAGATGATCAGGAGAACGCCGCTATATGAACCTCAAAGAAATGGACGCGGAGATGCTGCGGTGTTTGCTCTGGTTGTTGCTGAGGAGAAACGGCGGCCAGGCGACATTTGACCGGAATGATTTGCCGCCGGAGAAAATCAAAGCTGAACTGCTCCTGGTGGATGGCGCAAATGAGATGACGTTGAAAATCGTGCCGGCCGGAACGGCGGAAACTGTAGAACGCCACTGAATGTATGCAATTTAACAATTCATTGGCCAAGCTCCTCCAGAAGCTGATGAACCGGCCGACAGTGAGCTGCGAGGGGTGCCCCTGCTATTTACACAAGGAATATCTAGGCGTCCCTTTTCGCAGGGACCAGCGCGCCAATTACTGCGCGCATCCGGCTTACATCGAGAGTTACGGAATAGAGCAATGGCTCGGAGCGACGGACATTGGTTGCGCGATCAATACCCAGAACTGTCCCCTGGTGAACGACGTTGACGACAAGGACTTGAACGAAGATCTGGGCCCGCTGACGGCCATGGAATTGCATGGTCCCGAGCTTTCGAGAGTGAGCAGGTTGCGGGATCTGCCAGACCATCCGGTATGGAAGGTTTTCACCAAACGATTATTTCCAAATGAAAAAAGCCAAGATTGACAACGCGATTAAGACCACGCACGGGCTGGATTTCAAGGCGTGCCGGGACCGGCGATCGCACATGGATCTGATGCTGTTCCGGGTGGGAACTTGCCATGGGCAGTGGCGGGTGATGGCGGATGCGTACGAGATCATTTCGGTGATCAATGACGCGCCGGGCAACGGGCATTTTCAAGATGTGCTGGATTGGTTCGAGTTCGCGGCGCGCCGGGATGGAAAAACGCTCCGGTTCATGGCCATCCTGAATGACCGTTTCGCACAGCATTTGATGGCCAAGCGCGGGTTCAAGCCGCTGGTGCTGGAGAAGGAGTTTGAGGAGAATGTGGCCAGGGCGGCGTTTAACTTATTGGCGGGAGCGGCGGCAGGGAAAGGCTGAAGGCTGAAGGCTAAAGGCTAAAGGGTAGTTGACAATGAGTGGTAAGATCAAATCTCACGGTGGCGGTGCCGGCCCAACGGGCGCACGCATCGTCGTGCGGCCGGCGCGCGCCACCAAATTATTTTGCAGCTCGAATTACCAGGTCTGAAAGTTGATGCCAGGCGGCCACTGCTGCCGGTGGAGGCCGTGGTGTTCATGACGAACCAGGACGCGGATGAGATCGCCGCGGATTGCGAGCGGGGCGTGTTCCGGTTTGCGTTTGATATCTCGGCGCCGGGGGCGCAGCGGCGCGAGTTGCGGATCTACCGGGACTGCGTCTTGCGGACGTTGCAGCCGTCGTTGCCGCTGCCGGAGAAGCTGGCGGATGTCTTCGAAACGATTTTTCCCAAGCGCGGTTTGCGCAGCGTGGAGCTGCAGCGGACGCTATCGTGCTCGCTTCAATTGGTGCGCGACCTGGATGACGCGCAGTTGATCCTGGTGGAGCGCGAGCGGCTGGCCGCCTCCGGGCCCAGGGCAAGCCGGGTGTACACGCGGGAATCCATCGTGCAGTTTCTCCAGGCGCGGTTCCTCGGAAATCCAGCCGAGAATTGATCAGCCGCGGGAAAAGTTTGCCGTGAACTCACGTTCACAGCCACGGGAGGGGTGGAATATCCGCGCCGGGCGGAATCGGTTTTCACGCAATCCCGCTAGGCTCACTGCGTGATGAGCGAGCCGGCCAATTCCAACGATTTGCAAACCGCTTTGGCGGCCTGTTTCCCTGACCTTCAACCGTCCGGGGCTCATCACTCCCCGCTCCGGGGAACCGGCTGCCATTTTTCTTCCGCGCTCCAAACTAACCCGGCCCATCGGCCACAACCATAGGATCACAACATGAAATTCAACAAATGGACTTTTGCGCTGGCCGCTTTGGCGGCCGTGAGTCTTTGCCTGGCACCGGCGGTGCGGGCGCAGGGCACCACCAGCACCAACAGCATCACCACCATCACCGGGACCACCACAAACTCGGCGGCGGCGCCGGCCGAGTTCCTGCCCGCGAGCCTGGAGCAACTCTGGGCGGCGATTGATAACAGCGATGTGCTGCAGGCCACGAATTGGGCGCTGGCGCCGTACGTGACTTATGCGCCGAGCGCGGCCGACAAGGTGGGTGCCGGCGCGCTGGCGATCTACAACGTGCCCCAGCTCACCAGTTCGCTGGGATCAGTGGGAACGGCGCTGGGCGTGGACTGGCTGGGAAGCTGGTCCTTGATCTCCGCCAACGCCACGATCCAGGTGCCGACGCACCCGCTGGCGCACATCACCTGGCTGACGCCGATGCTGCCGGCCTCGGTGACGAACATCACATGCGTGCCATTCGCCATCGCGGGTATCGGCACGCCGATGTCGGGCAGCAGCACCGCGGGGGCGGCCACGCTTTGGGATGTCGGTTACCAGGTGAAATTCGGGCATTGGGCCGGCGGGAACTTCGGCGTGGGGATCACCTGGGGTGAGTGGATGAACGCCGGCCCCGAGTCGGGCCACCGGTACCACATCTTTGTCAGCTACCAAAAGGGCTTCTGACCGCGGGGAATTGTTTAACGGAATTCCACATAAATGAAAAACAGGCTGACAACTGCGAGCGGGGCCACCGGCGCGTCAAAGGTGTGTCAGCGGGCGAAGGACCGCCCAAATGAAGACCCGAAGGCATATAAGCCGTTGATGCGAAAGCCTCGTCAATCGGGCACGGGAAAGACTCCGGGGATAGTCCCGGCCGGTGGCACGTCTTTGGCGGGGACAGGCGGTCCCCAGCCCCATGTCAGCGGCGGGCTTCAGGGCATAGAAGAAAGGGTGACGGGGACGGGGGAAAAGGGTGGTAATTAAGGCGCGGGGCGGCGGGGGAAAAGGGTTCCATGGAACGGCGGAGCGGCGGGGCGGGCTGACCGCAGCCGAGCCGCAGCGAGGATGCGGCGGGAGTGCAGGAATGCACCTTCGGGCGTGATAAGGGGTTGCAAAAGGGTTTAAGGCGCCGGCCGGTCGCGCTGGAGGGCCGCCATGACGTTTTTGACGACCAGTTGTAGTGATTGTAGCGGCCGTTTAAAATGCCTTAAACGGCCGCTAGGGCGCGAGCTGCTTGATTGTCACCGCGCCCCCCCACATGTAAACACTCACCAAGGCCACTCCGTTGCTGCCGCGCACGCGGAAATCACCATTACCCATGCCGTTTGTGACGGTGGCCCAAACCCAGGTGTTCGACGGGAAATTCATCCCGCCCATTGCGTTGATCGGCGCATAGGCGTTGATCGTGGTGGAGGGCGTGATAATCGCCCGGAACCACATTTGCGGCGCAGTTTTGGTGAGCGGAGCCGTGAAGGTCACCGTGCCACTATTGGTCGCGGCGGAATAGGTCGCCGCTGACCATCCATTGGTGAGGAGCAAATTGGTGCTCGATTGGATCTGCCACCCTGCCACCAGGTTCGTCTGGTAAATCGTAAAGGCGAGGTTGGTTTTCGTGGAGTCAAGGGCGGCGTGGTTGATGGCAATCCAACCGAGGGTGGAGACCAGGTCCAAGAGCGGCTGGCCGGACGGCTGATAACAATAATGCATGCCATTGCTGTCGGTGAAGGAACTCCATTGGCTGGCGACGGTGTTGGCGGCGACAATGTCAACATATTGTTTGTTGGCGACATCCGCCGCGTTCTGCGGATTGGAAATTTGGATTTCCTGCTGGTAGAGCTGAATCACATTGCCGGCAAGGTACGGGGCGGAATTGCCATAAACAGTCAGGCTGCCGAGACCGCCGCCGGCGCCGACGACCGCGATGGAGATCGGGTTAGTGGTGCTGTAGCCACTCCGCAGCACGAACCAATTTGCGCCGCCGTTGGTTGTGCCAACGATCTGCTCAAATACGTTGGTGGATGGAACCATCCCGCCGCCGCCGCCAGATCCGCCCACAAAATTGTACTCGGAAATCTGACTGAAGGTGCCGATGTAATTAGAGGCCGACCAGGTGACGTAATTTGTTGTGAACAGCGTTTCCTGGAAACTGCTCAAGACCTGGTTGGTGAAAGCGAAAGCGGTGACGAAGTTCGTGCCGGCCGGACCCGCAGGTCCAGTCGCACCTGTCGCCCCTGTGGCTCCAGGCGCACCCGCCGCGCCGGCTGGAATGGCAACCTGGAAGACGCCGACCAAACCGCCCCAATTTGTCACGTATGCCGGCGTTCCCGCCGGAAGGGTGATTGTGTTGGTAAAGGTGACTTGTCCAGCCGCTGGCTGGTTCGTGGCCAGCCAGTCAATTGACCAATTGAGCTTGCCGAAGGCGATGGGCAACGGATCGCCGTTGATCGAAACGCCGTTGTACACTTGCGGTGTAACGGTGTCCACGTTGGTGATTTGGCTCTGACCATTTGCGCCAACCAGAGCCACCGCTATGAGGACGATGATTTTTTTCATAAGGTGATTCGTTTTGAGGGTTAAATTGTGCCGCCGGCGCCAATGGTGGCATCGCCCGCGCCGATGTTTTCGGAACCGGCGGAGGATTTGCGGCTCGTGGATAGGCGGAATCCGAGCATGCCGAAATAGGGGCCGATGAATCCGGCAGACGCAAGGGCGTTGGAGGCGTCGGCGGGCCAGAAGGTCGAGAGGCCAATGCCGGGCGGCGGACGGCTGAGGGGACAGTAGGAGCCGAAGGACGGTGCGCCGCTGCCGGTGGCCAGGGACATTTCCTGA
>Ga0181520_10004203_pt1 | contig 24380 bp, 29 predicted proteins | sample PEATcosm2014_Bin_29_FD_132451 | JGI IMG/M metagenome (GOLD analysis project Ga0181520, IMG submission 132451) | Peatland microbial communities from MTU Mesocosm Facility, Houghton, MI, USA - PEATcosm2014_Bin02_30_metaG | ecosystem: Environmental > Terrestrial > Soil > Wetlands > Peat | place...
ATCTGCAAATTCGCCGCCTTCCCCACTCTCACGTTCTGCCAGCAAGTCCGCCGTGACACCGCCCCAATTGCTCTCGGCGGGCTGGCCAAGGTCCAAAACAGTTCTCCGCCGGGAATTGCTGCATCGAAGCCAAGCCGGAAAGCCATACTTTGACCGGCGTCGAACCCCAATCGGGCAAGTATTCGGAGGGACTGCCCGCCGGCCTACCGCATTACCATTTGCCGCTGCCTTTCGCCTACGAATCTACCGGCACCGAAACTCGGTTCACCAACCGTCTTGACCCCGATGCCCGCAGCCGAGAGGTTTTTACGTTCCATCGGCCCGAAGGACTGATTCGACTGGCCACGCTCGACAGCCAACTCCGCTCCAATCTGCGGCAAATGCCGGAACTCATCACCGGCGGGCTTTGGAACGTGCAGGTCGAGGCCATCCGCAACTTGGAGGAGTCGCTGGCCGCCAATCGCCTCAGGGCCGTGATCCAGATGGCTACTGGCAGCGGCAAGACCTTTACTGCGGTTACCAGCAGCTATCGGCTCATCAAGTTCGGTAAGGCCAGGCGGATTCTGTTTCTGGTGGACCGGAATACCCTGGGCAAGCAGGCCGAGAACGAGTTCCAGCAGTACATCAGCCCGTACAACAACTACAAGTTCACCGAGGAATACCCGGTCCAGCGTCTCCAACGCAACACCATCGACCCGGCAGCCAAGGTCTGCATCACCACGATCCAGCGGCTCCACTCGATCCTCAAAGGCGAAGAGGAGTTTTTGGAGGAAAACGAGGAAACCTCTCTGTTCGAGTCGGCCCCGTCGTTGGTCAAACAGCCGATGCCGGTGGTCTACAACCCGCGGGTGCCCATCGAGACGTTCGACTTCATCATTATCGACGAGTGCCATCGGTCGATCTACAACGTCTGGCGGCAGGTGTTGGAGTATTTTGACGCCTTTCTGATTGGCCTGACGGCCACACCGACGGCCCAGACGGTCGGATTCTTCCACGGCAATCTGGTCCAAGACTATAGCCACGAAAAGGCGGTCGTCGATGGCGTCAATGTCGGCTACGACGTGTACCGAATCGAAACCAGCGTGACCGAAAATGGGGCTCTCTTGACCAAGGAGCCTGGCCAGTTCGTGCCGCATCGTGATCGGAGAACCCGTAAGAAGAAGCTCAAGGAACTCGACAACGACCTCCTCTACCTGGCCAACGACCTGGACCGGGACGTGGTGGCTGTAGATCAAATCCGGCTGGTTATCCGCACCTTCAAGGAGCGGCTGTTCACCGAAATCTTCCCTGGCCGCACCGAAGTCCCAAAAACCCTGGTCTTTGCCAAGACCGACCTCCACGCCGACGACATCGTCAAAATCATTCGGGAAGAGTTCGGCCGGGGCAACGATTTCTGCCAGAAGATCACCTCCAAGACGACGGGCAAAAAGCCCGAGGATCTGTTGAACGAGTTCCGCAACTCCTACAATCCACGCATCGCCGTCACGGTCGATATGATCGCCACGGGCACCGACGTAAAGCCGCTGGAATGTTTGCTCTTCATGCGGAACATCAACTCGGCATCGTATTTCGAGCAGATGAAGGGCCGGGGCTGCCGGGTCATCAAGTCCGACGACCTGCTAAGCGTCACTCCCGACGCCAAACAGAAGACCCATTTCGTCATCGTCGATGCGGTGGGGGTGTGTGAGAAGGACAAGACAACGTCAAAGCCGCTCGACCGCAAGCCATCGGTGCCGCTCAACAAGATTCTCAACATGGTGGCAGCCGGTGCGGCCAGTGATGACATCTGTTCGACTTTGGCCTCACGTCTTACCCGGCTGGACCGGCAGATCAGCGACCCCGAGCGGGCGAAAATTGCCAAGCAGGCCGATGGCAGGGACATCATGGCCCTCAGCGGTGAGTTGCTAAAGGCCATCGACCCGGATGCTCTGGTAGAAGCGGCGTCCCGCCGCTTTTTGCCAGGCGAAGATCAACAGCGGCGGGACGCCGCTTCTACTTGGCAGCCAACCGAAGAACAGCTTGATCAGATTGAACAACAAGCCATGCAGGCGGCGCTGAATCCATTCCATGACCCAAAGTTACGACAGGCGATCCTCGACGCCCGAGACTCGTTGCAAGTCATTGACGAAGTGACCCAGGATCAGCTTCTTTTGGCGGGTCATAGCAAGGAGGCCAAGGAAAAGGCCCAAACCATCCTGGCCAACTTCCGCCGGTTCATCGACGATCACAAGGACGAAATCGAGGCCCTGCAAATCCTCTACAGCCGTCCCTATCGGGCCGGTCTGCGTTATGGACAGGTGAAGGAACTGGCCGAAGCCGTCAAACGTCCTCCGGTGGCCGCCCCCTTGGAGCGGCTCTGGCAAGCCTACGAAGCTGTGGAGCCGGAGAAGGTCAAAGGCCACGGTGGCCGACAGTTGGTAGACGTGGTGGCTCTGGTTCGGCACGCTATCGATCCCAATCTACCGTTGGTGCCCGTTGGTACGACCGTAGAAGAACGCTATCAGCAATGGCTTACCCGACAGACCGAAGCCGGGGTTGCGTTCACCGCCGAGCAGCGGAAGTGGCTCGACGCCATCAAGAACCACATCGCTAGCAGCCTCCACATCGAGCAGGATACTTTTGATGATCTCCCGTTCAACCAGATGGGCGGCCTGAACCGGGCTTATGAATTGTTTGGTGAAGGCTTGAGCGGCATCCTTGAAGAATTGAACGAAGGGCTGGCGGCATGAGTGACGACCGTAGAAGCGGCGTCCCGCCGCTTAACAGCAGCGAACAGACGCCCAGCCACGTCCTACCGTGGGGCGACGGAATCGCCAAAAATGCGGCGGGACGCCGCATCTACCGCGACTTCGGCTATTTCCAGCCGAAAGAACCCGTGGCCGATCTGGCAGGCAATCTGCCCCATTGGCGACAGGAAGGCGTGACGTATTTCGTCACGTTCCGTTTGGCCGATTCCTTGCCGCATACCAAGCTGGATGAGTGGCTTCGCGAACGAGATGCGTGGCTCGTCACCCATCCGAAACCGTGGGACGACGCCACCGGCATCGCCTATCATCGCCGGTTTACGGCGAAATTCGAAAAATGGCTCGATGCCGGACACGGTTCTTGTATACTTGCCCGTAACGAGATTCGTTCTATTGTCGCCAATGCCTTGCGCCATTTCGATGGGGCTCGCTATTGGCTCGATTCTTGGGTCGTAATGCCCAATCACGTTCATGTTGTAGTGACGCCATTGGCGGATTACGACTTGTCCCAAATTCTCCATGCGTGGAAGTCGTTTACATCCCACGCGATCATCAAGATTCTGCCCGATTGGCATGGACCGGTTTGGCAAAAAGAGTCGTTCGACCACATCATCCGAAGTCCGGACCATCTCGAACGTTTTCGCGTCTATATTGCCGCCAATCCTCGCGGGCTGCCGGCGGATAGATTTTGTCTGTGCCCCCATGCGATGACGTAAACACGTAGAAGCGGCGTCCCGCCGCTTAAGGAGATCGGACAAACACGTCTTTTGCTGTACACAAATGGAAGTCAAAATGACATCCCTCAAGGTGACCAACGGTGTGAGCGGTTCGGCGAGGGGCCGCAGACGATGCGACGAGAAATCAAGAATAATGCGGCGGGACGCCGCATCTACGAATTGGTCGGTAGAAGCGGCGTCCCGCCGCTTAAACGGATTGAAGGGTTGGCGGCATGAGCAACGGTGATGGATTACCGAAGGGGTGGGCGGAAACACCACTTGACTGCATTGGCACTTGGCACGGTGGTGGAACACCGAGCAAGCTCAATGACGCCTATTGGTCAAGTGGCACAATCCCTTGGATTTCACCGAAAGACATGAAGTCGCCTCGGCTAGCGGACAGCGAAGACCACATTTCTTCGTTGGCTCTGAAAGAAACGAATGTAAAGACTTTTCCTCCCGGTACGGTTCTGGTCGTCATTCGATCCGGCATCCTCAATCGAACTCTGCCAATCGCTGTGGCAGATGTTCAGGCTACAATGAACCAAGACCTCAAAGGGATATTTCCACATGAGGGAATTGATTCAACGTGTCTTGCCTACTTCCTGCAGTCCGAAGAGCACGGCATTCTCCGACGCTGCTCGAAGGATGGCACAACGGTTGCAAGCATAGATACAAACTCTCTTCACTCGTACCCATGCAGAATAGCTCCTCTTTCCGAGCAACGCCGCATCGTCGCCAAGATAGAGGAACTCTTTTCCGATCTCGACGCTGGGGTGGCGGCCCTGAAACGGGCGAAGGCCAAATTGAAGCGTTATCGGGCCGCCGTGCTGAAGGCCGCCGTCGAAGGAAAGCTCACCGAGGAGTGGCGACAACAGCAAGTAGAAGCGGCGTCCCGCCGCTTATGCGACCGAAAAGACAGCAAGCGGCGAGACGTGTTGAACTTCTTGCAGCACGTCAAGACGTTGCTGGCGATCAACGGGCGGTGCGGCATCGTCGTACCCGACAACGTGCTGTTCGAGGGTGGGGCCGGTGAGACCGTTCGCCGCAACCTCCTCCAGCAGTTCGAGGTTCACACCCTCTTGCGGCTTCCCACCGGCATTTTCTACGCCCAAGGGGTGAAGGCCAACGTGTTGTTCTTCGACGCCAAGCCCGCCCAGGAAAAGGCGTGGACGAAGACGCTGTGGGTTTACGACTTGCGGACGAACATGCACTTCACCTTGAAGACGAACTCGCTCCAGCGGTCTGATCTCGATGAGTTCGTAAAGTGCTACAACCCCGAGAACCGCCATCGTCGCCGTCAGACGTGGAGCGAGAAGAACCAGGAAGGCCGCTGGCGGTCGTTCGACTTCGAGGAACTCATCAAGCGGGACAAGGTGAACCTCGACATTTTCTGGCTCAAGGACAAGAGTCTTGAAGATTCCGACGACTTGCCCGACCCGGATGTGCTGGCCCAGGAGATCGTCGACGACATGCAGACGGCCTTGGAGCAGTTCAGCGCGGTGCTGGAGGGATTGAGGCAATAGCGGGCAATTTTCAGGGAGCATCACCAGTCGGCTGATAAACTGATCGAGGCAGATGCTTGCCGCCCAGCCGAAAGGACCATAGGATGGAGTTTTTGAGGGGTAACATCCGGTGGTAGAAGATATTGCTGCGAACGACTACACGGTCGACATGACCGAGGCGGAATTGGCCGAAGCGAAACGCTATGGCCGGCTGGACCTGGCCTGCGGGCTGGCCGACAGGGCCATTGACGTGGCCTATCTGGCTGCTGCGGCGTTCCTGTTGGCCGGGCCCTTGGACGCCTGGCTGAAAGGCTGCCCGCTCCTGGCCGGCAACTGGTCGCTCAGGCTGGCGGCGTTCTTCCTGGTCATCATGACGATCCATCTGCTCCTGTCGTTCCCCCTGTCGTTTTACTCCGGCCATGTGTTGGAGCATCAGTTCCAGCTCAGTACGCAGACGTTCCGTCGCTGGCTTTGGCAGTATCTCAAGCGGAACCTGCTGGCCATGGCGTTCATGCTGGTCTTGCTCGAGGGGCTGTACTGGCTCATTTGGATCGCGGGCGGCGCGTGGTGGCTGCTGGCGGCCGCACTGTTCTTCGTGGTGACGATCCTGCTCGGGCAACTTTGGCCGGTGCTAATTTTGCCGCTCTTTTACCGGATCGAAAAGCTCGACGTCCCGGCCATCACGGACCGCCTGGCCCGGCTCGCCCAGGGCACCGGAATGTCGATTGAAGGGGTCTATCGTTTGGATCTGAGCGAGGAGACGGTCAAGGCCAACGCCATGCTGGCCGGCCTGGGCCGCACGCGCCGCGTGCTGTTGGGCGATACCCTGTTGGCCGGTTTCTCACCCGAGGAGATCGAAGTCATCTTCGCCCACGAGATCGGCCACCACGTGTTGCATCACATCCGCAGCCTGATCGTGACGGGACTGGTCTACAGTGCGGCGGGCTTTTGGCTGTGTGACCGGCTGTTGGCATGGTGGGTGGCCCCCAGCGGTGGCCCGATCGACTACGCTCGGCTGCCCATCGCCACGCTGCCGCTGCTGCTTCTCATGATGACCGTGTTTGCCCTGCTCTTGCAACCGCTACAAAACGCCATGAGCCGGCGGTTCGAACGGCAAGCCGATCGCTACGCGTTGGAGCGGGCCGGGCAAAAGGACGCTTATCTGTCCGCCTTCCGCAAGCTGGCCCGGCTGAACAAGGACGATCCCAGCCCCCACTGGCTCGACGTGTTCCTGTTCCATAGCCACCCGCCGGTAGCCGAGCGGTTGGCAATGGTGGAGAAGGTGGGAAAGAGTGGGCTGTTGGCCATCGGCCGTGGGCAGTGAATTGCCCACGGTCCTGCGACAATATCTACCGGCCGCTGTCGTTGGCCCGTTCATGCTCGCCGTAAAGCTACGCTTGAGTATGGCGATCTTGGGGCAGTTCCCGCCACATCTGTTGTTTCTGATCGGCATTGTCAAACCGGTCCGCTGGACCGTCAGGGCCGCGGGGCCTTGGTCCCGCTCGGCCGGCGCAGCGGCCGCATCTCCTCCACGCATCAAGTCGAAGGCAACCGCCCGGCCGGCGAAACGGCGGTAGTTCGATTGCGGCAAGCATCGGCGCGTGCGGAGCACGTCGCCGGGAAGTCTCCCGAGCATCGCTGTTTTTTGCAAACGACGCTGCGGCACGAGAAAGTCGGAAGTGTCGGCGGCCCTGAGGCTGGTGCCAAGTCAACCATCACGGCCGCACGACCGTCGTCCCGCTCAGCCGCCGCACCAGCCGCCGCATCTCCAGTACGCTCAGCGTCGAGAGCACCTGCGGCACCGGCAAGCCGCTCTGGGCGACGACCTGATCAATCGTCGTGGCCTCGCTGCCGATGGCCGAGAGGACTTGCTGCTCCAATTCGTTGAGCAATAGCTCCGCGGGATGATGAATCACCTGGCCATCGTCGCGGGGCGCGGCCTCGACCAGCGGGCCAAGCTCTTCCAGGACGTCGTCGACCGACTCGACCAGCTTGGCGCCGTCGCGGATCAATTGGTGGCAGCCGTGCGACGTGCGGCCGTCGATGTTGCCCGACACGGCGAGACATTGCGGTTGAATGACATATCTGCTAAAATGACCAGCATTCCCCCCCAACAGAGAAAATCGCTATGGCAGTTGTTTTTTCCTACGTCCGTTTTTCGTCCCGCCGACAAGTGGGAAACGATATCCGCACGGTCAACCTGCTGGAAGAAGACGGCATCTTCACGGTCGAAGACCTTCTGAACTGCACGCCCGAGCGGCTGCTGAGGATTTCCAACATCGGAGAGAAAACCTTGGACACGATCTACGAGGCGTTGGCGAAGATCGGCTTCCACCCGACTTCAAGGCCGCCGGTGGAAGAAGTGGATGGGCGGAAAGAATCCCTCACGGCCAAGCCGTAAGGTGCTTTGCTGTGTGTTGCTTGCACAGGAAAAAACGAGGGGGGGAAAGCAGGGGTGTTTTGCAAGTGGATATTGTATGAGACAGGTATTTAGACCGGTACGGCGAACACCTCGCGGCCCTGCTCCATCGCGTGCCGGGCGGTGATCTTATGCGTGAGTTTTGGGCCGACGCCGTAAACGCTGCGCAGGTCGCTGGGGGCAGCCGCCAACGCCGCCCGCGCCGAGCCGAACCGCTCCAGTAGTGATTTGCGAATCCGCGGCCCCACGCCGGAGACGAGTGCGAGCCGCAACACGTCGACCAACTCATCCTGCGCGGGCTCGGTCACGGAATGGTCAGTCCCGTCCACGGCAACCACCTATTGGGTTTTCATCGCGGCACGCACGTCGGCGGGGGCGATGTCGCCGACTAGTTCTACTTGCCCCAGGCGGCTCGGCAGCACGAAGCTCAGCCGGCCGTGCTGCACCTTTTTGTCATGCATCATTGCGTCGAGGAGTTTTTGGGGGCCCAGACGGGGAACCTCGACCGGTATGGCAAGCGCCTGAAGCAGCCCAACGAGCCGGCCGGCGAACTGCTGGTCGACGCGCCCCAACCGGGCGGCCAACCGCGCGGCACAGACCATGCCGATGCCCACGGCCTCGCCGTGCAGCAGCTTGCCGTAGCCGGAAAGGGTCTCGAAGGCGTGGCCGAAGGTGTGGCCGAAGTTCAGCACGGCCCGCAGCCCCATCTCTTCCCGCTCGTCTTTCTCGACCACGTCGGCCTTGAGCCGGCAGCAGCGGGCGATGACGTGGGCCAAGACGTCTTCCTGACGCTGGTTCACCGCGGCGACGTTGTTTTCGAGATACTCGAAGAATTCGGCATCGAGAATCACGCCGTACTTGACCACTTCTGCCAGCCCGGCCCGATATTCGTTGGCCGGCAAGGTCGTGAGCGTAGCGGTGTCGATCAGCACGCCGAGCGGCTGCAAGAAGGCGCCGATCATGTTCTTGGCGTCGGGCAGATTGATGCCCACCTTGCCCCCTACCGAGCTGTCAACCTGCGCCAGCAGCGACGTGGGCACCTGCAGGAAGCGCAGGCCGCGGGCGTAGGTGGCGGCGATGAAGCCGGCCAGGTCGCCGACCACCCCGCCGCCGACGGCCACGACGACGCTTTTTCGATCGGCACCCAGTTCCAGCAATCCCTGCCACAGGCTGGCGGCCACGTCGAGCGATTTGCTCTCTTCGCCCGGCTCGATCGAGATCACGTCGACCTCGATGTCCTGCTCACCGAGGCTCTCGGCCACCCGCATGGCGTAGGGCTTTTGCACGTGCTCGTCGGTGATCAGCACGACGTGCGTCACCTTGCCCCGTTCGCTCAGAAATCGCCCTGCCTCGGCCAGCGTACCGGCGCCGATCTGGATGTCGTAGCTGCGTTCGGCAAGCTGGACGCGGACGTTTTCCATCGAGTTCCTCACGTGACGCTCGGCAAACGTGCCAGGTCGACCGCCGTGACCGTGATTTGGCGGATGAAGCCCGTGTGCAGGCGGACGTACTGAAGCTCTTCGGCATGGGCCGGGTCGGCATGCAGACGTTCTTCGATCCGCCGACGCTGCGACTCGTCTTGCGGAGCGCCGGCCAAGTCATCCGGCCAGACAGTCTTGGTCTCGATTACCAGCGCCTCGCGATAAGGATCGAACGCATTCGCCATGGTACGGCCATTTTACGCACGGTCGAAGGGAAACGCCACTACCTCGGCGATCGTTTTGGCGCCGGCGGCCAACATCACCAGCCGGTCGAACCCCAATGCGACGCCCACCGCCGGTGGCAGCCCCACCTCCATGGCCGCCAGCAGTTGGTTCTCTTCCGGCAGGATCGGTTTTCCTTCGGCCTTCCGCTGGGCGTTGACCTGCGTGTTACGGGCCCGCAGTTCGGCCGGATCGAGCAGTTCATGGTAGCCGTTGGCCAGCTCGATGCCGGCGACGTATAACTCGAAGCGTTCGGCCACGGGGGGATTATCGGAGCGAACGCGGGCCAACGCCGCCTGGCTGGCCGGATAGTCGAACAGGAGCACCGGCCGCCCAGTGCCCAGATGCGGCTGGATGCGCTCGACCATCAACAGATCGAGCCAACCGTCGCGATCCTCTGTAGCGAGACTGGCCGGCGGCTCGATGCCGCACGCGCGGGCCGTCGCGGCCAGTGTTTCGCCATCGGTTGCGTGCGGGTCAATGCCGACGTATCTTCGGAACGCCTCCGCATAGGAAATGCGTTCCGCGGGACCGCGTTGCAACAGCGTCTCGCAAAGATCGCTCGTGAACTGCATGCCCTCGTTCATCCCGTCGCCGGTGCGATACCACTCGACCATGGTGAATTCGGGATTATGGAGCGGTCCCAGCTCCTCGCGGCGGAACACGCGGCTCACCTGGTAGATCGCCTGGCCGCCGGCGGCCAGCAGCCGTTTCATGGCGAACTCGGGCGACGTTTGCATCCACATGCGGCCGGCCGCATTAGTCCCCTCTCCCTCCGGGAGAGGGTTAGGGTTAGGGTGAGGGCACGCGGTCCCCTCGCCCTTTGGGAGCGGGTTAGGGTGAGGGCCGTTGGCTCCGGTCTCGCTCGCCACGTCGTTCTTTCTACGCCCCGCTGCCCTCACCCCCTCTTCCAAAGGGAGAGGGGAGACCTGTCCGGCGCGAGCCGCATTTACGAAGAACGGCTCCAGGTGCCGATCGATCACCGTGTCGGCCGAGAGGATAGGCGTTTCGACTTCCAGAAAGCCGCGGGCGTGGAAAAACTCCCTCAGCCGGCGGAGCAGATCAGCCCGCAGCCGCAGATTCGGCCAACTTGCCGTAGGGCGAAAGTCGGGGTGGGTTGTCGTCTGTTGCATAGAAATGCGAGTTTAACACGTCCGGCGCAGGGCGTCGACTATTGACGCAGCATGGGCATTTCCATAAATTGTTCGTATGTTTAGCCGTAAATTCAGGGGGTGAGCGGTGATCCTGCGAACCAAATCATAGGCTTCTCTGAGTTTCGCGGAAATGTCGACAGCATCAACCGAACATGAATCGCGAGTCCAGCGGTTTCGGTCGGACTTGGCTGAACTGGACGCTCGCGACTTCATCCGCAAACACATCACCACCGGCAGGCTGGTCGAAATTGCGCCGGACGACTACTATGAGTTACGGCGATTGGTCGCGAAGGAGTTTGGCCTCCATCCGAGCGCAGTAATCTTAGTCGGTTCTTGTCGCACGGGGTTTAGCATCAGGCCGAAGAAACGCTATCATCGAGCGCATCCAGCTTCGGATCTCGACGTAGCGATGGTTTCCCGGGAACAGTTTGACCATTATTGGGACGGTGTGTTCGAGCATGCAAGATGCGATGCGGCGTGGAAGAGGACGGGCAATTACAGGTGTTTTGTCGATATGCTGTTCGATGGATGGATCGATCCCCGTGGGTTGCCGACCGTCCCGACGTTTTCACAGGCGCGGCAGTGGGTTGATTTCTTCGACGGCCTGATGCGGTCACGGCGTTTCGGTTCTCGGCGCATCACGGGCCGACTCTATCGGAACTGGGATCGCCTTGAATCGTATCAAGAGATCGGCATTTCTTCGTGTCACGCTGAACTAGACTGTCACAATCGAGGCAATCAAATCGGCGTCTCCTTCCGATGTTTGATGGAGATTTTGCGGGCCTCGCCTTATTGCATTCCCCGTTCCGTGCCTTACAATCGACACTCGTCGGATGACTAGGCGAAGAACAGTCCGGCCTTGCCGGGGGGTTCGTTGAAGAGTAAGCCGATGTGGTTGGACGCCTTTGGGTGTCGCACCACGTCGGCTTTTTGTTTTCGATGGACGCACAATTGTCGGCACCAATGGGGAATGGCCTCACGGCAGGAAGAGCACCGAGACGCCCAAGTTGTACCTGTACAACCGTAGCCAACCAGTGAAGGGATTCCTATGAGAACGAGAGGTGAGATCGAAGCCGCCATCAGCGAGGAAATCGGTCGCTTCGAGCAGGATTACATTGGCCGTGATCCCGAGGACATCCAAGTCCACCTGCTCGAAGATCTCCTACTGATTCGCCTTCGAAGCGTCCTGGCAGCAGCCGAGCAGCAATTGGTCAAATCGCTTCCGTCCGAAAACGGGCGGGACTTGCTCAAGCGAGTGCGGTCCCATCTGATCGAAACGACCCGTCCAGTCATGGAGGCGATGGTCGAGAAGGTCACCGGCGTCAAGGTCGTGACCATGCACCACGACATTAGCACCGTCACCGGCGAGGAGGTCATCCTCTTCACCCTTGCCCGGTCGCCTGACTTCCGGGAAGCAAGGATGAAATAGCGTTCCCCAAGTCATTCTTGCAACTCGTACTGCACCGTGAAATTCCTTCGGCCCACTTCCAACCGGTCACCCGGCATCAACGCTACTCTCGTGATGCGGTGAACGTTGCTCAAGACGATTGGCCTTGAAGATGAGAGAGGAGCGGCGGCATAATCTCCACGTATCGCAAGAATTGGCAGCGTAAGGTAGACTGGCATTGAGTGCGAAGGCTCTGCCTTTGTCTCGGCCACTTCGTTGAAACTCATCCCGCTGATCGAAGCTCTTCTTTCGGCTGCTCAATGCACAACGGCTCTCCTGGATCGACCTCCAACACATTTTCCTGCAACCACATGACCTGGAAATCCACGCCATCCTGCTGCCACCGCTCACGATGGATTGAATGGATGGCCTCCAGCGTGGCTTCGTTCCAATGAACAAGACAAACGGTCCCGCTCACCTCGTACACCGTTCCACACCAGCCGCCCAAGGGCACTTTAGAAGCAGTGACGCCTTTCTTCACCCGCACCTGGGAACCGACAGCGAACTTGGTCAACGGTTTTTCCTTTGGGGGCATGGTGTTTCCTTCCAAGTTGCTGGTTCTTCTGGCCGGGCAGGTGCGTTCACACGTCTTACCAGGAGTTGCCGCCACCCATTCCACGTTTTCCCCGTCCCATTTGTCAGAAATGTCCGGTGGTTCGTGGCAGGGTCACGTTCGGCAATCCAGAGCATTCAAAGACAGGGTAGACGGAATCGTGCCAGGACCACAATCGGGGAGAATCTGGCGTAACTCTAAGAGAAAAGCGTATTTCTCACGTTGCCATGACGATTCCTGGGTTTTTTCAGGCGGCAGAAGCCATTCTGAAGTCAGGTCGGACCGAGGAAGGGAGCGTTTTCTTCGACCTGTACAACTCCTACGGCGTCTTGCCGACAACTGGGCTTTCAGGCCATCCGTTTGACGGCTCAATGACCAACCGTGCCGGAAGTCCGGGCAATCAGATTTGGCTCAGCATCGAGGACCACACCCTTCAGCGTGGACGGACCAGCATGGATTCTGACCGCTCAAAGGTTTCTTTCTCGCAGACCACAACCCATTCTGGAGCATCGACTGCCAGAATCACATTCTCATCAGTGACATCGACTACGGTCACTACGATTTCGCCGTTGATGATAATGCTTTCGTTCTTGGCCTGGACAAAGACCTTCATGCTGTTCGATCTCCCGTATATCGAGATGCTGGGAAGGGAAGTGTAGGTTGGAACTGTCCGATCCTGCTGATTGCCAGACAGCCCGTGACGGAGCCGCATCAGCCCCAAAACAAACAAGCCCCGCCTATTCTGGGTCCATAGGCGGGGCATGTTCCCTTGAGGCAAACAGGCGTCCTGTCAGTCTGCCACATGTGCTGTTGTTCTGGCGGTTTCCGTCCGGCCAGACGGCCAATGCCTACGAGCATAGTCCAATACTGAAAAAGTTCAAGACCAGCGGCCCAAGATTGCGGACGTTGCTAGCACTGCCAGCAGCATCTTGTTGGAATGGAACCTGCGTTACGTGCTTGCCGCTAGAGACAAGGGAAGTCTCCAGGCTCATCGCCAGTTCCAGAACCAGTACCAGTAGTCCTCAATCAGTTGAAAGTCGAGACTGTCTTCGGGGATATGCAACTCGATCAACGGCAGGTTGACCTCGAAATTGCCTTTGCGGGTCTTGCAATAAATGCCGTCAAACTCGTCGCCCAGGTATTGGGTCGGGTCGAGCAACTCCACGACCGTACAGCGAGACTGGGCTTTCTCCTCGGCGTTCATCGGCTGTGGGTAGTAAGCCGTGAGCGGCAGGGACATATTCGCCGACAGATACGCATAGTACTGGGCCAACGTATCCTGATCGACTTTCGGCAAGCCGCCAGTTGTCAGGCCGAGAGCATCCATGATTCGGTCTGTCTGGTCTGCACCTGTGGAGAAACCGGCAGGAGGTTGGATGCCATTCCAATTCGTTTCAGTAATCGTCGCAATCGACATGGGAGCTAACTCCATAATCTGGGTCATAGATGCTGAGGCTAGCAGTCCGCTTTTCAAGTTCTACGCACACTCGGCAAAGCGAAGGGAGGCCGAACAATCTCCGATTTTTTGGTAAACCTCTTCCCGATGGACTGGTACTTCCACAGGGGCGACAACGCCGAGTTTCACCCGGTCGCCGTTCACTGCCAAAACCTTAACCTGTTGCCGTTGCCAATGACGATTGTTTCTTCACGCTTACGACTGAGAACCAACATGTTTCATCCCTCCTTGACGGTGAACTCCTGAGAACGCTCCTTTCGGACGGGCGGTATTTTACCTTTTGCCAAGAATGCCCAAGTCGGGAGAGTCCTGGATCGCCTGTCAAAGATTCTCTGATGCCCTGGGAAGATAAGTGATTATGGCGCGTTAGGGGGGAGATCGGAAATGAACGGGTTGCGGGATGCCGAGTACGGGCCATCTGTCTGCTGTCAGTGCTAGCGTGCAACAGTGCCGTCAAAGTCTCTTCTTGTTAAGCCAAAGGCACTCTGCTAAGGCAGCACGCAGGAATTGGTCTACCCGCGCCACAGTGCCAACCCCTTGATGATACGGTGGGACTGGGATCGGGTGGGTATTTCGTTTCCTGCGTGCTGCCTAAGATCTGTCAGCCTTGCCCGGAGGAACTGGCTGAACAAGAAATCGGTCACGGTCCGGCTCACTCTTTCTGTTTGTGGCTGGGGAAACCGACGTATTCCCTCGGTTTGAGCCGTTTACGTGGCGTCTTATCTGGAGGGTGTGGTCATGAGTCTGAGAATTGGACTTTATCACGACTTGACCCGGCACGGCGGCGTTGAACTTGATACCGTCTTCGTTATGGAGCCTGCGGATTACACCTGTGAGCCGAAAGGCGTCGTCATTCGTGCATCGTTCCGTGACATCCCCCGTGTTTTCTTGAGGAACCGGACGGCTTCTTCTGGCTGTCCCGTTCGCACCAACCCGTAAAGCTGCATCTCCCACTTGGCGTCCACGCCTGGGGCGGCAGGATACACCCATTCGACGTGAATCGTCCCTTCTGGGGTGCCACCGCAGGTGAGAATCCGTCGCTGGTCGTTGGGGAAGCAGGACTTCTTGTACTGGACCAGTTCATCAATCATGGCGTCGATGTCGTTCGACTTCAGTTCGTTCCAGATTTCGGGATTCTCGGCTTCGATGGTTTCCCAGACGTTGCGGCAACTCTCTCGGTCATGGACGAGTCCGACACATTCGTTCCACGCCACGTTGGCAAAAAAGAGGGCAACGTGGAGTGCTTCCGAGGAATGAGCCACGTCCGGGTTACGGAACAGACGCTCCATCATTTCCTTCATGATGTCGGACATTTTGCGGGATTGGTCGGCTTTCTTCGTCATGGCTCAATCCTCCTCCTTGATGATTTGCCCTTTGCCCACGTCGATAACCATTGACGTGACGTGGATCTCGAAAAACTTCTGAAAGTTCGCAAAGGAAATGGCTTTCGGCCATAGCGTTGGATCAGTGTAGCAGGAACCGAGTTCTGACTCAAACATCGCCTTGAAATGGCGACGGAGGTAGGTTTCTGGCTTCACCCGCCCCTCGGAGATCAAGTAAACGGTCGGCTCTCGCCGCAATTCGTCCAGAGTCAGATTGTCGTCATCGCCGACACAGGACTTGATCCAGTCGAGGCACGCCTGGGTCGGCAAAAGGATGACGGCGAGGCGATTGATAGTGGGAAGTCGAGTCATCACATCACTCCTGCAACAACAGCCACCATTGCCACCACCACCCACACCACCACCAACCTCCCTCCTACCCCGCCAATCTCAACCGCCCTCCCTCCGATTCGTAGCCGCCCTTACCGCCGTTTGGCATTCGTCCAAGCCCGAAAGAGCTTCATCGCCGCCGTGATGCCTAATCCATCTCGACCCGCTTCTTGGCTGCGGGAATGCCGAGAAGGGTGTTGAGGGAGGGCGGCGGTAGCGTTTCGGTCCCCTCTTGCCCCGGCCATCAATAGTTACGAGGTACTTGCCGGTCGCACCATCGACGCCATTAAGATAGATTAGCTCATCCGTCATCGGCTCGTTCTCCAGCTTCGCTCAATTCAGTTGGTCCTATCAGCATCAATTCCAAGCACTGGGCTAAGATATTGCAGCCTCCCAAACAGCGTGCGCCACTTCCGGTCCGGTTATATCGCTATGAGCGCCGGACAGTTCGTCTCCGTGGCAAATGTACTGACTTCCATCCAGGTTGTACAGCTTGCCGCGCCGAAAACTATACGGTTCCGACGAGGCGAGCATCGTCCGATCTTCCGGTTCCACCCCAGGCCCGTGTGCCCCGAATGCACCGAGGGCACCGTACGCCGGATAGCTCTCCATGGCGTAGACCACATGTTCCGCAGGGCGGGCTGCCAAAGGGTACCAGTGACCAACCGCCAAATCATGCTCAGATTGAGTAGTAATCACTGGGCCTAACACGCGCCCCCCGTCCAGCATCGCACGGAAATATCCCACCCTGCCAGAAGCAACCGGTATTTCTGCGGCGTACGACGATAATGAGAGAGCGCCTTGGATAAGCGACACCGAGTGGACTGGGCGGGGTAACGCGTTACGCCCGCGCCGGCCGCCGATGATCGCCGAGGCAACGATGCAACCAAAGCTGTGGCCGATCAGATGGAACCGCACGTCGCGGCATGAGAGAACGGCTTGCTGCAGCCTGCTGACAAGGCGAAAGGCTCCCATCTCTCCAAAACTCCGGGCTCGATCCTTCATTTTCCAGAACGATAACTGCCTCAAGACGTCCAGCAATCCACCAAATGCACCGAGGGACGAGTAAGCGATGGCAACTTGCGACGCTGCATACGCGGCATCCGGATCGAAAGGCTCGCTATCCGCACCAGGCGGAGCACCGACACCCTCATGGCGCAGTCCGGCCTCGTGATCAAGTATCATGTAGGCCTCACGCACCTTGGGAGGAAGTTGGGTAGGTACTAATTCATCTAAAGCGGCGGTGAGAATCGTCTGCAGGGCCTCGCGCGCCGCAGGTGTGTCAGCTAGACGGGCTGCGTACTTCTCGACCAAATCTTTGATCGTGCTATCCAGCAACGGCTGGCCTGAAAACGCAAAAGAGGCCAACGATTCGTCTCCCCAGGGTAAGCTTGGCCAGTGAAGCCCTAGGAGCAACGGATTGAATCCTGTTCGTAGACGCCGGGACCGCTCCATATCGGGACCACATGCAGCCATGGCATTGATCCACGGTCCGTACTGCTCCCGAGCAGCCGGCACATCACCCTGCCAACCGTGGCTGAAAATGAACACATCAGTGATTGGCTGTCGAGCTACTATCTCGCAGACGCGCTCGCTCACCAGTCCGTTTGGATCATCAGTGCGCTCCCGTCCATGGGCATCAAAAGCGATCAGCCAATACTTCATAGCGCCTTCATACACTGTCTCGAAGCCCATGAAGAGTCCTTTCGCACAGTCGGCGATTCCTCGCCTGGTTGCAATAACCGATTCGGCACGAACAAGCATAACATACTGCGCCATGTACTACAGCACTGCTGACTGATGACTTCTTTCCGACATTGGCTCGCCCCAGCATGTCGAATAGCCACTCGTAGCCGATGGCGGACACAGCCACCTGCTCTTGTCGGTTAATCGCGTGGTGGGTCACGCAGACCGAGAAATCGGGTGGGTACTCAAGACAATCTCTCCGCAGCCAGACTTCTTCAACGGTCCTGACTCGTTCCTGGCATCGAATCGCAGTAGAATGGCTAGCCGGGGACCTGGGGCTCACTGTGCCCCCTGTCGCCCAAGTGGCTCATGGTGGTTCCTAGCGTTCGTCGAGCAGATGCCGTACAAGAACGCCGTGCCCGGCTGCGGCACATCGCGCGTCTTGTTGCGCGGTCCTATTCGGCCTAATTGTCGGAAGGCATGCGATTTCGCCAGTACGTTTGTCAACCGCCTTCTTCTCTTGTATGGTCCCGCTATGCGGTTTCGGTGCAAACTGATGCAACGAGTGCCGCTGAGCGGCAAGTAGTCTAGCACCACTGGAAGCACCGCGTCTTTCTGGAGTCGCCACAACTCCTTACGCCCGTTTCGCTTTGGGCGATTCTATCTCCGGCCTCCGGAGCCGAAGGTTACAAATTCGAGCCTTGTCGCTCCGCGTCCGTGAGCAGCCTGCTCAAGGGCATGCCGGTAATCCCGCACGGCAAGACGCTAATCGGCCGCTTCCTCCCGTTGCTACTCGATCCTGCCCGCGTGAGGTTCAGGCAGGAGCTAACAGAAAGTTACCGAACAGTAGTCCACCAATTGGGGTAGTCGCCGCTCAGCGAAAAAGCCGGCGTACACACAGCTTGTGCAGGCCCCCAATTCTTCTTGACGGCAGCGGCGCAGGCATTCGACAATTCACCACCGATTTCGAACACCCATCGTCGGCGAATACATTTCATCTCTTGGAGGGCTTTCATATGCTCCCCCACCCAATAGCGCAACTCCGGTTCAAGATCGAACGCCAAGTCAGCGTCCAGTCGATCACCAACAGCCCACTTCAAACGCAGCCACAATCGCCGCAGGCCGTGTTCGCGGTGTGCGCAACGGTTTCCAGCAACTTGTCTAGCCGAGGAGGAGATAACAAATCTTGCCCTTGTCCCAGTCGCTCGGCGTACCGCCGGGCGATGTAGTTGGCCGCCGATACGACGCCTCGTTTCTCCGGCGTACCACTCACGATTACCGGCTTGCCAACTAATCCTGGCCGGTCACGTTCCTCGACAGAGGCATAGTGCGCATCGAGGTCCGCATGGATAATCATCCGTTGCTACTCCCTTGTCGCCATCGCCTCAGCAACGGCGTGCAACTCGGCGTGGATCTTTTTGTCCGACGAATCGTTGTTAGGGACATTCACAAGTCTTTGGGTCCCCAGCCGCCTACGAACTTGAACTGCACCACGTCCTTGAAGTCGTGCAACACCTCGATCATGTTCTGGGGCGACATGTCGCCCTCCGTGCCTCGCCGCCAGTCTGCCCGGTCCACGGTGCCGACGACCAAGTAATCACTGCCGATGACCTCGGGGGCGGCCCGCTGAAAATAGAAGGCCATCTGGGCTTCGATCTCGTCCTTGTGGGCGATCACCAGCTCGCAGGCCGGGCAATACCGGCAGGTCTTGTTGAGAACCATCATGCCCCCGTCGTCGATATGGATCACCAGGGGCAGCTTCTTCTGCCTGGTCTTGCCCTCGCACTGCGGGCATTTGCTGAAGCGGGCGTCGGTGTACGGGTTTAGGAAGAACGTATAGCGTGGCGGCTGCTTCCCAAGTCTTGGAATGTCCATCGTCTCCCCAATCCATTCAAGACGGCGATCCGACTCAGCAGGGCTGGACGTTGAGCATCGTGGCGAACTCGACAGCACGGGCCTTCACGTCGTCCCCGATCTTTTCCGGTGTGGTGCAACCGGCAACAAACAGATGGCCGACTACTCGGCCCTTGAGGTACTCGACCAGATACTGAAAACCACGGACGACCATGTCCGCATTGTCAGTTTCTTCCCCGCCGCCGGTGAGCAAGAGGGCCATTGGCTTGTCGTGGAGCCGAGGGGCGCCGGTGCGTTTGCCGTCAAAGTCCATCATGCAAAACATACGGTCGATCAGGCCCTTGATCTGGGCTGGAAATCCCCAACAGAAGACTGGGGCGGCGATTAGCACCAGGTCGGCCGCCACCATCCGTTGGAAGAGGGCATTGGCGTCGTCGTCGATGCTGCACAGTTCCACGGCGCCTTTCTTACAGGCCAGGCACTCACCGCAGCCACGTACGCTGTAGTCGAGTATGTTGGCCGCATCCACATGGTGACCGGCGGCGTGAAACTGGTCCTCGATCCAACCCAGAACCTTCGCCGTATTGCCGTGGCGTCTGGGGCTGCCCAGGATGGTCATGATCCGCATGGTTCGGTCCTCCTACTTCAGTACCCTGACATGACGGTTATTTTATTCTAGCTGACGAAGCTATCATTATTGCTGGTCAATATAACACGACCAGTCCGCCCAGCACCACCGCCTGACCACCATCCTGGAAACGGCGCTCGTCCTGCCGTCGCCTCGAAATGCCGCCAGCCGGTATCTCGCCCGCGACCTGCCGCTGCCCAGCAACTGCATGGTGCCGGGGAACCCGCAAAAGCCGCTCTGGGAAAGCCAGAGGAGGCACAGGGGGGCGGCTGATGGAGATCGTCGGCATGGCGTTCGCTTCCGCCGACCCGTGCATGCCGTCTCCCGCCTGCCGAAAACGATTGATCGGCAGGCTGTCCTGGCAGTCCGGGCGAAGGGAGTTATAATGGCGGCTTATACATCGTAGTGGCACAGACCAGCCCCGCCGGGTGGCTCTGGTAGGTCTGTGTCCTTGTGCCGGGTCTTGCCCGACTTACTGAACCAGCCCCTGACGATAACATGGTGCAGCGGCGGAGGATACTGGAGGCATTTACGCGGGCGAGACTCGCCGGGCTGGCGGCGCAGATCGGGCTTGCCGGCCTTTCGGGCAAGTCGAAAGACGCGGTGGTTCAGGCGATTGCCGGCGCAAGGACGGTCAAGACGTCGCACCTGTTCGAAGCGCTCAGCCGGGACGAACTTAAGTCCCTGTGCCGCACGTTCGGGCTGGACGATGGCGGCAGGGACAAACAGTCGCTGATCGCCCGTCTGGCGGGCAGTCCCGGCGGCCAAGCGGTCACCAGGCCGAAGGCTGCCGTCCAGGGACAGGTCGGTGCGGATCATCAATCGGTACTGGCGGTTGGCGGCGCGAAAGGGGAAGCGGATTCCGCACGCGACGACGTGCCCGCTCCCAAGTCTCCACGCAGGAAGAGAGGGAGTCGTTCCATGGCCAAGAAGTCGAGCGACGACAAGCGGCCCATCGAGCAGTACAAACACGCCGACAAGACCCGAGCGAACAACCCGCCCGTGGGTTTGGTCACGCCCGCGACCGATCCCGATTTGCCCAGGAAGGTCTATCAGTACGACCCGCACCTCGAACCACGGCATTCGCGTCATAACCAATACGATCACCCACATCGCCTGGCGCAACGGCCGCATTGAAAACGTCCATGCCGGGCGATACGTGGGCTACGGCCTGAACGAACGGCGGGGACTTCCCAAAGCTGAGAAGTCGATCATCCGTCACGCTCAAGACGGATTGTTCAGCGGGCTGAAGGCTGCGGGCTATCTCCGGTATGACAATGCATGGCCGCCGCCTGCCGAGCGAGTGCTGCCGTTCATGCACGGCCTGATCGGTCCCGGGGGCTGGTCCTGCACGGAATCGAGCCGCATTGTTGAGCTTCCGCTTCGCGGAGGCGACTGCCGGCGGAAAACGTGCGAGGGATCAAAGATGAAGGCGAACGAGAATGTTTTCTCCTACGCTCGCGGGCGGGACGCCATGATGACTATTCGGCGATCCACCTCGCCCTAACCCGACTGGGGCAGCCTTTCGACGCCCCCCAGACAAATGCAAGTTCTTTTTTTCTTGCGGGTTGACTCTTATGGTGCTTTACATTTGCGCAATACTTGCTATTCTCTTTCCGCAAGGGGACGCGAGTGCCGTTTGACTTGATTCCCCAGCGTGTGTTGGGGATTGAACGGTTCCCCGGTGTTTTTAGACGGCGGGAGTTGGGAGCACTTGCAAACAACGTAGTCCTGGGAGAATAACCCGGACGGAGTTATTGCGAGGGACAACCCTTTGCTACCCAGTGCGTGCCCTCCCGCGAGCAGCATCCGGCCGTCCTTATGGAATCGATTGGAAGATTGATCGCCGTCAGGCCCAACGGCCAGAACCAGATCTACTTCTTGTCCCCCGGAACCCTGACCCTGGGCAGGCGGAGCGACAACGATGTGGTGCTGTCCGACCCCACGGTTTCACGCCATCATGCCTTCCTGGCTTGCCAGCCCGATGGATGCCGGATCAGGGACCTGGAGAGCCGCTGCGGCACGTGGGTCAACGGCCAGTTGACGGGCGAAGCGATGCTCCAACATGGCGACCAACTCCAATTGGGCGAGTGCAAATTTCAGTTCCAGTGGGGTGCGGAGTGCTCGGCTGAGTACGAAGACCGAGAAACCATGAAGCCGCAAAGCTTACTGCCGGACAGCAAGCAGGCAGCGGGGGCAACGGTCCTTGGCCTGGAATCCGTCGAGTATTCCATTAACTGCACATGCGTCCCACAGTTGGTGATCCACACGGCTGGAAAGATCCGCGAGGTGCCGTTGCTAGCAGATCGCATCACCATCGGCCGCGACCCTGAGAACAGCATCCTCTTGGACGATGCGACCGCCTCCCGCCGACACGCCATCCTGGAGCGAAAGGGAAACCACTTCCTGCTGCGAGACTTGCAATCGGCCAACGGCACCTTCATCCACGAGCGACGGATCACCGAGATCTGCTTGGAGCATGGCGAAACGTTTCGCATCGGCGGCACCTGCTTCATCTACAAGTCCGCCTTTCAGCCCGAAGACCTAGGCGAAGTTGAGGATGCTGACGTCCGCGGGGTAGTGCCCCCCCGCTCCGGCCGGCGCCCGATCGTCGTCATTCCTGGCATAATGGGTTCGGAACTCTGCCTCAACGGTGAGGTCCTCTGGCCGAATCTGGCTACCACTTTGCGGCATCGACCTGAAATGAGCGTTCTCGACGACACGCTCCAGGTGGGCCGCATCACTCGGCAAATCGTGGTCGTGCCCGGCGTCATCAAGCTCGAGGCATACAGCAAGCTGGTGCAGTTCCTGAAAGAGAGCCTCGGCTACCAGTCGGGCGTGGACATGCTTGAGTTCCCTTATGACTGGCGGCGAGACAATCGCCACTCGGCCCGTCGCCTCGAGCAAGCCATCGCCGCCTGGAAGCAGCACGTTTTGGGCAAGCAAGCCAAAGTGACGATCATCGCCCATAGTATGGGCTGCCTCCTGAGCAGATACTACGTGGAATGTCTGGGAGGTGCTGAACACGTGGACCGCATGATCTTAATGGGCGGACCGCACGCCGGGTCGCTCAGCGCGGCCGAGGCGATCCTCAGAGGGCTGCGTCTGTTCCCCTTCGGTCTGTTCTCACGCGGCATCCACCAGATCCTCCTCAACTACCCCTCTTCGTATCAGTTGGTTGCTACTCAGCCGGTTATCGCCGATGCGGCTGGCCGCTACATCCGACTCCACGACGACGATCGGTGGATTCCCGAACAATACCGTCACCTGCTCCACGATGCGGTCCGCTTTCACGACGAACTGGGGGCGCGCAGCAGCGTTCCGACGCTCTGCGTCTTCGGCTACGGCATCGACACACCCACGCGACTCCGCGTGGAGTCGTCAGACTCGAAATGGTGGGAGGGAGTGCAATTCCTCTACGAGAAGACCGGCGACAACAAGGTCCTACAGACCTCTGCCTTCCTGGAAGGGACGGAAATCCATCCGGTCCACCAGTATCACGGGGCCTTGTGGACCGACAACGACGTGAAGATGCGTCTGAAGCTCGAGCTGAACCGCTAAGAACTGGCCCGCCGCGCTGCCGGGTGACACCGCAATTATCTTTTCGAACCGTTCCAACACGGGATGGGTGCTGGTGTAGATGCAGAAGACCCAGCGCCGTCGGCCCTGGGCCTTCTTTTCGGCAAGGATCCTTTAGAACCGTTTGGCGAGGTCGTGCTTACGCTGGTGGCGGCCCACAACAACTAGCCGAGGAAGTCGAAACCTCGGCTGATGCGACCCACAAAGGTGCTGCCAGGGTGCTGCTGAACCTTCGACTCCGACACAAGCACACCTGGCAACGACTCAATTCTTTCTCGGAAACGGCACGCGCCCGTGCACCACACGGGAACGAGTTCACGGTGGTGACGACCGCTGGTATCTGAAGATTGGTCGCCCACGTCGCCCACGGGCCCCACGGCGGGCTCCCGTCTTAGGGTTGGACCTTCCGTCCGATCACCCCCGAACGGCCCACGTGGGCCAACGTCGGCGCCCACGGTCGCATGTTCGAGACGACTACCCCCGCTACCAGGGCGAGCCCGTTAAGGCAACCAATGTGGCCCGTCATGTCGGAGTTGACCAAGGCAACGGCAACGTGACCCGAACCCTACTACGTGCCGAGCGGGCCGGGCTAGTCCGCCGAATCGACCGATCACGATCGATACCTGTTGCGTGCGAACTCAAAACCGTAAACTGACAAGAGGCCGGCTAGCTCCAAAGGTTGCAGACTGACGGGCGTGCGGCTGGCGGGATTGCCGTGGGAACCTCCATCGCCTACGCCCCCCCGCTGGCCGAGCTGGCAGAACAGGATGGAGATCATGTCCAAAACTATTCAGCAGATCGCCGCGGAGCAAATTGCGGCAAAGAAGGAAACCAAGGAGCGCCAAGCTGAATGGCAACGGCAACGGGAAGCCGAGATCGCCTACAAAGCCGCGTGGGCCCAATTCATCAACGCCTGCTGCCTCCAGGGGACGGACGACCAAGCCAGCCATGCCATCACCACACTGGCCCGTATGCTACGGGAACGTGAGCTACGCGACCGACTAGAGGAAGTAGCAGCGAGTTGGCAATCACGCCCGGCCGAATCCTACGTTGTCGGGCTACTGCTAGAAGCATACGATGGCAAGGCCGATGGGGCTGCTCTAAGGCAGCACGCAGGAAACGAAATACCCACCCGATCCCAGTCCCACCGCATCATCAAGGGGTCGGCACCGTGGCGCGGGTAGACCAATTCCTGCGTGCTGCCTAAATGCAGCCCGAGAGTGG
>Ga0181520_10004206_pt1 | contig 24373 bp, 17 predicted proteins | sample PEATcosm2014_Bin_29_FD_132451 | JGI IMG/M metagenome (GOLD analysis project Ga0181520, IMG submission 132451) | Peatland microbial communities from MTU Mesocosm Facility, Houghton, MI, USA - PEATcosm2014_Bin02_30_metaG | ecosystem: Environmental > Terrestrial > Soil > Wetlands > Peat | place...
AAATCGTACCTTTTCCTTCATGGCCGGCTCCTCTCCGCTTGTGGCTCTGAACTGTGTTCCTCTTCGGCTCACAGGCTAACCCACGACCAGCACAGGGGGACCGGTCACTCCATGATGACTAACCCGCGTGAACACAGAGAGTCTGCTTGAGGCTGTTCGCCCGAAAGGGGTTGGGGCATGATAAGAAGACGCGGTTCAGCCAGCTGGGCCAAAGGGATTATTTCAGCCAGTCTTTTGTATTCAATCTAGTTCCCTCCTCCTTCCAGGATTACTCCCCGAAAGCGCCTTCGCATCCTTCCGGTCCTTGATGTAGCGCTTGGCTGCCTCGTCGAGCGTCTCGCGCTCGGAGGTGCGCTCGACAACTTCGAGTCCTGCGTTATCGGCAACCTCCTTCGCCGCTTCGGCCTTTTCGATCACGCGCCGCAAAAGTTCAGCTTCCTGGGCATCGGTGCCGGCAGGCTTATATTGCGCCCGCCGATCTACATAAAAGCGAATCTGATATTGGTAGGGCCCTACTGACACCATCTCATTGTTGATCACGGCATGTCCGGTCTTTATCTGGCCATTATCGGAGTAGGCAGCGTCGGCCCGTTTCCATGTGCCGTCTTCTGCTTTGTAGCGAATGATAAGCGTGGTCGCCTTTGTGGCCATGGTCTGCGCATCCAATTCGATTGAAATGTATAACCATCGCATCACCACACTTTCAAACGTTCAAGCGCACACATAAAACCTCGATAATAATGCGCATAATTCCGTGATTACCATTTCTGCATATTTCACATTAAGCGTCCCTACGGGACTCCGATTAGTCTTGATGGGCCGCCAACCCCACCTTGAAAGGTGGGGCTAACCTATACTGCGCCAACGGCGCGGGGTTCGTGATAAATCCAGACCCTTCGACTTCGCTCAGGGCAGGCTCTGGGGCACCCACAGTCCGTACCCTTGGTTACTGAATCTAGCGGTCACTGTACTAGTGTGGGTTGGCGTCCGCGGCCAACGCGGCAGCCGGTTGCAGTTGGTAGCTGCCATAGTCGATGGTGAAGACGGCGGTACCGCCCACGCGAACATGCGTCTCCGAGCGGTTGCGGGCTGGCTGCCAAAACTCGCCGAGACGAACGAAGGACTGCTCGATATGGGTGCGCGCGATCCAGAACGAAGGGCTCTTGGCGGGGCTGGCATCGATTTTGACCAGCGCAAACTCCACCGCATCCACCCAGATACGCCCGCGATAAAGATACCTGGATGGACTGATGGGATCGACCGCGAGGATGTAGGCTGGACGGCCATTCACGGGCTCTTCTCCGAGCAGGGAAAAACTGTAATTTGCCGCGGTGAGCGCGGTAGCGTTGTGGTCCTGCGAGGCCTCGCGCTCTGTATCCACAGCACGGCGGAGCACCTTTTCGCAGAGCATATGCGAACCCGACTCAGAGATGATGCGGAAGCTCTTGCCGGTGCGCGCGTCCCAGCTGGCCTGGACCTCCAGATCTGCCGCCAGATGGGTCACTCCGCTGTATTCGACACGATAGTGACGCAGCGCGGTGAAATGCGCCAGGTGCGCAGTGCGCTGCTGGTTCAGCTCCGCCATGCGATCGACGATTTGTACGGCGGTGATTTGCGCCAGGCAGGCATTGGGCAACGCCAGCAGAGCAAAGAGTCGAACGGCCAGCCTGAGGAAGCGAGGGGCAGTCGGAGACTTCATGCGATGAGTATAGGCAATTCCCGGTCAAGCGGAGGTGAACTCGGACGCAGGAGCACAAAATTTCAGTGAAAAACCGTGAGTGGCGGCAGGCAGGTTCCCGGAACGGAGTGCGCTATCCTAACAGAACCAACGATGCGATCTCTATGGCGCGAACCCGTACGCACAGCCCTTTGCGGGTTGGCCTTGCTCAACCTCGGAAACTTTGGCTTGAACAACCTGGCTTGTGCAGCGGCTGCGGAGGCGAGCGGGATTCGCTACCAGGACGAACAACCCGCGCGCGCCCGCCACGGGATGGTGGTTAGCGTGCACCATCTGGCCTCCGATGCGGGGCTGGAGGTGCTGCGCGCAGGGGGCAACGCCGTGGATGCGGCCGTGGCCACCGGCTTTGCGCTGGCCGTCACCCACCCCATCGCCGGCAACCTGGGCGGCGGGGGCTTTCTGCTGCTGCGCATGCACGATGGCAAGACCGTTTTTTTGGACTTCCGCGAACAGGCTCCCAAGGCCGCCACCGAGCGCATGTATCTGGACGCCAAGGGCGAGGTGATTGAGGACCTGAGCCTGGTCGGGTACAAGGCGATTGGGACGCCTGGCTCCGTGGCCGGCCTTACCCATGCCGAGCGCAAGTACGGCAAGTTGGGGCTGGAGCGGGTGATGGAACCGGCCGTCCGGCTGGCGCGCGACGGTTTTGTGCTGACCGCGGAAGAAGCTGAAGAGCTGAAAGACCCTGATCTGGCAAAGTTTGCCGCTTCCCGGCGCATCTTCCAGCGCAATGGTGACTTTTACAAGGCTGGCGACAGGCTGCGGCAGCCGGAGCTGGCGCGCACGCTCAGGCGCATCGCGGCTGACCCGGAGGAGTTCTACCACGGACGCATGGCGCGGGAGTTGGTGGAGGATCTGAAGACGGGCGGCGGGCTGATTACGCTGGAGGATCTGGCGGCCTACAAGGTGATGGAGCGCGAACCGGTGGTGGGCACATTCCATCAGTACACGGTGATTGGCGCGCCGCCGCCCTCCTCCGGTGGCGTGGTGCTGCTGGAGGCGCTGAACATTCTGGAAGGTTTTGAGCTGAAAGATCTCGGAGACCGATCTCCGCAGTGGATTCATCTGGTTGCCGAGGCTTACCGGCGAGCCTACCTGGATCGCGCGGAATATCTGGGCGATCCGGGCTTCAACCAAATGCCGGTGGCCGAGCTGACCAGCAAGAAGTATGCCGAGGCCTGGCGGGCAAGCATCGATCCGGAGCGCGCCACGCCCAGCGCCGGACTGAAGCGGCCAGAGGGGTTTCTGCCCGCGCCCCCAGCCAGCGCCGGAAGTCTGCAGGAGGGCAACCACACCACGCATTATTCCGTGGTGGATGGCGAGGGCAACGCGGTGGCAGTGACCACCACGCTGAACGACAACTTTGGTTCGCGAGTTACAAACGGCCGGCTGGGCTTTCTGCTCAACGACGAGATGGACGACTTTGCCGTGAAGCTGGGCGCGCCCAATATGTATGGGCTGATCCAGGGACCGGCCAACGCGATTGCGCCGCTGAAGCGCCCGCTAAGCTCCATGACGCCGACCATCGTGCTCGAAAACGGGCGGCTGCGCTTTGTTCTGGGTTCGCCCGGCGGAGCGCGGATTATTACGACGGTGGCAAATATTTTTTTATCGGCGGCGGAGGGTAACCTGAACATTCAACAGGCGGTCGACGCGCCGCGGTTCCATCACCAATACCTTCCGGACCGGCTGAATGTGGAGCCAGGAATTCCGGAATCCACGCGTAGGTCATTAGAAATAATGGGCTATGAGGTGAAGGTGAAGGACGGTCACTGGTCCAATGGCGAGTGCATTGCGGTGGATCCGGAGACCGGAGAGCTGGAGGGTGGGCAGGACCAACGCAGCCACTACGGGAAGGCATCCGGTTGGTAAAGGTTACCGAAAACGATAACTTTTTGCCCGTACAACCTTGTTTTTTGGAAACATTTGCCTTCTAATCTTCGGGAACAGCTTTTTCATCTCTGTTGGTTCTGAAAATGCTGCGCCAAACCGAGGCTCACCCGGTTGGCACACCGGGCCCACTACCGGTTGATCCGCTAAAACCAGTGGCGCGTAGTTAGCCGTGCCACATTCGCCCATCAACCCATTTGTTGATAGCAGCACCTTTCCCAGAAGCACGTGCTGAGGCTCGGAACCACGCCCTTATGGCTACGGTTCCGGGCCTTTCACGTTTGCATACGATTGTCTTGAAGGGTTCCGCACACCCGCTGGCGGGAAAGTGCGGCCCGACGAGCTACGTGGAAGAATGAGAGAATAAGAGAGCGTCCGTACCCAGAAAACGACCCTCGGACGCGGGGGACTCTGCTTGACGAACTTGCGTGTTCTTTCGACCCACCTGTTTTTAAGCCAAAGGCTACATCCTGGATTGCTGGAGCTGGCCGGCCGAGCCGGAGCCGAAGCAGTGGAGATTTTTGCCGCCCGCAACCACTTTGACTATCGCAGCCGGGACACCGTGCGGGAGCTGGGCAACTGGTTTGGATCGAACGAACTGAAGCCTTTCTCCGTGCATGCGCCGCTGTATCCCGACCTGGAGATGGGCCGTTCCGGAGCCCCCGCGGTGAATCTGTTGCACCCGGAAAAGTCACGCCGGATTGATGCCATGGATGAGATCAAGCGCGCGCTGGAAGCCGCTGAGCACATTCATTTTGCCAACCTGGTGGTGCATTTGGGCGAGCGCACCGACGACTGGTCAGATCATGCGCTGGAGTTCGCCATGACCGCGCTGGAGCATCTGGGGGCGTTTGCGCGGCCTTTGGGCGTTCGGCTGCTGGTGGAAAACCTGCTGAACGAAGCGACGGCGCCGGAACATCTGCTTCAGATTCTTGGGATTGGGCACCTGAACCAGGTGGGAATTTGCCTGGATCTGGGCCACGCGCACCTGACCGTGGGTACCGCCGAGGCGCTGGCAACCTTTGGCAAACGCATTGTCTCGCTGCACGTCCATGACAACAACGCAGTGCGCGATGAGCACCTGTGGCCAGGGGATGGGACCATTGACTGGACGCAGGCTGCGGAGACGGTGAAGCAGCTTGACCCGCCGCCCGCGTTCGTTCTTGAGATCAGCCAGCATCTGCCGCAGCAGCCGGCGGAGCTGCAGGCCAGGATCGCCAAGGCCTTTGAGCTCTTCGGCTGATTGATACTAAAGGACAATACGGAAAAAGCCCGGTCCTGGTGACCGGGCTTTTCTGTTGCCGCGGCCTCTATGCTTTAGAGCATTTTGGGGAATGGTGTAGACCTCAAGTTCATGTGTATCCCACCCATTTCCGCAAAGAACGCGGAAATGGATGGGGCCACAGTTCGTACCATCGATTTCTGAATCATGCGGTCACGAGACTAGATCGGCGCGGAGACGCCGCAGTGGGCGTTGATGCCGCCGGGGAGCGAGGTGCAGGCGCTCACTTGGCGCACGTTGAGCGTGTAGGTTACACTCTGGGTTCCGTAAGCATCCGCGCCGGTGACAACGATCTGCTGGTTGCCGGCGGCAACGCCAGGGGCAACCGCAAGGGTAACCGTGGTGGAGGAACCCGCCACGACCGACGCTGGTCCAAAGCTGACCGTGATGCCAGCAGGCACAATGGCGGTGAGCGTGACCGTGCTGATTGCCGAGCCCGTGGCCTCGACCTGCAGCGTGAAGCTGCCTGAGGCTCCCGCCGCGATGGAACCCGAGGTGGCGGAAGCGGTGAGCGTGAAGTCTGGAGGCGTGCAGGGCACAATCCAGTTCTCCACCAGCACCGTTGCGTTGACGGAGCCAAGCCCGGTGGCCAGATTGTAGGTTGCTCCCGCAGCCGTGTAGCCAGCCACGCCGGGCACCGTGTTGTTGCCGGAGGGCGTGACGTGGAAGGCCGCGGGGGTGCTGGCGGCCAGCGCATAGAATCGCGCGTTGGCGCTTCCCTGCCCCTGGCCTGCCTTCTGGACCGCCATGGCAAAGATGCCAGCCAGCGCGGGCGCGGCCACGGAAGTGCCGGAGACAACGTACATTGTGCCGCCTTCCAGAATGATGGAGCCATCGTGGGCGGCGGCGTTGAGCGCAAGGTCGGGCACCGCGCGCATGCCGTTGGCGGCGGCTGCGCCTGAGACCGCGGCCTGCCAAGTGGGCTGCGTGTAGATGCGGCCAGGGCCGCCACCGGAAGCCCAGAGGTTGACGCCGCCATTCAGTGCGCTCTCGTTCCAGACCGTCTCCGGAATGTAACTGAGGGCCGAGCTGTAGCTACTGGAGTTACTGCTGGCCCAGTAAGCAGCGGGGTTGGAGCCGTCGTTGAACTGGGTGCCCCCAACGCATGTGGCATAAGGCGAGCTGCACATGCCGTTGACCGCTGCCGAGGTGCCCTTGGCCTCCGCACCCGCCTGGCAACCTGCGGCGCCGGAGTCGCCGGAGGAGACAAAGACCGTCTGTCCCTGAGCCGCGGCCTGCTTCCAGAGCGCGTTGTAGAAGCTGAGTTCGGTCGCCGTCATGGCGCGCTCGCAGTTGGCATAACTTACACTCACAATGGAGCCGAGATTGTGGTTGACGATGTAAGCCGAGGCCACGTCTATGCCGTCCGTGGCGGAGGTGGAGGGCGCGGCCACCAGAGTGACGTTGGCCGCTGGAGCCACGGCGCCGGCCCACTCCACATCGAGCGTGGCCTCGTCGCGATCGTTGCCGTTCAAACCCGGATCGACGCCGGGAACCACCACCGTGGGAGCATTCACGCTCAAGCCAGCCGTGGAGCGGAAGCTGGCCACGTCGCTGAGCAGGATGTTGCTGCGCCCCGCGACGGCGATGGTAACGCCGGTTCCATCCAGACCGGCTTGGGAGAGCACGCTGACGTTGTAGATGGAGGCAAAGTCGGCCGGAAACAGATAGTGGGTGCTGCCTGCCGAATACATGGGCTGCACGCCGCTCGATACCGGCGCGGCGGCGGCAACCGGCTGGCGGCTGGCAATGGTAGAGGCGCTGTGGAAGTCATTGAGCGAGACCGCGCCTGCAACCACGCTGGCCAGTGCAGCCGGAATCTCAGGATCCTGGGCGTTGGCCATGTGGGTTACGCCGTTGACCAGATAACGATGGAGCGCGGTGTGGAAGGCGTCTTGGACCTGAGCGGCATTGCCGGAGAAGGTGATGAGCCGGGCGGAGGGGGCAACTTCGTCGATGGTGAAGCCATGGCCCTTGAGCCAGCGCTCGACCAGCGCCAGCGACTCTGCGGAGACGCCGAAGCGCGCGCCAAACTCAGCCGGTGTGAGCCATTGATGATAGGAAGGCGAGGCGGGGTCCTGCTGCGCGGCCAGCAGAGCGGCGAGCGCATCCTGTTGCTGGCTGGTGGGCGTGAGCGAGAGCAGCATGCCCTGCACGGCGGTGTCGGCGGAGACAAGGCCCTGGTCGTCAGCCGGCTGGGCCAGCGGATTGGTGTTGCCGGTGAGGGTAACCGTCCGGGACTCGTCAATGCGAGTAAGAGCTGAACTGCGCACCGCCGTCGATTGAAACGCGCTAGAGGCAACGCGGGCCCGCGCCTGAGCCACAGGGGCTTGAAAATGGGCGCAGGAGGTCAATGCCGTGAGCGCGAGGGCTCCGGCCAGATGTTGGAGCAATCTGGTCATAAGGTAGGTTTCTGCCTTTCCGGCCATAAGATAAGGGAGTGAGGCCGTCGCGTTACTTTCTACTGTAGGGCAGAAGATTAGAAAACTTTATAGCTAAAAATGATGTCTTTCAGGACTCACTTACCTAAGTACTTCTTTGCTGTCCGAATTCAGGACACTTGAGTGAGCATATAGCAAAACTGGACAGTATTTCCGTAAAACCCAAGGGAAACACGGCACGACGTGAGACGGCGAGTTTGTTCTATCCAAGACAGTGTCGTGAAATTAGTTACCACTTTTGAGTTACCTGAGTCATGGAGTTATCAATTGATAACTCCATGACGGAATGCGGTCGGAGACCTATCCCCTACCCCCTACTCCCTAGTCCCTAACAAATTCTCGGCAATTGCTCGCCAATCTGGGTGGGGATAACGCGGTTGGAGCCCATCAGGGTGCGGGCAACCAGCATGCGGGGATGCTCGGCAACCACGTGGCCAATGCGCGCGGCTTCCTTGCCCAGCGGGTGGGCGCGGAGAACTTCCAGGGCGCGATCCGCGGCCTCAGGCGCGACAAACAAGACCACTTTGCCCTCGTTGGCCACGTAGACCGGGTCTAGGCCGAGCAGCTCGCAGGCCGCTGCCACCTCCGGATGAATCGGAAGCGCTGCCTCTTCAATCTGGATGCCAACGCCGGAGCTGGCGGCAATCTCATTCAATGTGGAGGCCAAGCCGCCGCGGGTGGGATCGCGCATGGCGTGGACGGCGGGGCCGACCGCATCCAGCACATCGGAGATGAGCCCGTTCAGGGCAGCGCAATCGGAGCGGATCTGGCTTTCAAACTCCAGGCCTTCGCGCAGGCTCATGATGGCCATGCCGTGGTCACCCATGGAGCCTGAGACCAGGACCACGTCCCCCGGCTGAGCACGGTGCGGACCTACGCTGATGCCGGGGCGGACCAGGCCAACGCCAGCCGTGGAGATGTAAACGCCGTCGCCATGGCCGCGCTCCACTACCTTGGTGTCGCCAGTAACAATCTGCACGCCAGCCGTGCGGGCAGCGGCGGCCATGGCGTCCACAATGGCGGCCAACTGGGCCAGCGCGAAGCCCTCTTCGAGGATGAAGCCGGCGGTCAGATACATGGGAATTGCGCCGGAGACGGCCAGGTCGTTGACGGTGCCATTCACAGCCAGCTCGCCGATGTTGCCGCCAGGAAAGAAGAGCGGCTGGACCACGAAGGAGTCGGTGGACATGGCAATGCGGTTGGGTTTGCCGTCAAAGGGCAGCTCGAGCACGGCGGCGTCACCCAAGTTCTCGAGCGCGGTGTTGCGGAAGGCGGGCAGGAAGAGGTGCTCCACCAGCTCGTTGCCGAGCTTGCCGCCGCCGCCATGGCCCATCACGATGGTGGGGTAGTCGGCAAGAGGCAGCGGGCAGCTCCAGTTGGAGAAATCGGGAGTAGAAGGGTTTTGGCTCATTTGTTTATCCGCTTCCAGCATCCCCCGCCAGCCCCCTTCCTGGCAACCACCTGCGGTGGGGCTAGCCGCGCCTTCGGTGCCAGGCATTGCTGTCACCAGCTTTGAGGGTTTGAATCCCGGGCCCCCAAGTGCGAGGGATCCGGGGCAGCATTGCATGCAGCAGACTCTTGAGGCATGGCGTCCAATTCCTACCTCTTGCCGCAGACGCCGCGAAGCGATCTGCTGCATGCAATGCGCCGCGCCGCAGATGCTTGCTGCAATGCCCGCCCCGTCAGGGGCGATGTGTAAATAGCCCAGGGCCGGCCGAAGGCCGAGCCCTGGGTTCGTGCCCGATGAGAGGCCGCGCCCTGTAGGGGCGTTGTGCTCTCTCCTGAAGCTCTTTCCACAGAGGACGCGAAGCGGTCTGCCCCACCGCAGGTGGCAATGCCTAGTCGATGGCTTCTACCAGAACTTCGACATCCTGGCGATGGGTGGAGCCGGGCAGCTCCAGCGAGCCAATTACCAGGGGAGAACCGATCTTGAGCAGAGAAGAGCCTTCCAGCACGGTCTGCGCAATGGAGGGCTCCTCAGGATTGGCAGCCGCGGCGCTGGGCACTACGGCCGACTCTTCCACCTTGGTGGAGAGGCGATTGCCCTCGATGCTAGCCTGCAGATTGAGACCAACGTCCACGTACTGTACCTGGACGGCGGTAACAGACTCCTTCTTGTCGGCGCCGGTGGTAATAGGGATGCGCTGACCCTGCTTGAGCGTAGTGCGCTCGTTGGCCCAAAGCACCAAGGAGAATTTGCGGGCGCCCATGCGTTTGCCGGCTTCCACCTGCACCAGCGTAAAGGTGACCCGATAACTTTTGCGCGGCTGGTCAAGCTCGACAACAATCTTGCGAGCCTCCTCCATGTTGGCCGCTGAAGCGGAGAGCGAGAGCGCATTCTGCGATGGCACGTAGTAGATTCTGGCGCAGGGCAGCATGTTGCGCAGGTCGGTTTGGACTTCGTTGGCGTCGCGTTGCTGGGTCATGTTGACCAGCCGGATAGTGGCATAACTGTCCGGATCGCGTTTGCCCTCGGTTTTGCAGGGATCGGATGAGGACTGGGCAAAAGCAGTAGCCGCCAACGCGCCGCACAGTGTTACGGCAACCAGCCCCGCAAGACGCAGCATCCCCGGGGTTCTACGAGCAAGAAACATCACAGTACACCTCCTAGGTTGTTGTTGTGCGGATGAACCGGCAGCGTCCGCTACGCCAAACCGTTCCATTCAGAAGGACGCAGCCGGGACTGGAGTGCTCAAAGAAATCCGCGACTTGCCCACGGAGCGTGGGAACCGGCGCCAACCTGCACACGTAGTATGCTGGCAGGCAGAGGAATCGTCCAGTTTTCTGACATCGTGGATTTGTTCCAGTGAGAGGCCCAGTTCAGAGCCAACAGGAGGCACCATGTATTGCAGCCGATGCGGTCAAGCCGTTCAACCAGGACAGGGAGTTTGTCGGCAGTGCGGGTTAGCGGCCGACCCGGCCGTGCCGCAGATTCCAGGTTTTGAGTTCCAACTGCAATCTCATGCCGGCAAAGTGAAGGCGCTGGCCATCTGCTGGCTTGTGTATGCAGGGCTGGCGGTGGTGAGCGGAATCGTTGGCCTGAGGTTTGCGCACCTCTTCCTCATGGGCCCCTTCTCCCCGTGGACGCACCCCAACCACGACTTCGGAATGTCGGTCCCGTTCCTGCTGCACTTTGCCTGGATCACGATTGTGATCCGCGCGGTCATGGCGCTGGCAGCCGGTTGGGGACTGTGGGAACGCACCGCATGGGGCCGGATTTTGGCCATCGTCTGCGCCTTCCTGAACATCATCAAATTCCCCTTCGGTACCGCGCTGGGTATCTGGACGCTGGTGCTGCTGCTGGGCTACCGGAATTCGACGCTCTACGAGCAGGGACAGCAGCGATAGAGGGATTCGCCTGCGGGCGTGGAGCCCCCGAGACTCCATCCGCGGAGGCCGCGAAGCGAGCGCTGCATGCAATGCCGCGAAGCGGGCTGCCGCACCGCGGGTGCCGGGCGCTACAATTTAGGCCATGAGCTTCCCTATTTCACGTATGCGCCGAATGCGGCGCAACGAATCGCTTCGTGCTCTGGTCCGAGAAACAACGCTGGACCCGGGCGACCTGATCTATCCACTGTTTATCCGCCCCGGCGAGGGCATCCGCAAGGAAATCAGCTCCATGCCCGGGGTCTTCCAGCTCTCCGTGGATGAGGCCGTGCGTGAGGCTGAAGAGGCTGCGGCGCTGGGTTTGGGCGGCCTGCTGCTCTTTGGCCTGCCCGCGACCAAGGACGCGGAAGGCACCGGCGCATGGGCTGAGAACGGCATTGTGCAACAGGCTCTGCGTGCCCTGAAGGCCTCAGCTGCCTCCAAAAAACTGGTGCTGATTGCCGATGTGTGCCTGTGCGAGTACACCAGCCACGGCCACTGCGGACTGATCGTGGAAGGCCACGACGGCTGGGCGGTGGACAACGATCCCACCCTGGATCTGCTGGCCAAAGCCGCGGTGAGCCTGGCCGAGGCTGGCGCCGACGTGATTGCCCCCAGCGACATGATGGACGGCCGCGTTCTGGCTATTCGCGACGCGCTGGATGAGGCGGATCTGGGCATGACGCCCATCCTCAGCTATGCATCCAAGTTTGCGTCGGCGTTTTATGGACCCTTTCGCGAGGCGGCGGACTCGGCTCCGCAGTTTGGCGACCGCAAGGCCTATCAGATGGATGGCGCGAATTTGCGCGAGGCTATGCGCGAGATCGACCTCGACCTGAATGAGGGCGCGGACATGATCCTGATGAAGCCGGCCATGCCCTATCTGGACGTGGTGCGGGCGGCGCGGGATAACTTTGACGTGCCGCTCGGCGCCTATCAGGTGTCGGGCGAGTACTCCATGCTGCAGGCGGCGTTTGCCAAGGGCTGGCTGGACAAGGATCGCGCCACGCTGGAGTCGCTCCTGGGCATTCGCCGTGCCGGGGCGGACTTTATCGTCACCTACTTTGCCAAGGAAGCGGCCAGACTACTCGGGTAACGGTTTTCGGCAGGCGTAGAGGCATTTCGATCATCGACGGAACGCAGGCTCGAGCTTGCGTTCCGTCAGAGTGCTACTTCACGGGCTGCGGAGAGATCTGCTTTGGGCGGATGAAGCTCAAGGCCGCCCGCAAGGGCTAAAGCCATACCATAGGGCTGAAGCCATCCCTTTTAATGCGCCCGTCGTGCGGCACGACTAAAATCGTGCCCTGACACTTCTTGCCTTCAATTAAGAGTTCTTCCGCAGCCTGTTCAACCCTTACAAAGGAATGCAGCAGAAAACGGCAGGCTTCAGGCTCTGAGGGAGTTCCTTCGCAACCCTCACGTTACTCCAATATTCGGTCCGCACTTCAAGCGCAGAACCCGCGCGCCCCTTTCAAATTAGTCCTTCACTCTACCTTCAGATTAGAAACCAAAAAATAGAAGCGAGCCCTCCGTGCCGCTGGATATAATGGCGCATCTCATCTGGAGCATCTTGCATGACCACTGAACCATTGGACTCTTCTGCTCTCCATTCCAAGGTGGACAACGGACGCATGAGTTATCAGCGCTGGATTGTCTGCGCTCTGCTCTTTGCCGCTACCGTGATTGCCTACGTGGATCGCGGGGTCATCGCACAGCTTGAAAAATATCTTGAGACTGTCATCCCCGGCCTCAACGTCAAGCAGTACGGTTACATCACCGCCTCCTTCCAAACCGCCTACGCCCTGGCCATGTTTTTTGCCGGTGGCATCACCGACAAGCTGGGCGTTCGCAAAGCCTTCATCTTTGCCATTGCTCTTTGGAGCGTGGCGGCCATGCTACCCGGCGCGGCCTTCTCCGTCATCACGCTGGCGGTGGCCATGTTCATCCTCGGCCTGGGTGAGGCGGCCAACTTCCCGGCCTGCATCCGCACCGTGGCGGAGTGGTTTCCCAAGCGCGAGCGCACCTTGGCCACCGGCATCTTCAACTCCGGCGCCAACGTGGGCAACATGCTGGCGCCCATCCTGGTGGCCACGTTGATGACCTTTGTCAGCTGGCGCTTTGCCTTTGTGATCGCGGGCTCGCTGGGACTGGTCTGGCTCCTCATCTGGACCCTCTACTACCACCCTCCGGAAGAGCATCCGCTCGTCTCCAAAGCCGAGCTGGCGTACATCCTCTCCGATCCCGGCGAGAAGATCGCCACCGTGCCCTGGAGCCATGTGTTTCCGGTGAAGGAGACCTGGGCCTTTGCGGCCGCCAAGTTCCTTACTGACCCCATCTGGTGGTTCTATCTATTCTGGATTCCCGGCTACCTGCAAGCCACGTTCAGGCTCACCATGGCCGAGGCACGCACGCCGGTGGTGATTGCGTACGCCATCTCGATTCTGGGCAGCGTGGGCGGCGGTCAGGCTCACTCCTGGCTCAGCAAGAGAGGCGTGAATGCCAACCTGGCGCGCAAGGGCACCATGCTGGGCTGCGTGTTGCTGATCCTGCCTATCGTTGCCACACCTTTTGTCCCCAGTCTCTGGGTGGTGGTGGCCTTGCTGGGCGCGGCGGCGGCTGGCCATCAGGGCTGGTCCGCCAATTTGTTTACGGTACCCTCTGACCTGTTCCCCAAAGCGGCCGTTGGCAGTGTTACGGGCTTTGGGGGCATGGCGGGAGCGGTGGGCGGCATCCTGCTGCAGATGGGCACGGGCCTCGTGATCTTCTACACCCACAGCTATGTACCGCTGTTCGTCGTCGCTTGTCTGGCGTATCCCACGGCGCTTATCATTTTGCACACTGTCTCGCCGCGGCTGGCTCCGGCCAGGCTTTCCTGATTCGAATGGTGTTGAACTGGATTTCATCGCTATCCCACCCATTTCCGCAAAGAACGCGGAAATGGATGGGCACGGAAGTCTATACCAAAAGGAAAAATGCTCTAGCCGTTGTAGTTGATGGACTCGAGGCCGAGGAAGGTAGCGCCCGAGCCCAGCTCTTCTTCAATGCGGAGCAGCTGGTTGTACTTGGCGATACGATCGGTGCGGCTGACCGAGCCGGTCTTGATCTGGCCCACGCCGGTGGCGACGGCGAGGTCAGCGATGAAGGTGTCCTCGCTCTCGCCCGAGCGGTGGCTCATGACGGCGGTGTAACCGTAGCGGCGACCGAGTTCGATGGCCTCCAGGGTCTCCGTGAGGGTGCCGATCTGGTTGACCTTGATGAGGATGGAGTTGGCCACGCCCTCTTCAATGCCACGCTGCAGACGCTTGACGTTGGTGACGAACAGATCGTCGCCGACCAGTTGGATCTTGTTACCCAGCTTCTCGGTCATGGCGCGCCAGCCGGCCCAATCGTCCTCAGCCAGGCCATCTTCGATGGAGACGATGGGGTACTGGCGAACCCAGTTATCCCAGAAGTGAACCATCTCGTCGCTGGAAAGCTCGCGCTTGTCGCTCTTCTTGAAGACGTACTTCTGCTTTTCCTTGTCGTAGAACTCGCTTGCGGCAGGGTCGAGGGCGATGGAGATCTGCTCGCCGGGCTTGTAGCCGGCGGCCTCGATGGCCTCCAGGATGAGTTCGATGGCTTCGCTGTTGGACTTGAGCGAGGGAGCAAAGCCGCCCTCATCGCCAACCGCGGTGTTGTAGCCGCGCTTTTTGAGCACGCCCTTGAGGGTGTGGAAGACTTCAGCCGACCAACGCAGGGCATCGGAGAAACGCTCCGCGCCTACGGGCATGATCATGAACTCCTGGAAGTCGACGTTCGAATCGGCGTGAGCGCCGCCGTTGAGAACGTTGAGCATGGGAGTAGGAAGGATGGAGGCATTGACGCCGCCGAGATAGCGATAGAGCGGCATCTCGAAGGTCTGGGCAGCAGCGCGGGCGGTGGCCAAGGAGACGGCCAGGATGGCGTTGGCGCCAAGCTTGGCCTTGTTCGGGGTACCGTCGATCTCGATCATGGTCTGGTCGATGAGGCGCTGATTGACGGCGTCCATGCCTTCCAGCTCAGGAGCAATGACGCTCTCAATGTTTTCAACAGCCTGCAGAACGCCCTTGCCCAGATAGTAGCTCTTGTCGCCGTCGCGCAGCTCAACAGCCTCGTGCTCGCCGGTGGAAGCGCCGGAAGGAACAATGGCCCGGCCACGCTCGCCGCTTTCCAGAACCACGTCCGCTTCCACGGTGGGGTTGCCGCGTGAGTCTAGGACTTCACGGGCATGAATGGCAACAATCTCAGTCATATTGCTCCTCATGATGCGGTGCTGTAGCCGGTCGTTCAGTTTCGGACGGCGATCCACGGCCAGATCTTCACCGGCGGCACTTCGAATCATATTCAGAAGTTCTGGCATTCCAGGGGATCTCCATTCCGTCCCAAGATGATGTGGCCTTGCCCGGATGCTGAGCACTGGAGTGCAACTTCCGCTACGCGCGGGGCTGGCAGTTGCAGAGGGACCGCGCAATCCGGGGAAGGCCGACCTAAAAGACACAATTCCCTATTGATTTTAGCAAGCCCAACGCCAGATTTGGGTGTGGCGGTGGTCACATGGAGCGAAACAGTTGGCAGACATGGGGGAGTGACACTCTTGATGCGTGCTGCCCTTGGCACATTCATGGCTCCAAAAGTCACACGGATGCATCCAATTGTCTTAAGGCAGGCTAGTCTTAGCTTGGGAAATCCGGCGCTGAGGCCGGAAGGCGCTCTTGGGCGCAACTGTTCAACTCCCGGCGGGTTTGACCCCATAGTGGGCGCACCCGGCTGGGATGGGAGGTCCCGACGATGGAGAACCAGATGAAACGCACGCTTCTTGTTTGCCTGGTCCTGGCCGCTGGCGCCGCAGCACTGCTGGCGCAGGAAGAGGGGCAGAACAACCCCTACGCTGGGACGTCCAATCCGCCGCAGGACGACGCGATCATCACGACCAGCTCGCAGCAGATTCAGAAGCCCTCGGCGGGTCGGCCGCTGGTTGGCCAGCAGGCTGCGCCGGCCAGTTCGCGCTATCAGCAGCAGCCCCCTGTGTACAGGACAACAAATGGTGGGCAGCCGGGCAACGATGACGGGATCGTGCAGAGGTCGCCGGAGTCCTCGTATCAGGATCCGGAGTCGAATCTGTATCAGTCGGTCCAGCCGAGCAACCGGTACCAGCCGGCGCGGAACAGCCGGTACCAGAGCACGCAGACCGATCCCTACTATCAGGATGCTCCGAGCAGCCAGTCGCGGCCGGCGCCGACTAACCGGTACCAGCAGGCGCAGACCGATCCCTACTATCAAGATGCTCCGCCCAGCGCGACGCGTCCGGCGCAAAACAGCCAGTATCCGCCGACGCAGACCAACCGGTACCAATCGACACAGCCCGATCCGTACTACCAGCAGATGCCGACCAACAGCAGCCGGCCCGTGCAGAACAACCCGTACCAACCGGCGCAGAACAACCCGTACCAGTCAACGCAGCCGGATCCTTACTACCAGCAGCAGGCTCCAACCCGGCTTTACCGGCCGTCGCAGACCAACCAGTCAACGACCAGCCAGCCGTACCCGTACGACCAGTCCGGGCAACAGACACCGACCTATCAGGGCCAGCAGGCGCCGAACTATCAGGGGCAGCAGAATGGATCGTACTATCCGTCGGGCCAGTACGATCCTTACTACCAGGGGGGACAGAACAATCCCAATTATCAGCAGGATCCGACCCCCTATACCGATCAGCGTTACCCTTCGGGTCAGCCAACGCTGAACCACCGCATCTCTCCCAGCTACGATCCGGATGGCGACATTGTTCGCCCCTCGGCGCTGGGACCACAGCAACTGGCGGAAGGCACCACGATTCGCGTGAGCCTGGTGGGGCGGATCTCTTCATCGGACGCCGTGAACGGGCAGCGTTTTCGCACGCGTGTAGTGAATGACGTGGTGCAGAACGGCCAGTTGCTGATCCCGGCGGACTCGGAGATTGATGGGAGGATCTACGACATTTCACGGGGACACGTGGGCAGCGGCGGCTATATGCACCTCCGGCCTGAGACCGTGACCCTGCGCGACGGGACCCGCTACAAGCTCTATGCGCAGGTGACCGGAGCTCCGGGAGCCAATGCGCACATCGGCACCGAGGGCACGGTGAAGGCTGGCTCGCGCATGAAGCGGGATACGATTGAGTACGGCAGCGCGATGGGCGTGGGAGCGGGCACGGGCGCGTATCTGGGCGGACCGGCGGGCGCACTGGCCGGCACCTTGATTGGCGCAGGCGTGATTACCGCGCACCTGCTCATCAGCCACTCGCAGGCCACGCTGGAAAGCGGCACACCGATGCAGTTCACCCTGACGCAGCGGCTGAACCTGGTGCCCTCACCCTACGGCGATTAGTTGAGTACCACCGAACGGCAGTACGGAGAGGGGCGGCCAACCAGCCGCCCTTTCTGTTGGTTTGAGGATTTCCGCGATGCGCAGGGCGGCACACAAGGTCAGGCTTGCATTTAAACTGAATATTCAAGATGAACGCCAGCACCAGCCAGACTTGAAAATGTGTGGGTGGTTACAACGGATTCAGGAGAGTTGAGTATGCCCAATTTTGTTACCTTCGATGATGGCCTCAGTTATGTGTCGATTTCTGACATCGAGTCCTTCGGTTATGAGGAAGAGGAACGTTTAAGGGTGGGACTTGGATCAAACTGAGGAACGGCCATACGGTACGTACCCAGTGGGAAGTTTCAAAAGTAGCCGAAATGCTCGGACCAACCGCAAATCTTCACTCTTAGGAGCCTCTTGCAAAATTCCATTGTGGAGGCAAGAAGCGTCAGGGCACGACTTCAGTCGTGCCGACACGAGCAACAACAGGTTTCAGGGCATTAGCCCCCGCATTTTGTTTTTCAAGGTCTTGCCATCCCTCAGCGGTTAAAGCCGGGATCTATTTTGACCATTTTGCGGCACGACTGAAGTCGTGCCCTGACGCTATTACCCGCCTGCGGGCAATTTTGCAAGAGGCTCTTAGGAAAGGCTTATGGACAAGTACGTCATACGCGGCGGCAATCCACTGGTGGGCACCATTCGCGTCTCCGGCGCCAAGAACTCGGCCCTGCCGTGCATGGCAGCGGCGATTCTGACCGAGCAGCCGGTGATTCTGCACAACGTGCCGCAAGTGCGCGACATTGCCACCGAACGCCGCCTGCTGGCCAGCATGGGCGCGGAGATTGAGGTGGACGACGCCCAGGGCCGGACCGCCCTGTGTTGCGCGCAGCTCTCCGATCCGGTGGCGCGCTACGAGATTGTGAAGACCATGCGCGCCAGCTCCCTGGTGCTGGGCCCGCTGGTGGCCCGCACCGGCATGGCGCGAGTAGCCATGCCCGGAGGTTGCGCCATTGGCGGCCGCCCCATTGATCTGCACATCAAGGGCCTGGAGAAGATGGGCGCCACCATTACCCAGGAGCACGGCTACATTGAGGCCCGCGCCAAACGGCTGCTGGGCGCACACATTGTGTTGGACAAGATCACCGTGACCGGCACCGAAGACCTGCTGATGGCCGCGGTGCTGGCCGACGGCGAATCCCTGTTGGAGAACTGCGCACGAGAGCCCGAGGTGTGCGATCTGGCGGCGCTGCTGGTGAAGATGGGCGCAAGGATCGAGGGGGCGGGAAGCTCCACCATCCGGGTGCGGGGCGTGGCCCAGCTGCATGGCGCAACCCACAGCATCATCCCGGACCGGATTGAAGCTGGCACCTTCCTGGTGGCTGGAGCCATCACCAACGGCGACCTGATCGTGTCTGGTTGCGAGCCGCAGCACCTGGGAGCGGTGATTGAGAAGCTGCTTGAGGCTGGAGCAAGGGTGGAAGCGCTGGGACCTGACTCGGTGCGCGTGCGCGGCGCCGCCAAACTCCGTGCCGCCGACATCTCCACCGAGGAGTATCCGGGCTTCCCCACCGACATGCAGGCCCAGTATATGGCGCTGGCTACCCAGGCCGAGGGCGTAAGCCTGATCAAGGAGAACATCTTTGAGAACCGCTTCATGCATGTGCAGGAGCTGGTGCGCATGGGCGCGAACATCAAGGTGGATGGACGTACGTCCACGGTGCGCGGCAAGGCACCACTTTCAGCCGCTGCGGTAATGTGCTCTGACCTGCGCGCCTCTGCGTCGCTGGTGCTGGCGGCGCTGGTGGCCGATGGCGAGACCATCCTTGACCGGGTGTATCATATGGACCGCGGCTACGAGCGCATCGAAGAGAAGCTCCACGGGGTGGGCGCGCAGATTCACCGCATGGGCAACATCTTCCCGACCAAGGACGAGGAGTAAATACTGCGCATAAGATCGCGAGCAACTACGAACGGCGATGGAGAATATCCATCGCCGTTTTTCTTGATTCCGACGGTTCTGTCTCAAGAGTTCACAACAAAACAGGCCGTACGCGGCGGAGCGTGCCCCGGAGGGGCGCACGAGAATCTTGATCTGGCCCTCAAAGAGTGTCACTCTATCCCACCCATCCCGCACAAAACGCGGGATGGATGGGGCACCCAGTTATCAGTCTTCACGGGCCGGATCCATAGCCGATGGATGAACCCTGAGCGTAGTCGAAGGGGAACCCCAGAGAAAGCGCGATTACATAGCGCCAACATCCCGGCGGGACGCACGAACCTTCGCAGAAAGCGTCACGAGCGCCGCGAAGCGAGTTGGCCCCACCGCAGGTGGCCGCAGGTGCTAGAGCTTCACGTCATAGGCAGGCAGGATGCCAAGCTCCGTGGCGGTGCGGTAAAAACCCTTCATGCCGTCGATGCACTGCTGATCGAGGATGTAGTGAATGTTGGTGGAGAGGTAAGTGCGGATGGTGGCGGCGGGGATGGGCAGGCGCGCGGACCACTCCCGGACCAGCGACTCGATATTCGCCAGACCATGGTCGCGGGAGCGGATGCAGTCCTCGGCCACCGTTTCCAGCGAGGCCGTGGCATGCTCCAGAGGCCCGCTGCATGCAATGCTGGTGCACCAGACGGCGGAGATGAAGGGCAGGCCGGTAAGGGCGCGCCATTCGTCGGCCATATCGTGATAGACCAGCTGTTCGCCGGTGCGGGCCTGGCGCGCTGGCTGGTCTTCAAGGGCCAGCAGGGCCGGGTCGCCGATGACGATGGCGGCGTCAGCCTCGGCCAACATGCGATCCAGATCGGCAGCCAGCGGCAGGAAGGGTACTTGGCCGTTGCCCCACTTGTGGAAGAGCATGCGGGCATAGGTGACGGTGGTGCGGCTGGCAGTGTCGGCCGCGACCGAGCGGATGCTGGCCAGCGGCTGGCTGGCACGGCGCACCAGCACCAGCGAGCGGATGTGTCCCTTGGAGCCGATGGTGCAGCCGGGCAGAATGCACAGATGGGGATGGGCCGGCAGCGCCGCTATGGGGATCAGCCCCAGATCGGCCCGTCCGGTGACCAGCCGCTGGGCGCACTCGCTGGGCGTCATGCGGTCAATGCGGTAGCGGAGGCCGAGCTCCGCGGCCAGCGGGGTATGTTCAAAATCCCACATCAACGGGGCGGGATTGAGGAAGTCGATAGCGGCGATACGCAGCCGGGCGTCTTGCTGGGAAGTCACGCTCATTAGACTACCAAGGCGCGCCAAGGATGCAAGCCAGATCCCAAGCGTTTTCTGAAATGGTGTAGACCTGAATTTCATAGGTCTCCCACCCATTTCCGCATAAAGCGCGGAAATGGGTGGGGCACGGAGGTCTTTAGCAAAAGGGAAGATGCTCTGGAAGAAATGAACCGGAGCCAACCAAAGCCTTGACATGGGTTTTTCCCTGGAGGTAAGGTGAGCGCAACATGCAACCAATGCTGCTCTCTTTTCCCTGCGGAGATGAAGACTGTACGGAAATAGAACAGTCAGGCGGAACCCATGAGCTCGTTTCCCCCCTATGCGAATCTGGAGCCGGCCACCAGCCTGGACGATGAACGTCTGGCGTGGCTGGCGATGACCCTGTCCCCAGGGCTGGGCCCCAAACGCATTCTGGACGCGATGCAGCGGGTGGAGTACCCGGCCCAGGTGCTGAACCTGCGCCTGACGGAACTGGAAGCGCTGCGCATACCGGCTGAAGCTGCGCAGTTCCTGTTTGACGGCAAAGGGCGCGCGGCGGCGGAGGCGGAGTGGGCGCGCACGCAGGCGCAGGGAGCCACGCTGGTGAGCTTTAGTTGCGAGGCCTATCCGGAACGCTTGAAGGAGATCTACGACCCGCCCCCGGTGCTGTGGGTACGTGGCGATGTGCGGCTGCTGAGCCGTTCGTCGCTGGCGGTGGTGGGAACGCGCCACCCTACACCCTACGGCTCAGGGATGGCGGAGCTTCTCTCCCGCGACCTAGCGGCGCGCGGGCTGCTGATTGTGAGCGGCATGGCGCGCGGCATTGATAGCTGTGCCCACAAGGGGGCCCTGGCCGCCCGCCGGCCCACCCTTGCGGTGTGGGGCACGGGGATTGATGTGGTGTACCCCAAAGAGAACCGCAAGCTGGCCGAGGAGATTCTGGCCGCCGGTGGCGCCATTGTGAGCGAGCTGCCGATGGGCACCTTCCCTGCTCCGCAGAACTTTCCCCGCCGCAACCGGATTTTGAGCGGGCTGGCGGTGGCCGTGCTGGTGGTGGAGGCCAGCGAGAACTCCGGCACGCGGGTAACGGCCCGCTGCGCCGCCGAGCAGAATCGTGACCTCTACGCCGTGCCCGGCAACGTGACCAACAAGGGCTCCTGGACTCCCAACATGTTGATTCAACAGGGAGCCAAGCTGGTGGCCACCTGGGAGGACATCTGGGAGGACCTGCCCAGCCAGGTGCGGATCGGGCTGGAGTCGGAGGCCATGGGCGAATCCCGCGATGAGACTCCTGCATCCTTATTACCCGAACCGCTGCTCCGGCCCCACGAGGCCATGGTGCTCGAGGTTCTGAAGTGCGACGACAGCCTGCAACTGGACGAGATTCTGGAGCTTATGGAGCTGCAACTGACCTCGTCGGAGGTGTTTACGGCACTCTTTGAGCTGGAGATGGCAGGCCGGGTGCGGCAGTTGCCGGGCAAAAACTACGTCAAAACCATGTGATGGTGCAAAATGGGGAGAGAAGGCCAAAATCATGCGCATGCACAACCCACCTCATCCGGGAAAGATCGTCCGTGAGTTTCTGGGCGAGATCGACATGACGACCGCCGCCCGGCGGCAGCAAGCCTCGCAGCGCCAGCAACCCCGGATCGAACCCTTTCACTGCGCCGCCTGAGCCAATGCCCGCAGAAAGGACCAGTTCGGTATATATTTTGTATATAGTTTATTTATTTAGACTTACATCATACAAACAGGCCAATTTCAAAAACATTCCCCCGGCTTGGCTTCGTCAAAAATGGTACAGTTGGGCCGGGAACTGAATTTCTCCGGTGGAAATGGCCTGCCCTTCCGTGGTAGGGTCCAACACTTGTAGCCACTTTTTTCAAGGACTGGTGGATTGACGTCCGGTGGAAGGTGGCCCCCGCGGGATGCGGCCTGGTTGCAACAGGTGGATCTTGACGGACAGGTTCGTAGTTTAAGGATGGCAATGAGCAAAGCATTGGTGATCGTGGAGTCGCCTGCCAAGGCGAAGACGATCGAAAAATATCTCGGCAAGGGTTTCGAGGTGCGCGCCTCGATCGGCCATATTATGGACCTGCCGAAGAATGACATTGGCGTGGAGCTGAAGAAGCGAACCTTTGAGCCGGAACTGATTGTCTCCCCGGGGAAAGAGAAGATCGTTGACCAGCTGATCAAGGCCGCGGCCAAGGCCGACCAGATCTTCCTGGCACCCGATCCTGACCGCGAAGGGGAGGCCATTGCCTACCACCTGGCGCTGCAGTTGGGCAAAACGGCAAAAGAGCGCAAAAAAATTCGCCGCGTGACCTTCAACGAGATCACCAAGAAGGCCGTGCAGGAGGCCTTCAACCATGCCCGCGACATCGACCAGAATCTTGTCGACGCGCAGCAGACCCGGCGCGTGCTGGATCGGCTGGTGGGCTACCAAATCTCCCCCCTGCTCTGGGACAAGGTGCGGCGCGGACTCTCAGCCGGCCGTGTGCAGACCGTAGCCGTGCGCCTGATTGTGGAGCGCGAACGCGAGGTTACCGCCTTTGTGCCCCAGGAATACTGGACCCTGGACGCCTTTCTGCATCCCGACAAGCAGGCTGCCAGCAGCTTCAAGGCGCGGTTCATCGGCATTGAAGGCGAGTCGGCCCGCGTCCCCAACGGCAAAGACAAGGACGGCAAGGCGCTGTTCGTGGCCAACGCCCTGGGCTCCAAGGAGACCATGGACGAGACCGTCCTGGCTCTGGAAAAGGCCAAGTGGACGCTGAGCAGCGTGCAGGCTCGTGAGCAGCAGCGCCGTCCGCTGCCGCCGTTCATCACCAGCCAGTTGCAGCGCGATGCGGCCAACAAGCTGGGCTTCAACGTGCGCCGTACCATGGGCGTGGCACAGAGGCTCTATGAAGGCGTGGACCTGGGCACCGAAGGCACCACCGGCCTGATCACCTACATGCGTACCGATTCGCCCCGTGTGGCGCCGGAAGCCATTGCGGGCGCACGCGAGTGGGTCACCAAGACCCTGGGCAAGGAATATCTGCCCGCCACGGCCAACACCTACAAGGGCAAGAAGCAGGCCCAGGATGCGCACGAAGCCATCCGTCCCGCCGATCCCTCGCGTACCCCAGAGTCGATTGCCAAGTACCTCTCCGAAGAGCAATTGAAGCTCTACCGCCTGATCTGGCAGCGTTTTGTGGCCTCGCAGATGGTTCCCGCGGCATACGAAGTGACCACGGCCAACATTGCCGCCCAGTCCGCCAAAAACGGCAAGACCTACGACTTCCGCGTATCCGGCTCCGTGCTGCGCTTTGACGGCTTCATGAAGGTCTACGAGGTTGCCGAAGACAAGAAGGACGACGACGACGAAAGCTCCAACCGGTTGCCTTCTCTGGACGGCGTAAAGACGCTCAATCTGGAAAAGCTGGACCCGGAACAGCACTTTACCCAGCCCTTGCCGCGCTTCAACGAAGCCTCGCTGGTGAAGGAACTGGAAGAGCGCGGCATTGGCCGCCCGTCCACCTACGCCTCGATCATCAGCACCATTCAGGATCGCGAGTACGTGGTCAAGCACGGCGGCTCGCGTGGGCGATTTTACCCCACCGAGATCGGCGTGGTGGTCTGCGACCTGCTGGTGAAGAACTTTCCGTACATCTTCGATCCCGCCTACACCGCCAAGCTGGAGTCCGAACTGGACGACATCGAAGAAGGCAGCGAGAAGTGGACCACGCTGCTGAGCGGCTTCTACGACCACTTTGAGGATGAACTCAAGGTGGCTGAAACCGAGATGGAAGACATCAAGCGGATGGAGCAGGCTACGGACGAGAAGTGTGACGTCTGCGGCTCGCCGCTGCTGTTGAAGTGGGGAAAGTTTGGCAGCTTCTTTGCCTGCTCGGCCTACAAGAAGAAAGATCCGTCGAGCTGCACCTTTACCAAGGAAAACATTGCCGCCAAGCCGGACCTGAACACGCCTGAAGCGCAAGAGGCCGGCGAGACCGAGGAGTATTGCGAGAACTGCGGCAAGGTGATGGTGCTGCGCCGCGGCATCTTCGGGCCCTTCATGAGCTGCCCGGACTACAACGCCGACCCGCCCTGCC
>Ga0181520_10004207_pt1 | contig 24362 bp, 22 predicted proteins | sample PEATcosm2014_Bin_29_FD_132451 | JGI IMG/M metagenome (GOLD analysis project Ga0181520, IMG submission 132451) | Peatland microbial communities from MTU Mesocosm Facility, Houghton, MI, USA - PEATcosm2014_Bin02_30_metaG | ecosystem: Environmental > Terrestrial > Soil > Wetlands > Peat | place...
CTTGTCTTTCGCCCCGATTCATCGCTCGGCTGCGCAGGCCTCTTCAACGCCTATCGCGCCGGCAATGTTACGGTGACCAATGCCTTCGGCACCGGCCTGGCCGACGACAAAGCCGTGTATGCTTATGTGCCGAAAATGATCAAGTACTATCTCGACGAAGATCCAATTCTGAATAATGTCGAGACCTACCTTCTCGGCGATGCGGTCGAGCGCAGGCACGTGCTGGACAATCTGGATAAGTTAGTCGTAAAGGCGGTGGGCGAGAGCGGCGGCTACGGAATGTTGATCGGCCCGCATTCGACGGCCGCCCAGCGTGAGGAGTTCGCCCGCGCCATCGAGGCCAATCCGCGCAATTATATCGCGCAGCCCACGCTGGATTTTTCGCGCGCGCCATGCCTGATTGGCGATCATCTGGAGCCGCGCCATGTGGACCTGCGGCCTTACATCCTCTTCGGCGACAAGATCAACATCGTGCCAGGCGGACTGACTCGCGTGGCTCTCGAAAGAGGTTCGCTGGTGGTGAACTCTTCGCAGGGCGGCGGCAGTAAGGATACCTGGGTGCTGGAGTAACTTGAGCGAGTGAAAGAGTGAAGGAGTGAAACAGGGATCGCGCGTTTTTCACTTGTTCACTTATTAACTTATTCACTATTTCACTATTTCACTTTGAGGGTGTCATCATGTTATCTCGCGTTGCTGACAGCTTATATTGGATGAGCCGCTATCTGGAGCGCGCCGAGAACACTGTGCGCCAGCTCGACGTGACCATGGGCATGATGCTTGACACCGGAGGCGCCAGTGAACGAGAGCGTTGGCAGCGGCTTGTCGCCGCGCTGGGCAAGCCTGCCGGACTGGACTGGAACGGAAACCTGGAGGCCATGGCTCATAAGCTGGTCTTCGACAATCTCAACCATGCGGCTATAACATTCTGCGTCAATGGGGCGCGCGAAAACGCCCGCCAGGTGCGCGAAGAAATCTCCAGCGAGCAGTGGCAGCGCCTCAACCGGCTCTATCATCAGATTCACTCGCCGCAGGCGGAGACTCAATTCACCTCCAGCATCAACGATCTGCTCTCCTCGATTACCGATGGCATTCATCTCTTCAAGGGAGTTACAAACTCAACCATGATTCATGGCCAGGGCTGGCAGTTTATCCGTCTGGGCCGCTATATCGAGCGCGCTTATGCAACAGCTACGTTACTGGAGGTTTATCAGCCCGATCTTTTTCATCCGATGGAGCGCGAGCATGAAGGCTATCAGTATCTTGAGCTGGTCGGCCTGCTGCGCTGTTGCACTTCGTTTGAAGCCTACTGTCAGGTTTATACGGCGGATGTATCTGCCGCGCGCATTCTGGAGTTTCTGCTGCTCAACCAGGACTTTCCCCATGCCATCCGCAACTGCGTGGACAGTATGCGCGAGGCGATTGACTCCATTCAGCGCACCGGCGGCCGCCGCCCGCCCACGGAGTTGATATCCGGCATCGGCCGCCTGCACGCCATGCTCGACTTCACCACCATCGATGAGATCATCCACGGCGATACGTCGACCTTTCTGCATAACATTCGCGAACAGTGCCTGCGCATTCACGAACTTATCTATCGCTACTATGTGCATTACTCGATTCAGTCCGCGCTGGCAAGTTAAGGAGAGCATGCATGAATTTTTATTCGATCCGCCACCTTACGCGCTTCCGTTACTCTCATCCCATCAGCGAGAGCATCATGGAGACGCGCATGCATCCGCGCTCGGACTCCAATCAACACTGCTTGAATTACTCGCTCTCCGTCAGCCCGCGCTGCCGCGTCTTCAATTATCGCGACCATCAGGGCAACACCGTCCAGCATTTCGATATTCCCGGCGAACACAATCAGTTGGTCATCGTTGCGGAGTCGGTTATTGAGCAGCAGGTCTTGCCCGATGTCCCCGCTTCGCTATCTCCCGACGCATGGGAGGCGCTTGACCAGTTAGTCGAAGAGGGCGATTACTGGGAGATGCTGCTGCCCTCGACTTTCGCCGTCGAAACTCCAGCACTGACTCTGCTCGCTAAACAAATGGGAGTAACCCGCCGCGACGATCCGTTGATGTTAGTCCAGGAGCTGAATCAGAGGTTATTTAATTACTTCGACTATGAGCCTCGCTCCACGCGCGTCGACTCGCCGATAGATGAAGCTATTGTCAGCGGCAAGGGCGTCTGCCAGGACTTTGCGCATACCATGATTGCCCTGCTGCGCCATGTGAAGATACCCGCGCGCTATGTCTCCGGCTATCTCTATCGCAGCCGCGAAGATAAGGATCGTTCCACTCCGGACGCGACTCATGCATGGGTCGATGCGTTGCTGCCGGGTCTGGGCTGGGTGGGCTTCGATCCTACCAACAACCTGGTCGCTCATCATCGCCACATTCGCACCGCCGTGGGCCGCGACTATGCCGATGTGCCTCCCACTCACGGCATCTTCCGCGGCGCCACCGAGAGCGAGTTATATGTCGCCGTTCACGTGGAAGCCAGTGACGAGCCGCCGGCTCTCGACCGCACGCTGCCCATCCCCGAAGACTGGAGCGTGCTGGTCGAGCGCGCCCAGCAGCCCCCCGCGCCCATCATCCCGTTTGTTGACTTGCAGCAGATGCAGCAACAACAACAGTAGAAAATGGATCTCGCTCAGCTCAAAAACTCGGCGATGGCGCTGACCACGGTCTCCTGCTCGTCCTCGCGCAGCTCGGGGAAGATGGGCAGGGCCAGGACCTCTCGCGCGGCTCGTTCGGCTTCGGGGAAGCTGCCCTCGCTATATCCCAGGCCCTTGAGAGCCGCTTGCAGATGGAGCGGGACGGGGTAGTAGATCTCCGAGCCGATCTTGCGCTCGGTGAGATATGCGCGCAGCTCGTCGCGGCGGGTGGTGCGGATCACGTATTGATGCCAAACGTGATGGGTGCTTGGAACCTCATGCGGCAGGATGATGCCGTGGATGGGATAGGGGCCGGCTTCGACCAGTCCCGCGGCGTGAAAGAGGGCGTGATAGCGGCGGGCGACGGTGCGGCGGAGTTGATTCCAGGTATCGATGTACTTGAGCTTGACGGAAAGGATGGCTCCCTGGAAGCCGTCCATGCGGGCGTTCCAACCGGTCTCGTCATGGTAATAGCGGCGGCGCATTCCGTGCTGGCGCAACATACGGGCACGCTCGGCCAGTTCGTCGGAATTGGTGGTGACCATGCCGGCGTCGCCCGCGGCGCTGAGGTTTTTGGTGGGGTAAAAGCTGAAGGCGGCGACATCGCCTAAAGCGCCGGCTTTTACACCTTGATAATCCGCTCCCCAGGCTTGGGCGGCGTCTTCGATGAGCTTGAGATTGCGCTGCTTTGCGAGGTGGTCGAAGGCTGTCCAGTCGGCGCATTGGCCGTAGAGGTGGACGGGGAGGATGGCCTTGATGGACGCGCCTTGCGGGCCGCTGAGAAGGACTTCGACGGCTGCGGGGTTGAGGTTGAATGTGACGGGATCGATGTCTGCGAGTAGCGGCGTAGCTCCGGCGCGGAGGATGGCGCTGACGGAAGCGAAGAAGCTGAAGGGGGTGGTGACGACGGCGTGACTGGTGGTGATTTCGGCGGCGGCTAGAGCCAGCCAAAGAGCGTCGGTGCCCGAGGAGCAACCGATGGCGTGGGCCACGCCTAGCCTTTCCGCAGCGGCTTTTTCAAAGACGGCGACCGGCTCGCCGAGAATAAATTGCTGCGAGGCCAGGACCTGGCCGAGGGCGTTCAGAAGTTCCTGATGGAGGGGCTGGTACTGGCGTTTGAGGTCCAGCATGGGCACCGGCTGGGCGGCGGAATGAAACGATTTCGGCTCGGCAGTCACAATCTTATGCTAGCAGCCGCGTGGAGTCAGGAGTCCCAAAAGAGGGGATTGGACGGCCTGAGTTAGGGCTGGCGGTGAAAACACCGTTTGGCCAAAAACAAGGCGAAAGTATGGCGCACGGGGCGGAATGTTAGCTGGAATAGCAATTTTCTTGAATTGAGGGTTGTAAAGGTAGAAAAAGCTCTATATTGTTAATAAATTGCGGTATTGGCGACTCCGGAGCTTCCGGCGACGCATCCGTTGATTTTTACGAACGCATGCTATTCATTAGCATCCACATCGCGAGGAAAGCAGGAGATCGGCATATGGACACCAAGCCGGCACAAAATATTCAGGACACGTACCTGAACACGGTCCGCAAGGACAAGACCCCCATCACGATTTATCTGGTCAGCGGAGTAAAGCTGACCGGCAAGATCCGGTCATTTGACAAGTATTCCGTGCTTCTGGAGAACAACAGCCAGGAGCAGTTGATCTTCAAGCACGCTATATCGACGGTGGTGAGCAATCGGGGATCGCTGCACAGCGATCACCGCATGGCAGGCATGGCCACCGATGTTGTTCCGGCCCCCTCCGCAGCTTTAGCCGCTGGGGAACAACGATAGCAGGCGGGAAGCGGTTCCCCTTGGCCGTGGAGGCAAGCAAGACAGGCGTTCGGAGTTCCCTCTCCGCAGCAGGCATGGGGCGCGAGAGTGGAGGACCGGAGCGGGCGATATTGGTGGGAGTGGACCTCGGTCTCCGCTCCCGCGGCAACCACGCAACCCAGACGGACGCGCGGAGAGGGATGGTGCGCCCGGGGCAGGCTGGGTTGGATTCCGGAGTGGATACGGCTACGAATCGTGATGCGGGCGCTTCCCCGGCGCGAGTTGCCGCGGCCCGCTCACTGACGGAATTGGATGCGGAAGAATCTCTTGCGGAGTTTCGCGAACTGGTGGCCAGCGCCGGCGGCGTGGTGGCCGCGGAGATCATGCAGCGGCGCGATAGGCCCGATGCGGCCACGCTGATCGGCTCCGGCAAGGTGGAGGAGATTGCGGGGGTGGTTGCCTCGACCGGGGCTGACCTGGTGCTCTTCGACCACGACCTGACGCCAACCCAATTGCGCAACCTTGAGGCCGCGCTGCCGTGCCGCGTTCTGGACAGGACGCAAATCATTCTGGACATCTTTGCCCGCCACGCACGCACACGCGAGGGGCAGTTGCAGGTGGAGCTGGCGCAACTGGAGTACATGCTGCCACGGCTGACCGGCAAGGGGAAAGCGATGTCGCAATTGGGCGGCGGCATCGGCACGCGCGGCCCGGGCGAAACCAAGCTGGAGACCGACCGGCGCGGGATCAAGCGCCGCATCGATAAGCTGAAACTCGATCTGAATGCGGTTCGCCGAGTGCGCAAGCAACAGCGGCAGCGGCGGGAGTCCGTGCCGGTGCCGACGGTGGCGCTGGTGGGCTACACCAACGCCGGCAAGAGCACGCTCTTCAACCAACTGACCGGCGCTGCCGTGTTGCAATCGCCAAAGATGTTCGCCACGCTGGATCCTAAACTGCGAGCCATAGAACTGCCCAGCCGCCGCAAGGTGCTGCTGTCGGACACGGTGGGATTCATTCGCAACCTGCCGCACACGCTAGTCACGAGCTTCCGCGCCACGCTGGAAGAAGTGGCGCAGGCTGAGGTGCTGCTGCATGTGCGCGACGCGGCTTCGACTTACGGCGAGGAGCAGAAGACGCAGGTGGAACGGGTTCTGGGCGAACTGGAATCGCTAGGCAAGCCGCGTGTCGAGGTACTAAATAAGATTGACCTGCTGGGCGAGCATGAGCGAGAAGGATTGCTGGAGCGGAGCAAAGCCGGGGCGGAGGTTGCGGTTTCCGCGCGCACTGGCGAGGGAATGGATGCACTGCTCAAGGCGATTGATGGCGCGCTGCACTCCGATCCGGTTATCGAAGCCGAGTTGTGCGTTCCACAGCAGGAGGGCGCAGTGCTGGCGGCCATCGAGGCGGGGATGGTGGTGCATTCGAGAGAGTACGAAGGCAATCTAGTTCGATTGAAAGTGAGCGGTCCGGCCTCACTGGTGGGGCGGTTGCGGCAGTACCGGCTGCGGGAAGAATAGGCGGATCATTCCGTGCAAATTCGGCTGGCGGCCTATCCTTTCTTGAAAGAACTCTATGTAATCGTGGAAGGCTGAAAGAGTTTTCTTCGATAGATAAACTAAAAATTCATCTCCTCGATAGGTTTCCATGTTTTACTAAATCAAGATTGTGGATGATCGCCGCTGAGACGAATCCACAAACAGTGAGGTCACTATGACAATTGAAAACCATCCGGTAGCACTGGTTCCCCCCACGCGCCGGCAGATATTCGCAGGTTTTGCTGGTGTTCTGGGCACTCTGGCCCTCGTCTCAAGCTGCGAGGCGCAACCTCAATCGACGGAGATGCAGCAAATACCCGCCACCGCAGCTATTCAGGCTCGCACCTCCATTCACTATGACATCAATTTCAAGACTAGCCCGCAGCGATTTTATGCGGCTTTGCTTGACGCAAAGCAATTTACCGCGTTCTCAGGCCTGCCGGCGGTCATCGATCCCAAACCAGGCGGCGCGTTTTCGCTCTTTGGCGGTCTGATCGAGGGACGCAATATTGAATTGATTGAGAACCAGCGCATCGTGCAGGCATGGCGCCCAACCCATTGGGATAGCGGGGTCTACTCCATCGTCCGGTTCGAATTGAAGCCTCGAGGCGACGAAGCCGTACTTTCCTTTGACCACACCGGTTTTCCTGCTGGAGAGTTTGATCACCTGGATTGGGGCTGGAACAACCACTACTGGGAGCCGCTGAAGAAGTACCTTTCCTAAGCGCCACACACTTCGATTGAATTTTCAGTTTGACACGCCGATGGAGGCAGAATGAACTCGATACTCAGCAGCACGAACGCTTCCATCACCACGCTTACCAGCCGCGAGGTCTATCGCAACCACTGGATGCGGGTGCGGGAGGATGAAATTCTACGCTCCAATGGCGAGCGAGGCATTTACGGCGTGGTGGAGAAGCACGACGCGGCTGTCATTTTGCCTATCGAGCAGGGGCGCGTCTGGCTGGTGGAACAGTTCCGCTACACCATTGGGGAGCGAGCACTGGAGCTGCCGCAGGGAGGCTGGGAGATGGAAGTTGAAAACCCCGAAGAGCTGGCGCGCGGCGAACTGAAAGAGGAGACCGGGCTCGTTGCTACGCAAATGATCTTCCTGGGGACCCTATGGGAAGCCTACGGATACGCCCGGCAGAGGATGCATATCTTTTTAGCCTCCGGCTTGACAGCGAAAGAGAAAGAGCCGGACGCCGAGGAGCACGACCTGGTGGTTCGCTCCGTTACAGTCGGCGAGTTTGAGGAGATGATGCGCACCGGGGTGATCCGCGACGCCTGTACGCTGGCCACCTGGGGGCTGTATCTGTTGTGGAAGGGGCGGCAGGGGTAAGAGTGGGAATGGAGGGAAGTGAATTCGCGTCGCTTATATAAGTGAGAGCGGGCGTGCCTTTACGGCGGTAGTGCAAAGCAACCGGAAGACACGCGCCTCAAAGAGACTTTTTGCTCCGGTTTCTGACTTGATCCTTTTCACACGACGCGATACCTCCGTGTAGGTTTTCATCATTTTTGTTACGGAATTGCGTTCGTGCTCGGGCGGCTCAAAGGCATTGCCAAGCTCGCGCATAACACCTTCGACAGTTCCCTGATGGATATGGGGGTCTGATCCGCTTAGGTCACTGAGCGATTTTGAAGCGCGGCGTTTCATTGTCTCGAAGACGAACCAGTCGTGAGGTGAGGAATTGAGTTTGGCTGAGGCAACTGCAAGACCAAGCTCAAAGGGCATGTTGAAGCGTGGTGTCTGGGGAGGAGTGCGATCCAACTGAACTCTGGAGAGATCGTTAATCGAATGGCGGCAACCGCGGATCAGATCGAGAATCTTGTCCAAACGGTTCTGACCGCCGGGTATCTCAATGGTTGCGCGCGGCGAGAGACCAATGTGTATCAAGCCCGAAATATAGGCAAGATATAGGCGTCCAAACCGTCTATCGTAAGGGATGTTGAGAAAGACAGTTTTGTTCTGGAGTTCAGGCGGCTTTGCGCGCACGGCTCTTTGTCTTCCTTCTGGATGACCTTTTCGCCTCGAACATTGAGGCGTTGGCAGTAGACCGCCGTGGCGTCTTTTTGTCAAAAAGACCAGCCACGAACTCTTGATCCGCCTTACTGAGGCCATACTGCTGTACAACCTCTTCCCAGGTCAGCCTCGGGGTCGTGATGGTAACGGAGTGAGCCATATCAGTTCTATGATACCTCGTTTCGCGTTTTTCCGTATGAGAATATAGCTGTTGCTGCCGCCCTATCCGCGCTTCTCGATGGGGATGTAGGGCGCGGGATAGGGCGGGCCGATGTATTCGGCGCGGGGACGGATAAGGCGGTTATCGTCCAACTGCTCAATGATGTGAGCGGCCCATCCGGCCATGCGGCTGATGGCGAAGATGGGGGTGTAGAGGTCGATGTCGATGCCCAGCGTGGCGTAGGTGGAGGCGGAGTAGAAGTCCACGTTGGCGTTGAGCTTTTTGTCGGCGTTGATGTAGAGCTCGATGGCGCGGGAATAATCGAACCACTTGGGCACGCCAGCGTCCTTGCCGAGCTGCTCGCTCATCTTGCGCAGATGGGTGGCGCGGGGGTCTTCGGTTTTGTAGACGCGGTGGCCGAAGCCGGAGATCTTCTGCCTTGCGGCCAGCATTCCTTTGACGTATTCAACCGGATCGGCGCCTTCTCTGTCGATCTCGTAGAGCATGCGCATGACGCCTTCGTTGGCGCCGCCGTGCAGCGGCCCCTTGAGCGCGCCGATGGCGCCGGTGACCGCGGAATGGACATCGGATAGGGTGGCGGCGATGACGCGTGCGGCAAAGGTAGAGGCGTTCAACTCGTGCTCGGCGTGCAGCACCAGCGCCATGTCCAGTGTGCGGATGGCCGTCTCGGAGGGTTTGACGCCATTGAGCATCCACAGGAAGTTGGCGGCGTGCGTCAACGAGCGGTCGGGCGGGACCACTTCTTTCCCCTTACGCAGCCGGTCGTAGATGGCCACGATCATGGCGAACTGCGCGGTGAGGTGGAAGCATTTGCGCACATTGGCGTCGTGGGAGTTGTCTTTTTCGTCAGCGTCGTAGAAGCTGAGCGCGGAGACCGCGGTGCGCAACACCTCCATGGGGGTGGCGGTGGCGGGAATGGCGCGCAGCATGTCGATGATGCGAACGTCGAGGCTTCTGGCCAGCGTAAGTTGCGACTCGAACTCGCGCAATTCGAGCTCGTTGGGCAGGATGCCGTTCCACAGCAGGCTAGTGGTCTCTTCGAAGGTGGAGTTCAGGGCCAGTTCATGAATGTCGATGCCCCGATAGGAAAGCACGCCGGCTTCTCCGTCGATCCAGCAAATGCCGGAGTTCGCCGCTACTACTCCCTCCAAACCCTTCCCAGCGACAGCGGTCGACATAGCTTTCGGATTTCTCCCTTAAGGTGATACTTAGGTGGATGCGGCAATTTTACCTGAGATTCAAAAGAGCCCCGCATGAAAAAGTGCTGTAAAGATGTTTATATCCTAGAGCTTCTATGGTTGTCACGAATGGCGGGACACAGCGGTGGGAAAAAGGGTCGCAACACCATTTTCAGGCTTTGACTGTATAAAGATGGGCATCTTTTCCTGCACAGGGGGGAATATTTCTATAATCAGTAGATTACCCCAGATTGTCCGCGGCGTGAGCTTCGTAATCTGGCTGCCCGGGTGGATTCCCGGTTGGATTTAGGGTGTTTTAGGATAGAATCCCGTATATTGCGGCGTCTAGCCATCCAGGAAGACGTCTCAACACAACGAACAGTCCGCGCGACGGACCACGAAAGAAAGGCAAACACATGAGCGAACTTGACGATAAAGCCCGGAGTTACACGGGAGCGTTGCTGGCGGCCATTGTTGTGGCCCTGTTGGCTGGGGTGTGCGGACTGATCTGGAGCTATACGCTCAGCAGCCGCCTGAGCGGCCAAGAGGCCGCGTTGGCCGATGCCAAGGAACAGAACAAGAAGCTGGCGTCTGATCTGCGCGAAACCGACGCCCGCCTCAAGGTGGCCACCGAAGAGCTGGGCCAATCCCTGGGGTTAACACAAAAGCAGATGGATGCCCGCGCCGAGGAGATCCTTCGCCGGGAGAGGGCCGTGGAGAGCGCCCAGAAGCAGACCGCGCAGGCGGTAACCGGGCTATCAACGGATGTCTCGGGGGTGAAGACAGATGTGGGCGGGGTCAAGACCGATTTGACCAAGACACAGGGCGACCTGGCCACGGCGATCAGCCAGTTGCAGTCGATGAAGGGTGATTTGGACGGTCACAGCACCCTAATTGCCCGCAATCACGATGAGCTGGAGTTGCTAAAGCACAAGGGCGACCGCAACTACTACGAGTTCACTCTGACCAAGGGGCAATCGAAGCCGGTGGGCACGGTGAGCCTGCAACTGACCAAGGCTGATCCCAAGAAGAACCTCTTCAGCATGACTGTAGTGTCGGATGACAAGCCGGTGCCGAAGAACAACAAGGGAGTGAACGAGCCGCTGCAATTTTATAGCGGCAAGGAACCGCAACTCTTCGAGATCGTGGTGAATAACGTCAGCTCGAAGAATCAGGTCTCCGGCTACCTGTCTTCGCCCAAGAGCGCGCCGGCTCCGCCTACTGTTCCATAACAGCGGTGTGGGGGGCGAGCGTCAGGTTGTCCTGATATTGGAACCTGAAGGTGAAGTTCAAATCCTTGCGCGCCTCCCACTCTTGCCTGGACATGCGGAAGATCCAGAAGGCGGTGCCCTCCACGCTCTGTCCGGGCTCGAGTGTGGCGCGTGGGGAAAACGGGTTGGTGCGGAACGCAGCCAGCCCTGGGTAGGCAAGAAATACCTCATCGTATTGGCTGGTACTCCCCGCGGATACGGAGAGGATGCCATCAGACTGCCCGAGATTAGCCAACACATCCTGAAGGACGAGCGGGTTCTTGCTCTGGTTCATCAGCTTGATGCGTGCAAAGACCAGAATCTCGTCGAAGCTCTGCCTGGGCATGGGCTCGCCATTGGCGTCGAAGCCCGAGGTCACGACGTGGTTGGGGTGAGCCCAGACCTGAACAATCTCTCCACGTGCAACGGGCGGCTTTTGAGTGGACAACACCACCAGGGCGAGAATAATGGTCACCAGTATGGCCGCGACTATGGCCGCCAAGACCACGTGGCTGCTGCCTCTGGTTAACTCTTCGCCGCGGGCGGTATCGTCAATATCTTTCCGGGAATACTGATGGAGTAAGCTCATCGCGCCCTTATCTTATCTCTCCAGGCGCATATCAGGCTATGAATTCAAATATTTTTTGCGAACCATCGTCATAATAATTATGTAGGGCTCTCATGGGAGGCGGCTGTATCCGGTCGCTCCTACGATCAACACATGAGGCTAGGAGAGAACGAAATGGCGCAACATGTATGCCCTTGGTGGCTTGGCTATTTGCTGCTCAACCCTGTCCGGAGCTGGATGCACAACCCGGAGAAGCTGCTTGCCCCCTATGTGCGGGAAGGCATGACGGTGCTGGAACCCGGACCCGGCATGGGCTTTTTCACGCTTCCGCTGGCGCGCAGAACGGGGCCGGCAGGGCGGGTTGTTACGGTGGATATCCAACCCAGGATGCTGGAAAGCCTGCGACGCAGAGCTCTCAAGGCCGGATTGCTGGAGCGCGTTGAAACGCGCCTAGCAGAGCCGAATTCCATGGGGATCGACGATCTGAAAGGCAAGGTAGATATTGTATGGGCGTTTTACATGGTGCATGAGTTGCCGTCGGAAGAAGCCTTTTTCGGCGAAGCGGTTGCGGCGCTCAAACCGGGAGGATTGCTGCTGCTGGCGGAGCCCGTCGGCCACGTCAAGCCAGTGAAATTCCAGCATGAATTGGAGGCAGCGCAGGCGGCCGGGTTTGAAGTGACTGATCGTCCCGCGATTCGCAGGAGCCTGGCGGCGGTTCTACGCAAGAAAGGCCAAGGCTAATGGGGGATCGAAGGGGAAGTGCATGCGGAAAAAGCCGCTCAATACACGCGCTCATGGGCGGAATGCATAGAACGCAATACACTTGTAAGCTATTGCGCAGATTGTGACATGGGGGAAAAAACGGACACACCGCAAACGTCCGCAGCGTAACGGTTACTCATTCGCCCGGTCTTCAGCGCCTCTAGGTCTCGCTCATTACGGCGCTCTGGGCAGCGCTATGGACGGCGCTCGGGGTGGCGCTCGGGTTAGTACCCCTCAGACGGATTACTGCATCCGCCTGGGCGCCCTTTTGGCCCTGGACGATATCGAACTCAACATCATCGCCCTCTTTCAGCGTTTTGTATCCGTCCAACTGAATCGATGAATAGTGGACGAATACATCCGGCCCATCTTCACGTCCGATGAAACCGTAACCCTTGGCGTTGTTGAACCACTTGACCTTCCCTTTGTACTGTGCCACAGGGTCCTGCCTTCCTTACGTCCTGTGATGTACGGCGAGTGATCGAACAGGGGAACTCCCGCCGTTATGCATTTTGACGCAAAAATCCCATGAAAAGATGCAATAAAATAGACGAAAAGCGCACAAAAATGAGACAGGGCCGGATTGTGGCCTCCGGCCCTGCTGTGTAGTTTGCTTGATAGGGCCTATTTGGGCCGTTATTTCTTGCCTTTTCCGGCGTGCCTGCGCGCATACAGAAGCACGGCGGAGAGCGTTTTGCCGTCCAGAATCGCTCCTTTGTCAATAAATTGCAGGAGTTCGGAGAGTTTGACCAGGCGAAAGTCAATCTTTTCATCGTCTTCCGGATGCGCATCACCCGCTATCAGGCCCTCGGCGACATAGACCATCATCGACTCGCCCAGAAAGCCGGGGCTGGCGAAGTACTCGATCAGGGGCTTCCATTTTTTGGCGTGATAGCCGGTCTCCTCGGCAAGCTCTCGCTGGGCTCCCAAGAGTGGGTCTTCACCAGCTTCCAGCTTTCCGGCCGGCAGTTCCCATAAATAGTGGTTGGCGGCATGGCGATACTGCCGCTCGACCACCACCCAGGGGTCGTGCTTGCTTTTCACTTTGTCGATGGCCAGAATGACCACGCTGCCGTTGTGACGGATGATGTCGCGGGTAGCCTCTTTGCCGCCTGGCTCGATGAGTCGGTCGCGCGATACCCGGAAGAGGGGCCCTTCGAAGACAGTCTCGGAACCAAGCACTTCAGCCTTCTCCTCCGTCAGGGGCAGAAGCCCTGTGTGCGCCTTCTTCTCCTTGGCCTTCTTGGGCAGTTTTGCCTTCTTGTGGGCCTTCTTCTTCTTGGCCTTCTTCGGCGCCTTTACCTTCTTGTGGGCCTTCTTCGGCACTTTTATCTTCTTGAGGGCCTTGTTCTTGGATTTGGCGGATTTCTTCTTCTTGGGTTCGGCGACCGCGGCTTTTTCGGTCTTGGCGTCCTTGTCAGCTTTCTTCTTCTTGGGCATCTCTTGTCTCTCCTCCCGGGGCGATTGGAGCGCACTCGACAACATGCGCAATCAGATACAGAGTATACGCATAACGCTGCCTATGCCGCATTAAAAAGTACTTGTGCATCAATCGGGTCCGGCGTGGCATCCTAAACAGGAGCCGAATCCAAATTTCCGTGCCCGCAGATTGGGTTTGTCCCGGGATTCCTTATTACCATGAGAATGAGTTGCTGACCGCAGAGTTCCATCCTATTACTGGCGTGCCGGGACTAAGCCGGCTGTATCTGGAGTACTGCTCCGCAGCGGAGGCGGCGCGCGGGTTCTACGCCCCTGGCTCGTGGGATGCGAGTTGGCGGGTGAGGCCGGAGATTCCTGCACACTGGCCGGAACTGGCCGGGCTGCTTGCCGGGCAGAATCCGTCATCTTCGGCAGCCATTGATGCTTTGCGCGGCGGCGCGGGAGTGGTGGTCACCGGGCAGCAGGTGGGGATCTTTGGCGGACCGCTGTTCACGCCTTTCAAGGCAGCTACGGCGTTGGCTCGCGCGCGAGAGGCCACGGCGGCGGGACGGCCTCATGTTGCGATCTTCTGGCTGGCCACGGAAGACCACGACTTTGCGGAGATCAACCATGTGACGTTTCCGGCGCGGCGCGAGTTGCGCACGCTGACCTATGCGGCGGCGCCGGAAGCGGCGCGGCCTGTAGGCGGCCTGGTGCTGGACGAGTCAATTACGCCGCTGGTGAATCAGGCGCGGGAGCTTTTGGGCGATTCCGAAGCCATGGATGCGCTGGCCGAGGCTTACCAGCCGGGGCGCACACTGGCGCAGGCCTTCGCTGAGTTTTATTCCCGGGTTTTTGCGGCGCAAGGGTTGCTGGTGGTGGACGCGAGCGGACGCGAATTCCACCGCATAGGTACGCCGGTGCTGCGCGCGGCTCTGGAGCGCGCCGACGAGCTGCATACGGCGCTGGTTGAGCGCAGCCGGGAGCTTGAAACGTCCGGCTTTCACGCGCAGGTGGCGGTGGGGCCGCAGTCCAGCCTGCTGTTTCTCATCGACGAACGGACGGGAGCGCGCGTGGCGCTCAAGAGGCTGGCTCCAAGCGCAGAGGAACCGAATGGGTTGTGGCAGGCGGGGCGGCAGAGTTTTTCGACGGCGGAGTTGCTCGGCATTCTGGATGCCGAGCCGGAGCGGATCTCGCCTTCGGCGCTGCTCAGGCCGGTCTTCCAGGATTTTCTGCTTTCGAGTTCGGCCATCGTCGGCGGACCTGCGGAGATTGCTTACTTTGCACAATCTGCCGTGCTCTATGAACGCATTCTGGGGCGAGTGACGCCAGCTTTGCCGCGTTTTTCAGCCACGCTGATTGAGCCGAAGATCGGCGAAATGCTCAAGAAGCACGGGCTGACGCTGGAGCAGGTTTTCGCGGAGAGTGCCGCGTCGCTGGCGCAGTCGCTGGCAGCCCGAGCGATGCCCGTTGAAGGCAGGCAAAAACTTGACGGAGCGGACACGGCGCTGGAGAACGAGCTTACGGCGCTGCTGGAGTGGATGACTTCGATGGATGCTGGGCTGGGCCAGTCGGCGGAATCCGCAGCCGGCAAGATTCGCTACCAGATGAGCCGATTGCGGCGTCTGGCGGCTGATTTCCAGTTGCAGCAAGAGGCCGCGCTCACGCGCCAGGCCGAGGCTGTCAGCCAGGCGCTTTATCCCGGCGGCGCGTTGCAGGAGCGGGTGCATGGCGCGGCCTATTATTTTGCGCGCTACGGTTTTGGGCTGGCGGAGGAACTGACCGCGCAGGCCGCGAAGTGCAGCACGGGGCATACGGAGATGTGGCTGTAAATCAGAGATCAGAGAACAGAGATCAGGACCCGGGCTGCATGGCGCTCGAAGGAAGAGACAACGCAATGCTAGACTGATTGAATCGTTCTGGAGGATTCCGCAAATGAAAACTTTATATCGGATTGGCGCTGTCCTGCTGATTGCCCTTGCTTCAATCTTCCTCTCCCCTGCCCTGTCGGCGCAGGAGACGCGAACTGCTACGCCGACACCCGCGGCGGGCGCGGAGACGCATAAAGACGCCGATAAGGACAAAGAAGCGACGCCCATTCCGCCGGAGAAGGCCGTGGCCACGCACCACGAACTGGCGCTGGGAGGCAAGACACTGAAGTACACGGCGACGGCCGGCACGCTGCTTATCCGCGACGAGGAGGACAAGCCCAACGGCAGCATCTTCTACGTGGCTTACACGCTGGATGGCGCGGACGCGCAGACGCGGCCGGTAAGCTTTCTTTATAACGGCGGGCCCGGATCGGCATCGCTGTGGCTGCACATGGGTTCCTTCGGGCCGGTGCGCATTGCGACCGACAGCCCTAACCCGACCGCCGGACCGCCCTTCAAGCTGATTCCCAACGAGTACTCGCTGCTGGATAAAAGCGATTTAGTTTTTATCGACGCGCCGCTGACTGGCTACTCGCGCGCCGTGGGCAAGGGGACGGCCAAAGACTTTACCGGCGTGGATCAGGATCTGAGAGCCTTCGACCGATTTATCCAGCGCTACCTGAACGTGAACCAACGCTGGAACTCGCCCAAATTTCTTATCGGCGAATCTTACGGGACGACGCGCTCGGCGGCGCTGGCCGACATGCTGGGCAACGACGGAGTGCAATTGAACGGCGTGGTGCTAATCAGCTCGATTCTGAATTACGGTGTACGCGCCGGCGGCTATGACGCCATCTACATCTCCAACCTGCCCAGCTACGCGGCGGCGGCATGGTACTTCAACAAAATTCCCAACAAGCCGGCGGATCTGGCGGCGTGGGTGGAGCAGGCGCGCGTCTTTGCCTCCGGGCCGTATGCGCAGGCGCTTTTTGCCGGCCACAACCTGCCAGCGGCGCAACTGGATTCAGTAGCAAAAGAAGTAAGCCGGCTAACGGGCCTGAGCGTGGATTACGTGAAGGAGGCCAACCTGCGCATTTCGCCGACGCGCTTTAGAAAAGAAGTGTTGCGCGACGACCGCAAGACGCTGGGCCGCTACGATATGCGCTTTGAGGGCGTGGATGTGGATGCTGCCGGCGAATCGCCCAGTTACGACCCCTCCGATGCAGGCATCATGGGCGCCTTCGTCGCTGCTTTGCATGATTATCTCCAGCGCGAGCTGAAGTACGAAACGACCGACGCATACCGCCCTAGCGTTGATATGTTTGGCCAGTGGGACTTCAAGCACAAGCCCACCAGCGGCGGCGGTGGACCGGGCATGGGCGGCCAGACGCAGTCCGAGCCATGGGTGGCCGCGGATCTGGCCAGCGCCATCCGCAAGAATCCGCACCTGAAGGTTTTTTCGGCCAACGGCTACTTTGACCTGGCCACGCCGTTCTTTGCCACGGAGTTTGACCTGGCGCACATGAACCTGGAACCGGCGCTACGCGGCAATGTGCAGTTTGGCTATTATCCGTCAGGGCACATGATCTATCTGAATGTGGATTCGCTGCGCCAGTTGAAGAGCGACCTGGCGAAGTTCATCGGCAACGCAGCGGGGAATTAACACACTTATCGTTTTACTTCCCCGGTCCCCAAAGGCGAGGGACCGGGGGCACCCATTTTATTCTGATCTAAACTATTAATTCCCGAGCCATACGCCTTTCCGCTGCGTAAATCAGGGCAGGGTGACCAGATCGTGCCAGCCGTAACCGGGGTTGGCGCCGGTGTCGTTGCCCGTAATGGCGCCCTGGTTACTCATCCAGTGATAGTTGGAATAGCTGTCGATCTTGTACTGCGAGCCGCTGACCGGATCGACTACGTCGGTAGTTCCCAGGATGGAGTTTTCTCTCTTGCGAGAGATTTCGTCGTAGACCTGCGAGCGCTGCTCATAGCCCTTGACGATCATCTCGCTGGTTTGCCGCTGGTTCTCCTGAATAGCCGCCCGTGCGCGAGCCTGAATCTGCTGTGAGCGGGCGTTGTCCGCCGCGACGGCCTGGTTGGCGATCTGTTTTTCGCGCTGCTTCCATTGCTGATCGACACGGTAGGACTGCATCACCTGCTGCGAAACGCCTTCGGCGGCCTTCTGGCTTTGTCCTGTGGCGATATAACCGTAGAGCCGGTAGACATACCAGATGGTCATGCGGCCGGGCAAGGGAACCATGGTGACGGCGTAGACATGCCCATGCAACGGCCCGCCCTTGCCGGTGCAACTGAAGACGGCGTCACCGGCGGTGGTCTGCGCGCCGCTCAGTCCGTCCGCGTTTATCGCACCCGAGAAAGTGGAGAGCATATCCTCGCGGTCACTGCCGGATTCCACCTGCACACCGGAACACTGCGAATTAAAGCGGTTTTGCGCGTAGTAGCGCGCGAATTGCGAACCGGTCATAAAGCGGCGAATCTCCAGCTTGCTGCCGTCTCCCAGGCCGTACATGCCGCCTTCGCGCAATCCCGCATAGGAAAGCGCTTGCGTGGGTCCAATGTAGGCGCCGATGTTGGCGTCGCCCATGAAGACGCGCATCTGGCCGTCGGGCGAGATCATGGTGACGCTGCTGCGAATGTCGGTGGCACTGAGGCGGTATTCGCCGCCCGATACCTGCCATCCGCGCGGAACCTGTAGCGTGTAAGCGCTTTCCAGCGGGTCGCTCCAATTGACATAGGTGACCGGCCCCGCGCTGGCGCTCCCTCCAGCTTGCCTGGGCGCATTGTCCGGCGCGCCGCGAAAGCTCTGGAGTATGCGGGAAAATATGCTTGCCGAGTAATTATAGACATCCGGTGGAGCTTCAAGTTCATAGAGGGTGACGGCCGCGCCCGTTGAGGTGTTGGACCAGGTCATCACGGTGGCCCCGCTGCGCGACGTTCCCTTGGCGATGACACGCGCCGCATTGCCCGAAGCATTGGCGGGAGTCCAGGAGAGGCTGCTATCCATACGGCGCGCCAGCTGCATCACCAGCCGGGCTGCTCCGGCCGAGTTCAGTTGCTTATGTTCGATGAAGATGGGCCAGATGACGACCTGTTCGCCGTGCGTTCCGTGCAGCTTGATGCGCCCCTCGGTGGAGTCGGCGGTCACGCTCCATGCAGCGGGCATGTCGACCGAAAAGCCCGCCGGGTCGTTGTGCGTTGTCCATGACGGGGAGGACATTATGGAAGTAGCCGAGCGGCAGGAGACAGCGAAGGGCAGCATAAGGAAGGCTGAAAGCAAAAAACAGCGGGTGGTGAGGCGCATCAAGAACTCCTTCAGATTTAGAGAGCGAGCTGCACCCTCGTGAATCTTTATCGGCACAGTATAGCCATTTGCTTTAGTTTTTTCACGGTTCACAGTGAACTATTGTTTAGCGGGACTTAAATCAGCTAAATCTTCCGTCGCTATGAGTTTCCCGGAGCTTGTATAATCGCCGCGAACCGTTGTGAGGTTGCCGATGAAACGATTTTTCGGGATGTTGATTGTGTTTTTTATGGCGTTGGGGCTGGGGCAGGCGCAAAAAGAACCCTGTGCCGTGGCAGATAACAACAATGACTTTCTGGGCATTCAGACCATCCGTCTATGGCCGGGCGACGCTCCCCAGGCCACAGGCAAGGCCTGCGAAGATACGCCCACGCTGACCATATTTGAGCCGCATAAAGGCCAAGGCAACGGCTCGGCAGTGGTGGTTCTGCCGGGGGGCGCTTACGCCCATCTGGCCGCCAACCTGGAGGGCCGGCAGGTGGCCGACTGGTTCGTAGCGCGCGGCTTTCGCGCCTTCGTTTTGAGCTACAGGCTCAGTTCGCATGGCTACCTGCTGCCGGTTCCGCTGCTGGACGCGCGGCGCGCCGTGCAACTGGTGCGAGCCAGGGCGCAAGACTACCAGATCGATCCCCATCGCATTGTCATCATCGGTTTTTCGGCTGGAGGGCACCTGGCGGCGCTGGCCTCGACGCAATTTGTTCCGGGCAAACCGGATGCCGAAGACCCCATTGAGCGCGTCTCCAGCAGGCCTGATTTTCTGGTGCTGGGCTATCCCTGGATCGGGGCGATTTCATCCGATACGTCGCACCTGAGCTATTGCGAGCGATTCAACGTGATGGACCGCTGCGAGGAACTGCGTTTGGCCTACTCCCCGGATTTGTTCGTCAGCAAAGATACGCCTCCCACATTCTGGTATCACACCTTCAACGACAAGACGGTACCGGTGGAGCAGGGGTTGAGGTTTTATGAGGCGCTGGTCAAGGCAGGCGTACCGGTCGAGGCGCACATTTTTGCCAACGGCCCGCACGGCACCGGCCTTGGCAAGGGAGACGCGGCTCTGGACCAGTGGCCTAACCTGCTGGAGATCTGGCTGCGCGCCCAGGGATTGTTGACGGCGGAAAAACCTGCCGTCAAGCCGTAGCTGTGACAGGCGGATTTCGGAAATAAATAAGGGCCTGAAAAACGTAGAAGCGGGCCGCCGACTCCGGGAGTGGAAGGACTTCCCGAAGCCGGTTGCCCGCTGGACCCTGGACCGGGTCTAGGTGATAACCTCAGTTTAGGCCTGTTCCGGACAAATGCAAGTTCTTTTTTGGACACTTCGTCCCAAATCGTGACCGCCGTCACGGAAGTCCCGAAATTGGGGCCGAATTCGTTGACTTGACGGTTCGCTCCTGTTACAAAAAAGTGTTCACCCCCGCGCGAGAGACCCATCAGACCGCATGGCTAACAGAACAAGCTGAATCAAGATGCAAGTAATCATTCAACAACTCGAGACGTTTCTTTTAAGCGCCATCCCCACGATTTTGCTGTTCACCGTGCTGGTTTTGGCCTACCAGTTTCTGGTCCAGGCGCCTCTGACAGCCATCTTGCGAGAGCGCCATGACCGCACTGTTGGCGCAGAGGAAAAGGCGCACCAGGCAATCGCCCAGGCCGAGGATATGGCCGCTGAGTACGCCGAAAAGCTGCGCCAGGCCCGCGGCGAGGTTTTCAAGGCACGCGAGGCGCGCATCAAGCAGTGGAATGCCGAGCGCGACGCGGCTCTGGATGCCACCCGCAAAGTTGCAGCGCAGAAGGTAAGCCAGGCCAACGCGGCGCTGGCAGCCGAGGCGGCGCAGGCCCGGCTGGCGATTCAGGCCTCCGCCGGAGATTTGGCCCGGCAGGTGGTGCGCGCCGTGCTGCCCGTGGCCGCCGGGGGTTCCCGTTGAGAGTATTCATGCAGCCAAGGCGTTTTTCTCATCCTATTTTTCGCATTTTATTTGTGGCGATGTTTGTCGCCGCCGGGCTGATTACGCCTGTGCGCCTTGCGGCACAGAGTTCCTCGTCTCAGCCAGTGGCGACTTCACCAACCAGTGAAGCGGCCAAACCTGAAGCTGCCAAGCCCGAAGCAGACCCGAACGACGTCTACCTGCACGCCCCCATCGTGAAGACGCTTGCCGGGATGCTGCATCTGGATGTAGTGACCACGGCGCGCCTCTTCGAGGGCATCAACTTTGGCATCATCGTACTGACAATCGGTTACCTTCTTTTCCGCATCCTGCCCAAGACGCTTCGCAATCGCTCGGAGATGGTGCGCGCCGGCATCGAGTCGGCTCGCAAACAGACCGAAGATGCCTACACGCGGCTGAGCGCCATCGAAGCCAAACTCGCTGGACTGGACAATGATATTGCGCAGATTCGCGCACAGGTGGAAGTTGATAGCAAGGATGACGAGGCGCGCATCAAATCCACAATCAAGGAAGAGAGCGCCCGCATCGTAGCCGCGGCCGCGCAGGAGATGGAAACCGCGGCCGCGCAGGCGCGCCGCGAGTTGCGCCATTTTGCCGCCGATTTGGCCATTGAGCAGGCCGTGAAGCAACTGGCGATTACGCCGGAGACCGACCGGGCGCTGATTGCCGAGTTTCTGGGTGACGCGACCGTGCAGGGAGGGCGCAAGTAGATGGCAATTTTTGTTGCACGATACGCCCGCGCCTTTGCCGACGTGGTGACCCAGGAAAAGCTGGACACCGTGGCGCTGGACCGGCAGTTGGATGATTTTCTGGCCACATGGGAGTCGAGCGACGAGCTGCGCGAGTTGTTTGTGAACCCGGCCGTCGCTGTCCCGCAAAAGATAGCGGTGCTGGACAAGATGAATGTGAAGCTCAAGATGCAAAAAGAGCTGCGCAACCTGCTGGCGGTGCTGATCAAGAACGATCGCATCGGCGAGGTGAAGGATGTGGCCGCGGCTTATCGCGCGGAGATGCAGGAGCGGCGAGGCGTGCGTTCGGTGGAGATTGTGACGGCGCGCGAACTCGGCGAAAAGGACCGCGGCGCGCTGGTGGCCGGAGTAGGCAAACTGGCGGGCGCCGGGATTCAGGCCAGCTTCAAGCTGGACAGGTCGATTCTCGGCGGAACGGTGGTGCGCATCGGCTCCACGGTCTATGACGGCTCGGTGCGCGGACGGCTGGACAGGCTGAAGGAAGCGTTGATTGCCGGTTAGGCAAAAGGGACTAAGGGACTAAGGGACTAGGGACTCAGGGACTAGTTCCGCAAAGGAAGAACATGGCTCAGATCAAAGCAGACGAGATTACGCAACTTCTTCGCGAGCAGATCGCGAACTACGACTCCAAGGTCCAGGTGGACGAAGTCGGAACCATTACGTCGCTGGGCGACGGCATTGCCCGCCTGCATGGCCTGGACAAGGTGATGGCTGGCGAGCTGCTCAGCTTTCCGCATGGCATTGCCGGGTTGGCTTTGAGCCTCGAAGAAGATTCGGTAGGCGCGGTGATTCTGGGCGACTACACCGAGCTGAACGAAGGCGACGAGGTCAAGCGCACCGGAACAATTCTCAGCGTGCCGGTGGGCGAGGGCATGATTGGCCGCGTGGTGAACGCGCTCGGCCAGCCCATCGACGACAAGGGCCCCATCGCCTCCTCCAGTTCGCTGCCCATCGAGCGGCTGGCCCCCGGCATCATCGATCGGCAGCCGGTGCGCGAGCCTATGGCTACGGGACTCAAGGCTATCGACGCCATGATTCCTATCGGCCGCGGCCAGCGCGAGCTGATTATCGGCGACAGGCAGACGGGCAAGACCGCCGTGCTGCTGGACACCATCATCAACAACGCCAAGAACGATTTGATCTGCATCTACTGCGCCATTGGGCAAAAGCGCTCGTCCATTGCTCAAGTCGTCCAGACGCTGACCGAAGCCGGCGCCATGGGGCACACGGTCATCGTAGCCGCATCGGCCTCTGAGCCCGCGCCGATGCTCTACATCGCTCCCTACGCGGCCACGGCTATCGGCGAGTACTTCCGCGACTCCAAACGCCATGCGCTGGTGATGTACGACGATCTCTCCAAGCACGCCATGGCCTACCGCGAGATTTCGCTCTTACTGCGCCGTCCGCCGGGCCGCGAAGCCTATCCCGGTGACGTTTTCTATCTGCATTCGCGCCTGCTTGAGCGCTCCTCCAAAATGTCCAAAGAAAAGGGCGGCGGCTCGCTCACAGCGCTGCCGGTGATCGAGACGCAGGCGGGCGACGTTTCGGCTTACATTCCGACCAACGTCATCTCCATCACTGACGGACAGATCTTTCTTGAGACCGACCTCTTCAACTCCGGCGTGCGTCCCGCGGTGAATGTGGGACTTTCGGTTTCACGCGTGGGCTTCTCGGCGGCCATCAAGGCGGTTAAGCAGGTGGGCGCAACGTTGAAGCTCGACTTGGCGCAGTATCGCGAGCTGGCGGCCTTCGCGCAGTTCGGCTCCGACCTTGATCCGCTGACGCAGAAGCAGCTCAACCGCGGCAGCCGCTTGACGGAACTGTTGAAGCAGCCGCAGTTTCAGCCGCTCACCTGGCAGCAGCAGACGGTAATTTTGTTTGCCGGAACTCAAGGCTATCTGGACGATTTCGAGGTCAAGGACATTCGCGCCTTCGAGGTTGGATTGTACAAATACTTGGAGAGCGCGCAGACGGCTTTGATCGCGGACCTGACCAAGAAGAAGGCTCTGGACGACGATCTGCGCGGCAAGCTGCACGCGGCGCTGAAGGAATACGCGGAGAATTTCAAGGCGGAACTGGCGGCAGCGAAGTAGCTGAATACTGGAAAGAACTATGGCGAATGTTCTAGATTTACGGCGTCGGATTCGCAGCGTGAAAAACACGCGGCAGATCACCAAGGCCATGAAGATGGTCTCGGCGGCGAAGCTGCGTCGCGCGCAAGAGCGGGCTCTCTCGGCCCGGCCTTACGCCAAAATGATTACCAGCGTACTGGAATCGCTGACGCGCCGCGCGGAGATCTTCGATCCGGCGACCGGCGAATTGCGCCATCCGCTCTTTGCCACGCGCCCGGAAAAGCGGGTGCTGCTAATCATCATCACCGGCGACAAGGGATTTGCCGGGGCCTTCAACGCCAATATCCTCAAGACCGCCTACCAGTTTTTTGGAGGCAACACCGACAAGCAGATCGACATTGAGGCGGTGGGGCGCAAGGGCCGCGACCAGATGCGGCGACACTATCCGGCGGCGGTGTATTCCGAGCAGACCGACGCGACCGGCAACATTATCAAGACTCGCGACCGCAAGGCTCCGGTCGAAGTCACCGGCGACCATCCGGGAATGCTGCTGAAGCTGGAAGTCAGCCGCGTCTTCGAACTGGCGGAGAGCGTCATCAATCGCTACGTGCACGAGGAGATCGACGCCGCCTATATTGTTTACAACGAATTCAAGTCGGTGATTGCGCAGCGGCTGGTAGTGGAGCGCCTGTTGCCCATTATGAAGATCGGCATTCCGCAGATTACCGGCGCCGTGGAGCCGACTGAGGCGGAGCGCGAGCGCATGGCCGAGGCTGCTCTTTCGGCGGGCATCCTGCTAGAGCCGGTAGACACCGCCGAGGCTGACGATGAAGCGCGTAAGTTCGGCACCAATCAGGTGGACTACATTTACGAGCAGCCGGCCGAGGAACTCTTCAACGGCCTGCTGCCGCAATACGTTTCTTCCATGCTGTATCACGCCATGACGGAGTCAGTGGCCGCCGAACACGCGGCGCGCATGACGGCAATGGATTCGGCAACCAACAACGCCTCGGATATGATCGACGCGCTCACGCTGCACATGAATCGCGTGCGCCAGGCGGCCATTAC